>Ga0214923_10004453_pt1 | contig 16888 bp, 13 predicted proteins | sample LL1510_MetaG_FD_177993 | JGI IMG/M metagenome (GOLD analysis project Ga0214923, IMG submission 177993) | Freshwater microbial communities from Lake Lanier, Atlanta, Georgia, United States - LL-1510 | ecosystem: Environmental > Aquatic > Freshwater > Lake | place: USA: Georgia | collected... | reverse complement strand
CGCGATGCCCACGTGACCGGCATCGCGCTGGCCAATCGCCCCACCACCGACGCCGACCTCGCCCTGTTCGCGGAGCTGCCGTCTTTGACGGCGCTCGAGGTCTGGGGCGCGGAGATCACCGACCGGGGCATGGAGTCGATCGAGCGGATGGCGGCGCTCGAAAGCCTCGTGCTCGAGAACACCGACGTCACCGACGCCGGGGCCGAGCGGCTGGCCGGACTCGACCGGCTCAAGGTGCTGAATCTGCGGCGCTCGTCGAACATGGGCGACGCGGCGCTCGTGCCCGTGGCCACGCTCGCGGGGCTCGAGCAGCTGGTCCTGCTCTACAACAACTTCACCGACGCGGGGCTGGCCCACCTGGCCCCGCTGGAGAAGCTGCGCGTGATCGACCTGCGGGGTTGCGCGCTGATCGGGGACGCCGGTCTCGAGCACGTCACCGCCCTCAAGACCCTCGAGCGGGTCAAGCTTCGCTGCCCGAGCGTCACCGACGCGGGGCTCGCCCACGTCGCCACGCTCCCCAAACTCCGTGGCTTCGCCGCCGAAGACGGTCAGATCACCGACGACGGCCTGGCGCCGTTCGCGGGCAAGACCGAGTTGGACGAAATCAACCTGATGCGGACCTTCGTGGGCGACGCTGGGCTCGTCCACCTGGCCGGCATGACGAAGCTGCGGCGGCTCGAGCTGCGCGGCACGCTCGTGGGCGACGAGGGGATGGTGCACGTCGGCAAGCTCCCGAACCTCGTCCTGCTCGATCTGGCCGAGACGTCGGTGGGCGACGCGGGGGTGGCCCAGCTCGGCGGCCTCGCCAAGCTCGCCACGCTCGACCTCTGGGACACGAAGGTGGGGGACGCGGGCATGGACTCGGTCGGCCGGCTCGGGGGGCTCGTGTCGCTGAATCTCCAGAACACCGCCGTGGGCGACGCCGGCGTGGCGAAGCTCGCGGGGCTCACGAAGCTCGAACAACTCACCCTCTCGGGCACGCAGGTGACCGGTGCCGCGCTGGCCGCACTCGTCAAACTTCCGCGGCTCAAAAAACTTGCGGTCGCCTTCACGGCCGTCGACGACGAGCCGCTGGCCGCGTTCGCCGCCGCCCGGCCCGACGTGGCCGTGGAGCGGTAGGCCACCGCCCGACCCTGCCGGTCGTCGCGGTCGCACAGGCGGTTTGACTCGGCCCCGCTCCAGCGGTATCAAGACGAGCCGCCGGTCCGGACCGGCGGACCGACTTCAGCCGCTGCCTTCGACCCCGCCTCACGCCACCGATCACGGGAGCCCACGCCATGTTTCTCGGAAAAATCTGGAATGCGTTCGCGGCCCAGATGAACAAGCTCGCCAACTTCTTCTGGACGGCCGACCCGATCGCCCAGCTGCAGTACGAATACGACAAGGCCGTCGACCAGATGAAGGAAGGCCGCGAGGGCCTGGAGCAGTATCGGGCCCTCGTCGAGCGGGTCACGCGCCAGGTCGAGGGAGATCGTCAGCACGTCGCCTCGCTCGAGGCCCGGATCAAGGCCTACCTCAAGGCCGGCGAGCGGGAGACCGCGGCCAAGTTCGCCCTCGAGCTCCAAAAGGCCAAGAAGGAGCACGCCGAAAATGAGGGCCAGCTCAAGCTCCACGAGACGGCCTACAACAACAACGTCACCAAGGTGAAGCACGCCACGAAGAAGCTCGGCGACCTCAAGAACCGGATCAAGAAGTACGACGCAGAGCTCAAGCTCTCGCGGGCCGAGGCGGAACTGGCCAAGCTGGCCCAGAGTTTCAACTTCGACGTGACCACCGACTTCGGCCAGATCGAGGACGTGATCCAGGACAAGATCGGCCTCAATCGGGCGAAGGTCCGCGTGGCCGCCGATCTCTCCGGCGAGGGCCTCGAGGACATCAAGCGGGAGGAGGCGGTCGAGGAGTCGATGGCGGCCGACGCCCTCCGCGAGTTCGAGATCGAGATGGGCATGGTCACGCCCGAGACGGCCGGCGTGAAGGCCGACGACAAGGAACTCGGCACGCAGCGGGTGGAGCAGACCGCGGGCTGAGGTTCGTCGACGCTCGATCCGCAGCCAGCGAGAAACACCCGTGACCAACACCAGCACGCAGCCTGAGCGGTCGTCCGCGCCGTCGGCGGTCGGCCCCGGTGCCGCCGAAGCCTCGCCGCCGGCCGTGCTCGGCGCGGGGGCCGCGCCGGCGACGGGATCGACGTCGTTGCCCGGCTGGTGCCCGGCCTGGTCCGAGCGGCTGGGCGACGCCTACCTCTCCGGCACGAGCTGCGTCTTCCTGGTCCACGGCAACGTGCGCGACCTCGTCTCCGTCGCGGCCCCGGTGGCGACGGGCCGCCCCGATCCGGTCGACGCCTGGGGCACGGTGCCCGAGTTCCTGGCCCGCGAGATGTTCGGCCGCTGGGACATCGTGCTCTCCTACGACGTGGGCAAGGGCCTGCGACCGCTGGCGGGCGCGGATCCCGCCCGGCTGCGGTCGATGGCGGAGTGGCTGACCGGCCGGTTGGGCAACGCCGCCCAGTGGCCCCGCGAGCCCGACGCGGCGATCGCCGCGATCGACGCGATCCTGGAGCGGAACCTGATGGATCCGCCCGAGCAGCGGAAGCGGATCGCGGTGGTGCTCGACTACGCGCAGTATCTCGTGCCGGCCGGTGAGGCGGGTTCCCGCACCGGGGCGGCCCGGCTCGTCCGGGTCTTGAGCTGGGCCACGAATCCACTTCTGAGGCGGGTGAACGTCGCGGTCGTGCTGGTCGCCGACACGCTCTCCGAGATCCATCCCCGGCTGGTGACCAGCGCCGCCGTCACGGCGATCGACGTTCCGATGCCCACCGCCGCCGAGCGGGAGCGGTTCGCCCTGGCCACCGCGGCGGCCGCGGGGATGCCGGCGAGCCAGGACGAGGCCGTGCGGCGGATGGCCGCCGTGTCGGGCGGGCTGACGCTCGAGAGCCTGCGGGGCGTGATCAAGCTCGCCGCCCGCGACGGCTCGGCCCCCGACGGCGCCGAGTTCGCCGCCCGCAAGAAGGACCTGATCGAGCGGAGCTGCCAGGGCCTGGTCGAGTTCATCGAGCCGCGGCTCACGCTCGACGCCGTGGCCGGCCACGAGGCGGCCAAGAGCCGGCTCGAGTCCGACGCCCGGGCGATTCGCCGCGGCCAGTTCGAGAGCGCCCCGATGGGGTATCTGATCTGCGGCCCGGTCGGCACGGGCAAGAGCTTCATCTCGGAGTGTTATGCCGGCAGCGTGGGCATCCCCTGCGCCGTGCTGAAGAACTTTCGCAGCAAGTATGTCGGCGAGACGGAGGGCAACCTCGAGCATGCGCTCGGCGTGCTCCGCAGCCTCGGGCCGGTGGTGGTGGTGGTCGACGAGGCCGACGCGGCACTCGGCAACCGCGAGAGCGGCGGCGACTCGGGCACCAGCGCCCGCGTGTTCTCGATGATCGCCCGCCAGATGGGCGACACGCGCTACCGCGGCAAGATCGTCTGGATGCTGCTCACGAGCCGCCCCGACCTGCTGCCGATCGACCTCAAGCGACAGGGTCGGGCCGAGGTCCACATCCCGCTCTTCTATCCCCACGACCAGGCGGAGATGGAGGCGATGTTCACCGTGATGGCCAGAAAGGCCAAGGCGAGGCTCGCGCCGGGCCTGCCGGGGCCGATCGACCTCGAGCTCGGCCTCTCGGGCGCCGACATCGAGAGCGTGGTGCTCGCCGCCCGGCGCCGCGGCCTCGAGCGGACGGCCGAGGCGGGCCAGCCGGCGCCGGAGGAGATCTCAGCCGACGACCTGCGGGCGGCGCTCGACGACTTCATGCCCTCGGCCCAGGGGCTCGAGAAGGAGCTCCAGGAGATCGTGGCCGTGCTCGAGTGCACGGAGAAGCGGTTCCTGCCCGAACGCTGGCGGAAGGAAGTCGACGCCCCCGGCGGCCGCTCGCGGCTCCAGGAGCGGGCGGCCGCGATCCGCGACGTCATCAGTTCCTGACGACCTGCCCCAGTTCCCAACTGTCCGAGTCCCTGCGAAAAACCTCCGAGGAGACAGCCGCCATGGCCGCCAAGACCCCCTGGTTCGACGACACGTCCGAGGCCCCGTTGCTGGCGGAGTACGCCCGCAAGCTCGACTCCTTCTGCGATGCCGTGGCCGATGGCCGCGTCACGACCGCCGAGCTCGAGGCGCAGGAGAAGCGACTCGTCGGGATCATGAAGGAGCTCGAACCGCTGCTCTCGCCCGAGGCCCACGAGAAGGTGACGCACCTGCTCTGCGAGGTCACCGCCTACGATCTGATGCAGGCGATGCACCTGGCCGGCCAGAGCCGTCCCAAGACCGTGTTTCGCGGCTGAGCCCGGCGAGCTCCCGGAAGCGTTCCGGAAGTTCTCCCCCAACCTCTCCAGCAATCTCCCCAGGCCCTCTGCGGGGCACACGAAAGGCGACCGATGTCCGGACAACCCAAGGCTTCTTTCTGGGTGGCGGTGTGGCTGGTGATCCTCGCGCTGGCCGGGTTCGCGGCCTGGAAGGCGGGCATGCTCGACCAGTTTGGCGCGGGGCCGCGCGGCCCGAAGCCGGTGGCCGTTGACAGGCCGGCGGCCGGGGGCGGCGGGCCCGTGGCCGGGGATGGGGACGCGGGCGCCGGGAGGCAGGCGACGGACGAGCCTGCGGACGAGGGCGTGATCACGGAGGCGGCGGACGCCTCGGTGCCCACCACCGTCCAGGAGTATTCGTTCAAGCCTGCCGAGCGGCTGCCGCCGGTGACGGGCATCGCGGGGTACAAGCCGCTCCAGGACGAGACCGTCCGGTTCGCGCTCAACGTCTGGGCGGGCTGGGCCCCGATCATCTACGCCAACGAGGGCTTCAAGCCGGGCAAGGTCTGGAAGACCCCGGACGGCAAGCCCTTCAAGCTGGAGCTGGTCCTGATCGACAACCCCGTGACGATGCGGGACGCCTACGCCGCCGGCGAGGTGCAGATCGGCTGGGCCACGCTCGACATGGTGCCGCTGTTCCTCGAGGGGCTCGTCGACCGCACCGGCGCGCCCAAGGACTCGCGGGCCATGCCCCGGATCTACCAGCAGGTCGACTTCTCCAACGGCGGCGACGGGATCGTCGTTCGCGACACGATCAAGACCGTGCGCGACCTGGCCGGCAAGAAGCTCGTGATGGCACAGAACTCCCCCAGCCAGTTCTTCGCCCTCAACATGCTGGTGGCCGGGGGGCTGCAGCCGGCCGACGTCGAACTCGTCTACACCGACGACGCGTTCCAGGCGGCGGCGGCCTTCAACGCCGACAAGTCGCTCGCCGGCTGCGTCTCCTGGGCTCCCGACATCTACAACCTGGAAAAGGCCAAGGGCAATCGGATGCTGGTCACGACCGCGACCGCCAACCGGCTGATCGCCGACGTCTGGTTCGCCCGGGCCGACTTTGCCAAGGATCACCCCGACAAGATCGAGGCGATCGTGCGGGGCATCTTCGACGCGATGGAGGAGCTCAAGGCCGAGAGCGCCAAGGCCAAGGCCGCCGAACTGATGTCGGAGGGTTACAACATCCCCGCCACCGACACCCTCGGGATGCTCGCCGATGCCCACTCCACCAACTGGGCCGAGAACTACCAGTTCTTCGTCAATCGCAACAACCCCGCCAACTTCGAGCGGATCTGGAAGCAGGCTTACCGCCTGTATCGGAAGGTGGGGGCGATCACGAACCCGCCGGTGCCCTTCGACCGGGTGATGGACTTCTCCGTGATCCAGAAGCTGGGCAAGGAGCCGAAGTACGGCGACAGCAAGGACGAGTACGCCCGGACCCTGGCCCCCAAATCGCTGTCCGCGATCCGGGCCGAGAACGAGGAGATCCTCACCAACACGGTGGTGATCCACTTCTTCCCCAACAGCGCCGACATCCGCAAGCGGATCACCCGCAAGATCGACGGCCGCGACGTCGAGGAGCCCTACGATCCGACGGTCGATCTCGTGCTCGGCGAGGTGGCCACCCTGGCGCAGCAGTTCGGCAACGCCCGGATCGTGATCGAGGGCCACACCGACGGCTCGATGCGGGGCAAGGTGCCCGCCGACATGGTCAAGGAGCTGTCGCTCGAGCGGGCCGGGGCGGTCAAGGGGGAACTGATCAAGCAGTTCAAGTTCGATGACAACCGGTTCGCGGTCGACGGCCTGGGCTGGGAGCGGCCGGCCGACATGGAACGCCCCGACGAGCACTCGCTGAACCGCCGGGTCGAGATCAAGGTCTACTCCGCGGAAAAGGAGTGAGCGGCCGTGGCCGAGGGGCGGGAAGCGCGGAGCGGGTCGGGACAGGCTGACGCCGAACGGCCCCGGCCCGCCGCCCGGCTCCGGGGCGACCTGCCGGCGATCGAGGCGGCCTGGTGGGGCGCCACGACCGTGGCCGCGGTGCTGGCCGTCTGGTTTCTGGTGACGGCCGGCCGCACCGGCGAGGAGCGGATCGTCAGCCCGCTGATCCTTCCCAGCCCGGGCGAAACGCTGGCCGAGGTGCCTGGGCTGTTTCGCGACGGCATGCTTGGCGACATGCTCGTGACGCTGCGGCGGGTCGGCCTGGGCTTCGGGCTGGCCGCGGTGATCGGCGTGCCGCTGGGGGTGCTGGCGGCTTGCTTCCCGATCGTGCGGGCGGCCCTGGGGCCGGTCACGATTTTCGGCCGCAACATCCCGATGGCGGCGCTGATTCCGCTGTTCATGCTGGCCTTCGGGATCGACGAGTGGGGGAAGGTGATGTTCCTGTTCGTCGCCAGCGTGGCGTTCGTGATCAGCGACGCGACGGCGGCCGTGCTGGAGGTGCCGCAGCGGTACGTCGACACGGCGCTCACCTTGGGCGCCTCCCGCCGGCAGATCATCCTCAAGGTGCTCGTGCCGTTGGCCGCCCCGACGATCTTCAACTCGCTGCGGCTGCTGTTCGGCATCGCCTTCGGCTATGTGATGCTCGCCGAACTGGCCAAGGCCGAGTCGGGCGTCGGGGCGATCATCAACATCTCGCAGCGGCTCGGTCGCCGGGAACCGATCCTGATCGTGCTGGTGCTGATCGCGCTGGTGGCCTACGGCATCGATCGGCTGCTGTGGCGACTGCAGTGCGACCTGTTTCCCCATCGCTACGGCGGCAACGGCAGGCTGCCCAGGCTGATCGGCCGCCTCGTGCAGGGATCCCCCGCGCCGGCCAAGGTGGCCTCATGAGCGAAGAGACGGGAGTGACGGAGCCGGCCGCCGTCGCGCCGCCCACCGCCGGGCCCGCGGCGGTCGAGTTTCGCAACGTCAGCAAGCGCTACGGTATGGGCACGCCGCGGGAATATCTGGCACTCGAGGACGTGAGCTTCACGATCCCCGACCGGTCCGACCGCGGCGAGTTCGCCTCCTTTCTCGGTCCGAGCGGCTGCGGCAAGAGCACGGTGCTCCGGCTCGTCGCGGGGCTCGAGCCGCAGCATCCGCCGACCAGCGGCACGGTGACGGTGTTGGGCCGCGAGGTGACGGGTCCGGGCGCCGATCGGGGCATGGTCTTCCAGGATTACACGAGCTTCGACAACCGGACGGTGCTCGGGAACATCGTGTTCGGGCTCGAGTGCCGGGGTGTGCCGCGGCCGCAGCGGGAGGCCGAGGGGCTCGACTGGATCGAGCGGGTGGGGCTCGACCCCGTGCGCGACGCCGACAAGTATCCGCACGAGCTCTCCGGCGGCATGCGGCAGCGCGTGGCGATCGCCCGGACCCTGATCCTGCGGCCGCGGGTGATCCTGATGGACGAGCCGTTCGGAGCCCTCGATCCCGCCACCCGGCTCGACATGCAGGACCTGCTCGTGAAGCTGTGGCGGGAAGTGCAGGCGACGGTGCTGTTCGTCACGCACTCGGTCGAGGAGGCCGTCTATCTGGGCGACCGCGTCTACTTGATGGACACGACCCCGGGGCGGATCGCCGAGGAGATCATCCTCCCGGCCGCCTCGGCTCCGGCCCGCGCGGCACAGTCGGAACCGTGGTTCAATGACCAGGTGACCCGCATCCATGCGCTGATTGAACGGATTGAAGCGGCGGCCAAGCCGTTGCCGGATCGCCGAGGATCGGGAGCCGCCGGGGTGTCGTGACGATGTTCGAACAAGCCGGTCGCTACCTTCGTGCCGCGTTCACCTACCACTGGAACCTGCTCTTCGTCGGGGCCGGGGCGGCCGTGGCCGCGCTCAGCGGGAGGCCCGACGTGGTGCTGCCGCTGGTGGCGGCGGGCGAGATTCTCTACCTGGCGAGCATGTTCACCAACGACCGCTTCCGGGCGGCCGTCGATGCGGGCGACGCGAAGGCGCGGCGGGAGGCCGAGACGGCCGGCACCCGGGCGGCCTACGACCGGATCCGTGCCCAGCTGCCACCGCAGCTGCTGCGGCGGTTCGACCAGCTCCGGGCCCACTGCCAGAAGCTGACCGAACTGGCGGCCAGCATGCGGGGCCCGGGCGTGACCGGGGTCGACCGCGGTGCGGCCGAGTCGCTCGAGCGGCTGCTCTGGGGCCACCTGCGGATGATCTGGAACGCCGCCAAGCTGTCGGAGTTTCTCGACCACACCGACGATGCGTCGCTCCGCGAGCAGATCGAGGAGCTCGAGCGGCGGCTGGCCGCGTTGCCGGAGGGACAGGCCCCCGCCGCGCTGCGGTCAGCCGTCGAGGACAACCTGCGGACCACCCGCGAGCGGCTGGCCAACATCGACGAGGCCCGCGGGAAGCTCGACGTGGTGGCGGCGGAGATCGAGCGGCTGGAGGCGAAGATCGCGGCCCTCGCCGAAGGCGCGGTGGCCCGGCGGGATGTGAGCGAGATCGCCCAGCGGGTCGACGAGGTGGCCGAGGGCATGCGGCGGACCGACGAAACCATGCGGCAGCTGCAGCTGCCGCCGGATTTCGAGGAGCTCGACGAGCCGCCGCAGCTGCTGCGCGACGAGGCGTGATCCGGCCGCCGGGCCGGCCATCGCGACGTCAGCGATCGCCCTCGTAGCGGCGGCTCGGCCGGCAGACGAGGAAGGTGCCGAGGCCGATGAACAGTGCCAGGAGGGCGTAGGCGAGGACGTATTTGGTCATGCGTGCGGGCAGGGTGGGGCGGCGGTAGGATTTCGACGACGATCCCGCCGGAACCCCCGAGTCCCCCAGAGCCTACCGCGCATGGCCACGAAGTCGAAACGCTCCCCCAAGATCCCCGCCGCCAAGCTCCCGGCCGTCGATCTCAAGACCCGCAAGCTGATCATCGGGCTGGCCGACGAGGTCGCGGCCGCCGCCGAGAAGCGTCGCGACCCGTGGCTCGACATCCCGACCCGCAGCCTGTCGAACGTCCGGTTCAACAAGGCCCGGAAGATCATCGAGATGGGGGGGCAGCGGAACCGCCGCCAGCTGTTCAACCTCTCCCAGGCCAAGAGCTACATGCAGACGCTTCTCGTGGCGACGGGCTGCAAGCAGTTGATCGAGCAGCAGAAGACCACCAGCATCCGAGGCCTCTACTACCTGCTCAAGCACACGATCGAGGGAACCCGCGAGGAGACCTTCGCCACGCAGGAGGAGTGCGATCCGATCATCGAGGACCTGGAGGTGACGCTCGAGAGCCTCCGCGAGGAGCTGCACGTCTACGCCAGCAATCGGGGCGGCATGGTGGGGCCGATCACGCTCATCGACTCGGGAGACGAGATCGACTGCGCCCGGATGGGATCGGGGGGCTACTCGATCCCGTCGATCGTCGAAGCCGACGTGATCAAGTTCAAGTCATGCGACGCCAAGTTCATCCTTCACGTCGAGAAGGACACCGTCTGGCGGCGGTTCAACGAGGACAAGTTCTGGCGGAAGCACTCCTGCCTCCTGACCCACGGCGGCGGCCAGCCGCCGCGGGGAGTGCGCCGGATGCTCTACCGGCTGCACCACGAGCTCAAGCTGCCGGTGTACTGCCTGCTCGACAACGACCCCTGGGGCTACTACATCTACTCCGTGCTCAAGCAGGGCTCGATCAACCTCGCCTACGAGTCGAAGCGGATGGCGATCCCCGAGGCCCGCTTCCTCGGCCTCCGCAGCCGCGACTACGACCGCTGCAAGCTCTCGCAGAGCGTGCAGATCGCGCTCTCCGACACCGACGTCAAGCGGGCCAAGCAGATCGCGGCCTATCCCTGGTTTGCCGGCAAGAAGGCCTGGCAGAAGGAGATCGCCACGATGCTCGCGAACGGCTTCAAGCTCGAGGTCGAGTCGCTGATTTCCAAGGACATCAGCTACGTGACCGAAACCTACACGCCCGAGCGGCTGGCGGAATCGGATTGGCTTGACTGAGCCACGGCCTGCCGTGGCTCAGTCAAGAAATCACTTCGTCGGCGCGGCCGACGGCGCGGCGGAGGACGTGCGGGATCGGGAGCCTGGAGGCCTCCGGCTTGCGGGCCGGCTTGCGAGCCGCGCCGAAGAACTCGGCGATCCGGGCCACCACGGTGCGCTGCTCGTCGGCGCGGAGTTCCGGGAAGATCGGCAGGGCGAGCGTCTCCTCGGCGGCCTGCTCGGTGGCCGGCAGGTCGCCCTTGTTCCAGCCCAGATGGGCGAAGCACTTCTGCAGGTGGAGCGGCACGGGATAGTAGATCTCCGTGCCCACGTGGCAGCCGGCCAGGTGCTTGCGGAGTTCGTCTCGACGACCATCCGCGATCCGGATCACATACTGGTTCCAGACGTGCCGGCCACGGGGCTCGTCGGTCGGCGCGGTGACATGGCCGGCGAGCTCGTAGGCAGCGAACAGTTCGCCGTAGCGGGCGGCGTTCTCCTGCCGCTGCGTGGTCCAGGTATCGAGGTGGGGCAGCTTGACGCGGAGGATGGCCGCCTGGATCGAGTCGAGCCGGCTGTTGATCCCGATCAGGTCGTGGTAGTACCGCGGCTCCATCCCGTGCACCCGCAGCAGTCGGAGCGTGGCGGCGAGGTCGTCGCGGGTGGTCGTCAGAAAGCCGCCGTCACCGGCGCCTCCCAGGTTCTTGGTCGGGTAGAAGCTGAAGCAGCCGATGTCTCCCAGGGCGCCGGAGCAACGGCCGTGCCAGGTCGAGAGAATCGACTGGGCCGCGTCCTCCACCAGCGGCACCCCCGCCTCGGCCGCGATCGGCAGGAGGGCGTCCATGTCGGCCGTCCGGCCGAAGAGGTGGACCGGGACGATCGCCCGGCAGCGGCGGCTCAGCTTGCGCCGGACGTCGGCCGGATCGACGAGGTAGGTGACCGGGTCGATGTCCGCGAAGATCGGGGTGGCCCCGAGCCGGGTCACGGCGCTGGCGGTGGCGAAGAAGGTGTAGCTCGGCAGCACAACCTCGTCGCCGACGCCCACTCCGAGGGCCATCAGGGCCAACAGCAGGGCGTCGCTGCCCGACGCGCAGCTGATCGCGTGCGGCACGTCGAGCGCCTTGGCGAGTTCGGCTTCGAGTTCCGTCACGTCGGGGCCGAGCACGAACCGGCCGGAGTCGCAGACCCGGGCGATCGCGGCCTGGATCGCGTCGCGGAGGACGGCGTATTGGCGGTCGAGTGCCAACAGCGGCACGGCGGGCAAAAGGTCGGAAGCCGGGGTCGGGTCCGCGTGTCGTGTGCCGCTGCTCATGGTGTCGCCTGAATCTCCGCTGGCTGGTGTCCCGCGGACGCGCGGGCGCGTCGTCCGTCAAGACTGTTCAATCGTCACGACCGTCCCGTCCGCTCCAATCCAAAGCGTCTTGGTCCGCGGACGATCTCTTCCCGGTACCGCCGGGAAGGGGCGTGGAGATAGGACGTCGCACGCAGGGGCGTCAAGGGCAGGGGCGGGGGCCGTCGGGGCAAGGGAGGCGATTCGGGCTACGCCGACGCATCGGCCCGCGGTCGTGCCGCGAGCCTCGCCGACCGTGGGCGGCGGCGGAAGATTGCCTGTTTGACAGCGTTCCCGCAGTCGCCCTAGATTCCGGGTCTATCGAACCGGCGTTTTCAGGTGTGGCGGTGCGGTGGAGGGTCCGCGAGGCCTGCCCCGGCGGCACCGTCGCCCCGGAGAACCGAGGAGGAGGGTCGGCTGGCTCGGACGCGGTGGCGCGACGGGCCGGCGATTCGGATGGGATCCACGGCGATCACCCCTGTCATTGATCTGGGACTGCTGGCCAGGCGACTCGGCCTTCGCGCCGGTGGCGTGCAGGCGGTGGTCGATCTGCTCGACGCGGGCAACACGATCCCGTTCGTGGCCCGCTACCGCCGTGACCAGACCGGTGGGCTCGACGAGGAGGCGATCCGGCGGATCCAGGAGGGAGTCGCGCGGGCCCGGCAGCTGGCCGACCGCAAGGCCACGATTCTGCGGACGATCCAGGGTCAGTCGAAGCTGACGCCCGAGCTCGAGGCGGCGATCCTCGCCGCGGACAGCCCCAAGCAGCTGGAAGACATTTATCTGCCCTACAAGCCGCGAAAGCTGTCGCTCGCGGAGGTGGCCCGGCAGCGCCGGCTCGAGCCCCTGGCGCGGGAGATCCTGGCGGCCGATCCCGCGGCCGCAGACCTCGACAAGCGAGCGACGGATTTCGTCGATGCCGATGCCGCGGTGGCGACGCCCGCCGACGTACTGCTCGGGGTCGGGCACATCATCGCCGACGAGTTCAGCGAGCGGGCCGACCTGCGGCAACGGCTGCGGGCCAGCCTGCATCGGGTCGGTCGGCTCCGCAGCCAGCGGGTCGAGACCGAGGGCAAGGCGCTCTCCAAGGACGAGAAGCACTTCCGCGACTACTTCGATTACGGCGAGCGGCTCGATCGCGTGCCGGCCCACCGGCTGCTGGCGATCAACCGCGGCGAGCGGGCGAAGCTGCTGCGGGTCAGGATCGAGGGGCCCACGGAGGAGCTGCCGGCTGCGGCCGAGGCGATCCTCGTGCCGGCCGGCCATCCTCACGCGGAGTTTCTCCGGGGCTGTGCCCGTGACGCGCTCGTCCGGCTGGTGCTGCCGAGCCTGGAGCGGGAGATCCGCCGCGAGATGACCGACGGCTGCGAGGCCCACGCCGTCGAGGTGTTCGCCCGCAATCTCCGCAACCTGCTGCTCCAGCCGCCGGTCCGTGGCCGCCGGGTGCTGGCGCTCGACCCGGGCTTCAAGAGCGGCTGCAAGGCGGTGGTCATCGACGAGTGCGGCACGCCCCTGGCGCACGACGTGCTCCACGTGGTGGGCGGTCAGGAGAAACGCGAGGCGGCTGGTCGCCGGATCGTGGAGCTCGTCCAGGCCCATACGTGCAACGTGATCGCGATCGGCAACGGGGCGGCGGCCCGGGAGACCGAGGCCCTCGTGGCGGAACTGGTGGCGGGCGAACTCGCCCCGCTCGACGTCGGCTACTCGATCGTCAACGAGGCCGGGGCGAGCGTCTACTCGACCAGCCCCTACGGCCGCGAGGAGTTGCCGGGCCACGAAGCGGCGATTCGCAGTGCGATTTCGATCGGCCGCCGGCTCCAGGATCCGCTGAGCGAGCTCGTCAAGATCGAACCCGCCAACATCGGCGTCGGCCTCTACCAGCACGACGTCAAGGCCCGCCACCTGCGCGACTCGCTCGAGTCGGTCGTCGAGAGCTGCGTGAACTACGTCGGCGTCGACGTCAACACCGCCAGCCCCGCCTTGCTCCGCCGGGTCTCGGGCCTCAACCAGACGACGGCCAAGAACCTGCACGAGTGGCGGACGGCGCACGGCCGGTTCACGTCGCGGAAGCAGTTCTTGGAGGTGCCGGGCTTCGGCGAAGCGGCCTACGTGCAGGCCGTGGGGTTTCTCAAGATCACCGACGGCGTGGACCCGCTCGATGCGACCTGGATTCATCCCGAGAGCTACGACGTCGCCACGAAGGTGCTCGAGCGGCTCGGGGGAAGCCCGGCCGACCTGGTCTCGCGGCAGCAGGCCGAGCCGCTGGCCGAGCGGACCGCCGCGATCGACCTCGACGTGCTCGCGGCTGAACTGGGCGTGGGGCGGCTCCTTCTGGCCGACATCCTCGAGCAGTTGCAGCGGCCGGGCCGCGACCCGCGCGAGGATCTGCCCCTCCCGTTCTTCAAAAAGGGCGTGCTCAAGCTCGAGGATCTCGAGCTGGGCATGGAACTCCACGGCGCGGTGCTCAACGTGGTGGACTTCGGGGCCTTCGTGGACATCGGGCTGCACGACAGCGGCCTGGTGCACATCAGCCAGCTGTCCAGCCGCTATGTCCGCGATCCACACGACGTGGTGAGCGTCGGAGAGATCGTGCGGGTCTGGGTGCTGGAGCTCGACAAGGCCCGGCGCCGGGTGGCCCTGACGATGATCTCGCCGGCGGAGCGGTCCCGGCAGCAGGCGGCCGCCGAGCAGCGGAAACAGGGCCGCGGTCAGGGGCAGGAGCAGGGCCCACGGCAGGGACGCGGCCAGGGGCAGGCTGGGCAGCGGCGGCGCGAGGGCGAGCCTGGCCAAGCCGCTGGGCCTGCGCGGGCCGGTGGGCAGACGCGGCAGGCGATCGCCCGGCCGGCAACCGGAGCGGGCGAACCGCCGGCCGGCGGGCGGACCGGTGGCCAGCGCCCGCCCAAGCGGGGCGGTGGCCGCGAAGAGCGGCAGCCGCGGGAGTATCGGCCCCGGGTCTACGAGGCGAAGCAAAAGAAGGAGCAGAAGCCGCTCAGCGACGCGATGCGTCAGGGCAAGGAGCCGCTCCGGACCTTCGGCGACCTCAAGCAGTTTCTGTCGCGAGCCGAGGAGCCGCCGGCCACCGAGCCGCCCGCCGAGCCACCGGCATCCGAGGAGCCGGGCCCGACCGCCGCGGAGTGACGGCCACGCGCGTGGCACGCGGCATCCACCGTTACTTGCGCAAGATGGCCTATATGGCCCTTGATGCGCCGAAACAAACGTCGGGCGCCGCGCCGCGCACGAACACGGCCGCCCGGAGGTGCGGCCGCCGGGCGGAGGCCCGGCAAGGCAGCAATGGCCAGGGATGGCACTGCTGCCGTGAAACTGGTGCGGCCGCCGGCGCGGGCCGCAGGCCCGAGCGCCGCCAAGGCTGCACGGGCCAGGGATGGCCGTGCAGCCCTGCAACTAGCGTTCCCGGAACGTGATCCGACCCTTGGTCAGATCATAGGGAGACAGTTCCACCTTTACCTTGTCACCGGGCACGATGCGGATGAAGTTCTTCCGCATCCGGCCGGCGACGTGGGCGTTGACGATGTGGCCGCCGGTGATCTGCACGCGAAACCGCGTGTTCGCCAGGGCCTGCGTGACGACGCCTTCGACCTCCAGCGCCTCTTCTTTTTCCGCCATGGGGGTTCCGGGGGGGTGCCTGTGCCTGGAGTGCAAACTGTAGCCCGGCCGGAGGGAGGCGTCCAGCGTGGCGCTGCAGGTGCCGCCGCCGGCGGGCGGGCTACTCGTCGCCCGCGGCCGGAGCACCGCCGCCGGCCTTCCAGCGGAGGTAGGCGTCGAGGAAGCCGTCGAGGTTGCCGTCGAGCACGCTCTGGAAGCTGCCCACGTAGTGTCCCGTGCGCTGGTCCTTGACCCGCTGGTCGGGGTGGAGGAAGTAGTTGCGGATCTGCGAGCCAAACCCGGTCTTGGGCTGCTCCTTGTAGCGGGCCGCCTGCTCCGCCTCCCGCTGCTCTTCCTGGAGCCGCGCGATCCGGGCCCGGAGCATCTTGATCGCGGTGGCCCGGTTCTTGTGCTGGCTGCGTTCGCTCTGGCACTGCACCACGATCCCCGTCGGGAAGTGTGTCAGGCGGATGGCGCTCGAGGTCTTGTTGACGTGCTGGCCGCCGGCGCCGCTCGCCCGGAACACGTCCTCGCGGATGTCCTCGTCGTTGAGCTCCACCTCGGTGTCGTCGTCGGCGATCTCCGGGGAGACGTCGACGGCGGCGAAGCTCGTCTGTCGCTTCCCTTCCGAGTTGAAGGGGCTGATGCGCACCAGCCGGTGGATGCCCGTCTCCCCCTTCAGGTAGCCGTAGGCCGAGGGGCCGCGGATCGCGACCGTGGCGCTCTGGATGCCGGCCACCTCGTCGTCCTGCCGGTCGAGGAGCTCGACCGAGCAGTCGTGCTTGTTGGCCCAGGCGGAATACATCCGCAGCAGCATCTCCGCCCAGTCGTTGGCGTCGGTGCCGCCGTCGCGGGCGTGGATCGAGACGAGCGCGTCGCTCGAGTCGTGCGGGCCGGAGAGCAGCGACGCCAGTTCGAGGGCGTCGACCATCTTCTCGAGCCGCGCCGTTTCGGCCGCCAACTCGGCTTCGAGCGACTCATCCTCGCGGGTCAGCTGCGCGAGGGCCTCGAGGTCGTTGCCGACGGACAGGGCCTCGTCGAGCGGCTTGAGGATCGAGTTGACGCCCTTCAGCTGGGCGACGGTGGCCTGGGCCTTTTCGGAGTTGCTCCAGAAATCGGCTCCTGCCATCGCCTCTTCGAGGCGGGAGGCGGACCGCTTGCGTCCTTCCCAGTCAAAGAGAGTCCCGCAGCTGGAGCAGGCGGGCCCGGATGGCTTCGGCACGGTGAAACAGCGTCGTATCCATGCGAGGAGTCTACGCACTCCCCGCCGATCCGTGAAGCGCGATCACCGCGAGGCGGGCTTGGGCGCGGTTTCACTGGCCGCCGCCACGAGGGCGGCGAACAGGGAGCTGGCAGCGGGCGCGGGGCGATCATCGTCGAGAATCGTCGCCCAGGCCAGCCTGGCGGTGGTCGCGAGCCGCGCGTTGACGGGCGCCCCCAGGCCGACGTGAAACCGCTCGTCGGCCTCGCGGAGGCGGTCGCCGATCACCGCCACGCGAATGGTGCGGACGGTCTGGCCGACCGCGAAGGCGATCCGACCTGAAGCCTTCACGTAGTCGCGGCCGGCCACCGCCGAGCCGTTGCCCGTCGCCCAGCCCACGCTCGTCGGGCGGGTCCACGCGTGTGAGAGCGTGATCGTGAAGGTCAGCCAGCGGCGACCGGCATGCCCCTCGACGAGCGACCCGCCGCTGATCGAGAACTGGGGCGGGCCAAGCGGCGGCGGCGTGACT
>Ga0214923_10004451_pt1 | contig 16896 bp, 28 predicted proteins | sample LL1510_MetaG_FD_177993 | JGI IMG/M metagenome (GOLD analysis project Ga0214923, IMG submission 177993) | Freshwater microbial communities from Lake Lanier, Atlanta, Georgia, United States - LL-1510 | ecosystem: Environmental > Aquatic > Freshwater > Lake | place: USA: Georgia | collected... | reverse complement strand
AAGATAAATATTTCTAAGGAAGCAGTTTGCCCAAAGAGGACACAACACTAAGACTCAATGGAGTAGTTGATGAAGTATTGCCCAATGCCATGTTTAGAGTGGTACTGGAAAATAAACATCGAATTACTGCTTATCTGGCCGGTCGATTGAGAAAAAACGATATCAAAATCACAGCCGGCGACGCAGTAGAAGTAGAAATGAGTATCTATGATATGAGTCGTGGACGAGTAATATATAGGAAAAAGTAAGTGGATATAAGACAAGCTATTGATTTGATCGAGGCCAGTAGCAAAAAATCACTGGAATTGAACAGATTACCTTATGCTCGCAGTGCCCTGCAGCCGGTGCTGAGTGCCAGTAGTCTTGATCTGCATTATGCCAAATTGGCACAGGGTTATGTGGATAGATATAACAAAAAGGAAGGCGACAGGGTTTTTAATGAAGCCGGCGCTTATCTGCACAATATATTTTTTCCACAATTTACCAGTCCCAAAAGTCCCAATCGTCCCACTGGTGCTGCACTGAGCTTGATCAATCGAAAATATGGCGATTTCGACAGATTCAAGGAAAAAATGTTAGGTGCGGCCATGACTATCCAGGGGTCAGGCTGGGTCTATATGGCACGCAACGGTGAGATCAAGACAATTAAAAATCATCAAATCAAGTCAGACATAGCCCTGCTGATTGACTGGTGGGAGCATGCCTGGGTCACAGACTACGGGTCAAACAAGGTCAAATATTTTAACAATATCTGGCGTATTATCGATTGGAATCAAATCAATCATAGATTATAATTTTTAATCTCTGGGCTCTATTAGATATATACTCTATAGGGTCTATTGCCACATGTCTAGTCTACTTTATACTCCACCGGATCGAGCCTTGGAAGGCCAAAATATACTGATATTAAACGCATTAGACAGCGAAATAGAATCGCTGTGTCTGTACCTACAGAACTCTAAGGCTAACTATAATGTACACTGCTATCATAGTCATATGACTCAACATAGATGGGCAGCTGATCTAGTGTTGTCGGTGGCAACTGTACTAATCAAAGACATATACGAGGTATTTTTAGATAGATCAATCAAAGAAAATCTAGCTATTACCACAACAACCATTATTAGATATGGCAGTTATAGCCAAGTTGGAGATCTAGAAACAGTGTTTAGAAATTTTATCAAACCTGTTGACAATATGATCTAGATCAGGTATAAATATACTTATAAGATGCTCAGTTGAGGTCTTATGGTATCTTGCTTAAACTAAGGAGAACATATGAGCAAAGTAATCGGTATCGACCTCGGTACCACCAACAGTTGTGTAGCTGTAGTTGAAAACGGCCTTACCAAGGTCCTAGAAAACTCAGAAGGCGCTAGAACCACACCTAGCATTGTGGCCTACAAAGATAACGAAATTCTAGTAGGTGCACCGGCAAAACGCCAGGCAGTGACCAATCCCCGAAATACAATTTACGCTGCCAAGCGTCTAATTGGTCGCCGCTTCGAAGAACCAGCAGTACAAAAAGATATTGACCTAATGCCTTATACCATCCTCAAAGCCGACAACGGCGATGCTTGGATTGAGGCCAATGGCGAGCGTATGGCTCCACCACAGGTGTCGGCTGAAGTGCTGCGTAAGATGAAAAAGACCGCGGAGGACTACCTAGGCCATGATGTTACTCAAGCTGTTATTACTGTTCCGGCCTATTTTAATGATAGTCAGCGTCAAGCTACTAAAGATGCTGGCCGCATTGCTGGTCTGGAGGTACTGCGTATCATTAATGAACCCACTGCTGCCGCGCTGGCTTATGGCGTTGATAAGACGGATAAGCGGGATCGTAAGGTAGCAGTATACGATTTAGGTGGTGGCACATTTGACGTCAGTATCATTGAAATCTCCAATGTTGATGGGGATAAACAGATTGAGGTACTCAGCACCAACGGTGATACGTTCCTTGGCGGCGAAGATTTTGACCAGCGTATCATGGACTACTTGATTGCTGAGTTCAAGCGAGAACAAGGGGTTGATCTCGGCAAAGACGTACTTGCCCTACAGCGTCTTAAAGAAGCCGCAGAAAAAGCCAAGATTGAACTGTCCAGCAGTCAACAGACTGACGTAAACTTACCTTATGTTACTGCTGACGCTTCGGGTCCCAAGCATATGAATATCAAGATTACACGAGCCAAGTTGGAAAGCCTGGTAGATGAATTGATTCGGCGCAGTGTGGGTCCATGCGAAACTGCCATGCAGGACGCCGGAGTTACCGCAGCTGACATCGATGAAGTTATCCTAGTGGGTGGTATGACTCGTATGCCTCGAGTACAGGAAACTGTAGAACGCTTGTTTGGTCGTGCTCCAAGAAAAGATGTGAACCCCGATGAGGCAGTGGCAGTAGGTGCTGCTGTACAAGGCGCTGTGTTAGCCGGTGATCGCAAGGATGTGTTGTTGCTAGATGTCACCCCATTGAGCTTGGGTATTGAAACTCTAGGCGGTGTAATGACCAAGGTCATACAAAAGAACACTACAATTCCCACCAAGCACAGCCAAGTATTCAGTACTGCCGAACACAATCAACCTGCGGTTACTATCAAAGTATTCCAAGGTGAGCGTGAAATTGCCCTGCATAACAAATTGCTAGGTGAGTTTAACTTGGATGGTATTCCTCCGGCACCCAAAGGACAGCCACAGATCGAAGTGACCTTTGACATTGATGCCAATGGTATCCTAAAGGTACGTGCCTCGGACAAGAATACTGGTAAGGAAAACCACATTACCATCAAGGCCAATTCGGGACTAAGCGAAGCAGAAATAGAACGCATGGTTCAGGAAGCCCAACAGAATGCCGACACCGATCGGCAATTCCTGGAATTAGTGTCGGCTCGCAACACAGCCGAAGGACAGATCTCAGACATCAGACGTGATCTGGATGTCTATCAAGATCGGCTGACGCAAGAAGATCGCGACAAAATTGATCAAGCTATCAAGAACCTGGAGACTGCTGCAACAGGTACCAATGCTCAGGCCATCAATGAGTGTTTAGGCCCATTGTTTGATGCAGCACAGCCATTGATCAAAATGAAATCTGAGGCCGAAACGGCAGCGGCCGCAGATAAACCAGCAGATGACAGTGTAGTTGATGCTGAGTTTAAGGAAACCACTGCCCGAAAATAATTGGTGTAATAGGGATGCCAAATTTTGGGTCCCGCTCAAACTTGCTTATTAAAAAGGAGAAAACCATGAGTACACTAACACTAAAAACCTTTGACATTCCCACTATTCATCGCTATAGTGTGGGCCTGGATGAAATGTTTGACACACTGTTACGCAATGTAAGTGCCGGTGGTCAAAGCAATTATCCACCCTATAATATCATTCGTCATGACGAAAACCGTTATGCGGTTGAATTGGCCTTGGCCGGTTTTAGAGAAGACGAAATCGATATCACTGTGGCTGATGGATATTTGACTGTAGAAGTACAGCACAAGACCAGTCTGTCAGATGATGCCGACACTATGGCCTACCTGCATCACGGTATCAGCAAGCGTGACTTCCGTAAAACATGGCCTTTAGGCTCACATATGGAAGTGATTGCAGCCACATTCGTAGATGGTATCTTGACTGTCAATCTTGAGCGCATTGTTCCGGAGGAACTAAAGCCCAAAAAGATTGCAATCAGCAGCAAAAAACGCTAGACTTTCAGTGGGGGTTCAAGCCCCCACTGAATAAGGACACATATGGGAACAGACACTGTAGTCAAGACCAGACCCTTGGTTGAAGTAAAAGAGCCACCTCTATATCGTGTAATTTATATTAACGATGAAACTACTACCATGGAGTTTGTGATTGAAACCCTAGTTATAATTTTCAACTACCAGGACAAACAGGCACGTCTAATCACAGACAAAATACACCATGAAGGTTCGGCTGTGGTAGCTGTGTTACCTTATGAAATTGCCGAGCAAAAAGGTATCGAAGTGAGTATTCTGGCCAAACGCAATGGTTATCCTTTGGTAGTTAAATTAGAGGCTGATCAATGAAATCAGCGCATGAACTCACCGACGATGAATTAGAGGATTGTGTAGATGGTTCAACTAACATCTCAATGCTTAGAGAAATATTAACCAAGCATGGTGTAGTAGACCTCGAAGGATACATTGACCCAGAAATATTTGCCGATTGGTTCAGCATGGGCCTAGCTGGTTACATCACAGAAGATGTAGACAGTGCTGAATGGGCAGAAGCTAATGATACAAATTGGAACTGGGGCTATGACATAGCAGACAACGTTAATTCATATATAAGCGATAATTTTCGAGATGAGTAATCACGGCCAGACTATGGTTCAACAAAAAAACGGTCTACGCCAGGTGCGAAGACCAAACGCTCCATTGGCAGCAACAGTATCTCCAGCAGTGGAAATTCACAAACCAAGGTCAAAAATGTTTTTTCTAAGAAAGTGGTGGAATCAATTTATATTAACTAGTGTTCAACAGGCCAATCGCGACAGCAACGACAGCAAAGAGTCGGTGGTCAGCGAGCGTGAACACATAGACACTAATCCATTAAGACTACACATTTACTATGGTTCGGGTGGTATAGCCATTGAAACCAAGTACTATGATCGTCGCAGGGAAGAACACCAGAATCAATTGTACGTTATTCCTGAGTCAGCTAACTTGACTGAAGAGTTAGCACGTATTTTAACCATGGAAAATCTACGTAGGGCTTGAGCATGGCACTTGCGGTAATGCTGGACCTAGAGACCTTGGGTACTAGGCCAGACACAGTTATACTGACCTTAGGTGCTGTAAAGTTTGATCCTTTTGATCCTACCCGTGAACCCGGTCCTGGCATCTATATGCGTATGGACATAGAAGAGCAGCTGGCTCTGGGTCGTACTGTAGACGACAGTACCATAGTATGGTGGGCACAACAGGATCCAAGAGTACGAGAGGAAGCCTTTGAAGGTGGTCGTACGTCAGTGGATCAACTACACAGAGATCTTAATAGGTTTCTAGTGGGTGCAGGCGATATTTGGGCACAGGGTCCGGTATTTGATATTGCCATCCTTGAGGATCTATACCGCAGTCAACATTGGGGATTTCCCTGGTCATTTTGGCAGATTCGCGACTCTAGAACCTTGTTTAGTGTTCATGGTGACCCTAGAGTCAAAGGCCGGGACCAAGCACACAACGCTCTAATGGATTCGGTTTATCAAGCTCAAGCAGTACAGACCATCTACCAACAGCTAGGACTAGAGCCCAGAGCCTGACCAAAACCTGTTCCCATAATAAATATAGTATTAGATGGGAACAGTTAATGACTAGTGATTTTGAGCGCTATGGCGACATACTACTGGATGCTTTTCAAAATAGTAGTCGATCCAGTGATTTGGTCGCAAAGAAAAAACTCATACTTGATGAGCTACTCAACTACTTTGATCTCACAATCAGCAGTATTTTATTCGTGGGTTTCAGTCCAAGTCTACTAGACCTGGATCACCGGGATATCTATGTGACTGAAATTAGTCCCGCGGTTCGGCAGTATCTGCAGGATCGCAAGATAAAATTTACCTATATTGACAGAGAGCGTATACAAAATAAATTTACCGTGGTTGTGGCAATGGATGAATATCTGACCTTTGCCGAATCGGATCACTATCAGAAAGCGCAGGTAGAATGGTTAAGTTCAATAACCGACGGATTTGTTATAACTACCTTGAGAGACTATAAAAACCAAGATTTCAAGGATCGCGAGTTTAGCCAGCCCATAATTATTAGAAATACAGACAGCAAAAGAATATATTTTGAACATTATGAATATGATCCACAGGACCGCAATGCCTCTTTGGGCACCAGCTATTGTGTGGATGATGACAGTGTTATGGTAATAGGACCGTTTGCCAGACGCAATATGTTTTTTAAACAACTGGCCAAATTTAGTCTAGATACCGGGGCAAGGAATTTTTTAGTTCATAAAAATCTTATGCACAAAAGCGTAATTAAAAAAAATTATGAACATATTATAACAATAAGATTCTAATATGAATATCAATGAAGCCACCAATCAATTGGTTCAAGTTGCGATTGCAGATTTGTTGGAAAATATTCGCAATCAGATTGCAGAAAAAGTCCTGTATGAAGTATCAGACGCCGTGTCAGGCATGGACATACAGTCTCTATTGCACAGTAAAATCAAAGACATAGTAGGCCAAGCAGTAACAACCTATCATTGGCCCAATGATGTTCCCAGTTCAGATTACAACGAAGATGCTGTGGTTCAGGGCATTACCAACGAATTTAGATCACGCACCTGGGAATTCCTCACAGCACTGACCGGCCAGGTACAACAAAAAATTATCGACGATGCACATGGCAAACTTTCGTCCATTGACTATAGACAAATAGTCAGAGAGCAGACAGCAGCGATTATTGCCAATTCGGTACAAACGTATAATTTTCCGCCTGGCAGTATTCCAATTACATCTATCAATACCGAATATCTTACCATACCCGGCACCAGGATCACACCTGGTCTAATAAAAAAATTTGAAAGCACTGGTATACAAGACAGTGCCACACGCTGTCAATTGACTATACTAGATGAAGCCACCGTATTTGAAAATAAGTTGATTAGCAAAGACATTGAAATAGCCGGATCGGCAGTGTTCAATGGGGCAATTGATTTTCGTGGTACCATGGATCAATCCAGTCCATTTATGCAAAAAGTCATAGCCGCTAGTGTAAATCATATTGCCACACAGTACACAGATGGATTTTATGATCAGTACTGTCAACGAGTATTAGACAAGTTAGATAGTCAAGGTGTCAGTGCTAGCCAGGTGCGTGTTGGCGATCAGGCCTTGGTTGAGAACGAACGATTGGCAGGAACCATTACCGAAAGTAATCTACAAAAAGTCGGCGCTCTACGCGAACTACAGGTAATAGGCGAAACTCTACTAGACGAAACAGTCTATGTAAGTAACAAAAGACTGGGTATCAATACTCTGGAACCCGAACGAGCACTGGATATCTGGGATCAGGAAGTGCAGGTCACTGTGGGCAAACGTCAACAAAACATTGCACAGATCAATACACCGCGCAATCAGCAGCTGGTAATTGGCACTGGTAATAGAGATCAACTGTGGGTTAATCTAGACGGATCAATTTCAGTACAGCAGATTGACATAGGCAAACTAAGGCACAGCAGTCAAGCCGCTGCACCCACAGACAATAGGCCAATGGGTACAATAGTCTGGAACGAACGTCCGCAAATTGGCGCGCCAATTGGATGGGTCAGTTTGGGCGGGGCCCGCTGGGCCCGTTTTGGTACCATCTCCGAATAATTTGGCCCAATCGCCACCACATGCTATAATATAGCATGTTAAATTCCACTGGTTGCACATTATGACTGTTCAACGAATTGGTTGGGCCTGCAAGTGGATTGATCGCCAAGATCAGGTCAATGGTATAAAATCCAAAGATGATTGTAAGCGGTACAATACCGGCAGTACCACAGTGGCCTGGCTCAACCGCCAGACTCGCGAAATAGCCCAACAACGCTTATGGGACTTGATGGAGCAGAACATTGCCGCCTGCCAGGCTCTTGTGGATCGAGTAGGCAAGTTGCCTTTAGAGCTGCGTATGGTTAGACTTAGTAGTGACATACTGGCCTGTTATACTGAACCTACCTGGCGCAGTTTCTATCAACGGTTGGATGTACAGGACCGTGCCAGTAAGCTATTTGCTGATGTTGGACTGAGTGCACGAACCAACAATGTCAGGTTAAGTTTTCATCCTGGGCAGTTCTGTTGTATTGTGTCGGATTCTGCCGATGTGGTCAATCGTTCTATTGAAGAATTGGAATATCATGCCGACATGATACGTTGGCTAGGCTACGGCCGGAAAAAATTAGATTTTAAACTAAACATCCATCTAAGTGGACGCGGTGGTGTCAGTGCCTTTGACAGTGTCTGGACTAGACTAAGTACTGAAGCAGCCAACTGTCTGACTCTAGAAAATGACGAATACCAAATTGGTCTAGATGATCTTGTTTTGCTCAAGCATCGTGTGGGCCTGGTTTTGGACATTCACCATCATTTGATCAAGGAACATGAGTACATAGCCAACAATGATTCGCGTATACAACAGATTATTGAAAGTTGGCAAGGTGTGAGACCGGTATTTCATTATAGCCAATCACGTGATGAATTGATTGGAGAATTTGCCGACACCATGCCATCTATGTCTCAAATGCTAATTAAAAATAAAAAAAGCCAGCTCAGAGCACACAGTGATTTTTATACCAACAAAAAAATCAATCAATGGGCTCTGTCACATCTGGACTGGGCCGATTGTATGGCCGAATCTAAAGGCAAGAACCTGGCCAGTTTTGAACTGTATCAACAGCTAAAAGCCGGTCAATGACTAGCTTTTAGTTTTGGTTGATGCAGATTTGGCACTGCTCTTGCTAGCTGCTGATTTGACTTTTGACACATTGCTGTTACTGTCCGGATCAACAGTCTTTTTTGCACGAGAGGTTGTTTTTTTGGCTGCGGGCTTGACAGATTCCTCAACTGCTGCTGGTTTACGACCCAATAGCGTAGGGTCAATATCTTTAAAGTAACCAAAAACTATATCTTCGGTAACACCAAAGCCAACATCAGGACGTCCGTCCCAGCTCTGGGCTATTACTTTTAGAATTTTATCTGCAGGAATGCCTACTTCCTGTGCTCGAGTCACAATAATCATTTGTTCGTTGGCATCTAGTCCATCTTGAGCAAGATTTTTGGTGAATTCAAAAATAATATCTTTGTGCTCTTGTGTAAGATTATCAAAATCCATTGGTGGTTTCTCCTTGTGTTGGTCAGGTACTGGTTGTGCTGGTGCTGGTGCTGGTGCTGGTTCTGGTTCTGGTTGATTGACTTGACGATAGATCCAATAGAGGATACCGCCGACTAATAGTGCTACTAATAGAATTTCCATTGAAATCTCCTTGATTTTTATAAAAAGTATTTAGCTGTAATAGAATCAAATATATTTTTTAGTTCCGCCGCTGTCGATATTAGCAGACAGACATCAGACTGACATCAATATGTACAAAATTATAAATAACTGATAGGGGATTTCAATGAAAAAATTTATATTTGGCCTGTTGTTATGTTTGATTCCGGGCATGGTTTCAGCAGAAAAAACTCCGCAGGGCATGATTTACGATGCCAAGGTTATTAGAATTAATGATGGAGACACAGTGGTCATCGCAGCACCATTCTTGCCAGCACCTCTGAAGCCAGAGTTGGCTGTGCGTATATACGGTGTTGATACCCCGGAAAAAGGCTTTCGTGCCCAATGCCCTAGCGAAGATCAGCGTGGGCAAGCTGCTACAGCATTTACCAAAAACGCAGTGGCCAATACTCAAAAGCACCAAGTCATCATATATGGATGGGACAAGTTTGGTGGGCGTATACTAGGTGATATGATCCTAAATGGTGTGAGTTTAAGAAGTGAATTAATCAAAAATGGTTTCGCTCGTGAGTACTACGGTGAAGCCAAACAATCATGGTGTAATTAATTATGAAGATAACAGATATCCCCCAAGACACGGAGCCCAGAGTTGGCGACATTATTGAAATTGAACAAGGCGATCAATGCTTTGAAGTGCGTATTATCGGTATAACTGCCGACGGCTATCTCTGCGAACAGGATAATGTTCAGGGTGCTGTATTGTTAGAAGGCACTGCATTGGATCACTTGGATGTCAATGACATTATGCCTTTGGTAGAAGGTCTGCGTGACCCCAAGGACAATCCCTGCTGGAAAGGCTATCATCCGGTGGGCACTAAAAAGAAAAACGGGCGTACTGTGCCTAACTGTGTGCCCAACGCCAAAGAAAGTGTAGAGGAAGCAGGCCCGTTCAGTTATGGTGCTAAGAAACCACGCCCGGGTAGTGTGGCAGACTTAGCAGCAAAGAAACGCCGAGAACAAGAAAAAAACCGACCACCGATTGAACCAAAAGATCAGATGGTTGGAACAGCCAAGCTCACGAAAGGTGTGGCGGAAGGGGAGGTAACCCCTTTTAGAATTCCAGACGAGAACATTGAGGGCAACTACGAACAGATGAATTATAGAAAAAATCCATCAGACAAATTTGCTTTGGTAGATCATACTTTTAACAAAGTTATTTTGACAACGAATAGTCCAAAAGAAGCTAAAAAAGAGGCTATTGAATGGGCAGAATACGATGACATAGTTGTTTCTGTGAGAAACCAGCAAACAGGAAAAATAGTTTTTACTGTTAAGGGTGCAGCTGGTGCTGAAAAGTATTCAGAAGGGCTAGGTGAAAGTGGTCTTCAGTATCACACCGGTGTCAAGAAACACGGTGCTGAATATATGCGGAAGGCTGCCCAAGCTGGTCGTGAAGGTGCCAGCCAAGAAGAAATTGGTCGACTGCGTGATCGTTACAGCAAAGCCTACAAGAAAGATGTCAAAGAAGGTGGGGAAGATTGGGGTTCAATGAGTAAACACGAATTCAAACGCCGAGAACTCGAACATGAACTAGGACACGAAATCAATCGCCCGAGAGAACAACCAAAAGGCATGTGGTTTTACAATGTGCCCACAATGGATTTATTCAAGGCCAAAGCGATGGGGCTAAGACAAAGTCGCAGTGGTAAGTGGTACAGCACCAGTCCTAATGCCAGAGCAGATCAGGCATATGGTCCAGGGCGTTATTGGGAACCAAAAAATAAAGGCATGGGCGAAGCCAAATACCATGGGCGTGAGGTGCCATTGGGCAAGCCAATGGCTGGTGATGTAAAAAAATCTAAGGTCTATGTTCGCAAACCAAACGGCAAAGTAGTCAAGGTCAACTTCGGCGATAAGGATATGAAGATTAAGAAATCTAATCCCAAACGCCGTAAGAGTTTCCGTGCTCGTCATAACTGTGAGAATCCCGGACCCCGTTGGAAGGCTCGTTTCTGGAGTTGTAGAGCCTGGTAAATGCGTGACTTAATACAGATCGTAGAAGCAGCTAGTCGTGGGTGTCCAAGAGCCACTCACGACATTGATGTTAATTTAAAGAATCGCCAACGGGCTATAGATCAGTATCATTATGGCCCAGCCAATCCCGATGAGCCCGGCGACTATTGGAAAGCAGCAGCCCGGCGGTGGTCGATTACAGAAAAAATAGCCGAGACCATGAAGTGTGGCAATTGTGCTGCATTTGATGTTTCAGATAAAATGTGGAAATGTATTGAATCGGGTATCAAAGGTGATGAGCGAGCAGCAGATGCTATGGCCAGTATACATCGAGCCGACTTAGGCTACTGTAACTTCCATCACTTTAAGTGCGCCGGAACACGTTCATGTACCAGCTGGATCACCGGTGGTGCCATTGACAATAAGGACAGAACTCAGTGAGAATATCTGAGTTGTTCGAAGCTGGCTTGACCTATCGTGGTTATCCTTGTACCAAAGATTGTTCAGGGCATCAAGCCGGTTACAATTGGGCAGTGGCCTATGGTCTAGATCCCGACAGTTGCCCATACAGCACAAATAGTTTCTGGGAAGGCTGCATTAGTAAAGACGAACCCGGTCCTGACGTAGAGGAAAGTATTGTTCGAGAGGCCCAACCTCGAGCTAATGCACGTGAAAACATCCGCCCGGATCGATCTACCCTAAATGACTTAAAATCTAAATATTTACCCGACTGGGAAATGTTAGATCATAGAATTTTACAGGCCAAATACGTTGCCAGGGACCACAGGCACGCTGCCAAATTCACAAATTGGATCAACAGATTAAGTGAGCACATGGATCACTTTGCCGAAGTTACACAAGATGTCGCTGAAGTCACAGTAAAAACTACTACGTTTGATGTTAAGGGGTTGACCATACTAGATTTTGAGTTGGCCATGCGTGTTGACGCCTTTGCCGGCAAACACGATATTGATCAGGTTAGGATGTCAGGTAATTTTGGTATGCACGAAGAATGGAGTACCAAGTACAAGCGTTCAATCAACTGCTCAAATCCTCAGGGGTTTAGCCAGCGAGCTCATTGCCAGGGTCGTAAAAAGAAGTGAGAGATTGGTCATTTTATTGGAACCGTAAAGGATATCCTCGCTGAAATTCTGTTGTTTTTATACAACACCAACACAATAACCCTGCACTTGACAGGGTTATCCTTTTTTGCTATACTATGGGTACAGTAAACAAACGGGAACACAAGATGGACTACACTGTAGAGATTTATAAAGTAGACAGACGCCGTAAAAATGGCCTAGTATTAGTCTATAAAACAGACTATAATGATGTAGATCTTGCTCAAATGCAGCGTATGTATCCCGAGCGTCCGGGTTACCGTGTAAAGATTCTTGAGACTTATGTCACCCTTAAGAATTTTATGACCGGGCGAGATTACCAAGAGCGGTATGACACTCCCTATACTGCCAGTGCTAGTTCAGAAACTTATTGGTCTAGCTAATAACCCTACGCTTGACAGGGGTATCCGTTTTTGCTATAATAGTGGTACAGTAAACAAACGGAGCTAATTATGCAAACGCAATGCCTTGCTCGTGCTAAACTTATGCATTTTAAAAAATTGGACTGCTATATGCTTAAAGTTGCGTTTAATGTAAGAGAGCTCGATGATCGGGGGCATTACAAGTTCCCTACGCAAAAGCATTGTGCCTTTGTTAGCGGACATATTCCTCGCCAAACGTTAAAAGAGGAACTGCCTCGTGTGCTTGCACAAGCAAGGGCCCTGTTGCGTACAGACAACATTGAGGTTGTATAAAAACAACAGGCGACCCTAGACTTGACAGGGTTACCCCGTTTTGCTATAATAGTGGTACAGTAAACAACAAGGAGCCAAATATGCAAGTAGCGTTAACTGAAGCAGAGCGTAGACAAGTACGTATGTACGGTGTTACCGAAGCTGGTATGCGTGAGGCTGTGGAATCTTCGCTTTCTTTTAGATTTAGTGGTCCTGCTATGATGGCAGCGAGCATAATGAGTGACTGTCAAGAAATGCTGGCACATGGTAATGGCCAAGTTGGGATATCAGGAAGTCCGGAAATTGATTTTAACGTTTCTGAAGATATCCGTCAGGCATTGAATCGTGCTAAGTGGATTTTGTTTAATTACGTAATGGAGGCTCAACGTGGCTAAGCCAATGCAAATGAGGCTATTAAAAAGCCCAAATCCAAGAATTCATTTTATGTTGTTTAGTGAACACAGTCCTTTCCGTGCCCGGACAGTGGAAAATAAAGTGAAGTTTAAGCGGCACGACAAGCATCGTAATCGTAATCAAGGAGAATAGTATGGCACTTTATGAAGTCACTTACAGTTTAGGTAACCGCGGCGATTCTGGCACTGGTTCATTTACTGGTAGCACTGCTACTCAGTATCTTAAGATGACCGTGGAAGCAAATGGTCCAACTACTGCTCAACGTATTGTTGAGAGCATGTTTGGTGGTCCACAAAACTGTTTGGTTGGCCCGGCCTGGCAAGTAGGTTGACAACCAGATCATTCGGTAGTACAATTTGACTTGTAGTATTTCTATTTTATCAACTTTCTTATCGAGGTTATTATGTCAGACGACAATAAATTGTTTCGGGTAGCAGGTGTTAGTGATGGCAAAGGTGGCTACAAGGTTCGCTTTGCCAGTGATATGACTCGTGTTAAAGTGCTCATGAAAACCGGTAATTCCGACATTGAGCTTGTTGAGCTTCCACGTGAAATGACTAAGGCTGAGGCTGTCAGTCACCTTAAGACAACCAGTCTTATGGAGCGTGATGTTTACCGTACCGCCATTGAGAACGCAGATGCCAAGTATAATGCGGTGCAGACCGCCAAAGTAAGTAAGCCTACCAAGACTGTGGCTAAGACTGTGAAGTCTAAGAAATCTGCACCTAGCATTGCGGACATTCGTGCTCGTGCTCGAGCTAGTTCTGCACCAGCAGACATGCTCGGTGAGGCCATGGCAGCACTAGTGGCCGAGAGCCAAAAGAATCCAATTCCTGCAGAGTAAGCAATTTTTGGATTAAATACACAGGGCACACCAGTGCCCTTTTCACACATCAAAGGAGACTAACAAATGTTTTATGATACTGTGGGTACAGTTGCTTATCGTACAGCCGCAGAACTTAATGCGGCAATGGGTCGTGTTTATAATTATATGTTTTTAGCAGTGGCAGTCAGCATGATTGTCAGCCTAGCAGTAGCAGCCAGTCCGGCGGCAATGGCTATTTTCTTTGGCCCAGTGACTCGGTGGATTACCATGTTTGCTCCGCTTGTGTTCATTTTTGTTGTCCCAATGGCCATTAACTCAGGCATTAATCGAGAGGCCGCAATAGCTCTATTGCTGGCATTTGCTGCCATAATGGGTCTCAGCCTAAGTGCGTTCATGGCGGTGTTTACAGGCATGAGTGTGTTTACCGCCTTCTTAGGTGCAAGTGTGCTATTTGGCACCATGAGCGTGTATGGATATTTTACCAAGCGTAGTCTGGATAGCTTTGGAAAATATTTGATGATTGGTCTTATTGCTATAATTATTGCCAGCATTGTTAATATTTTTATTGGCAGTAGCATGGCCAGTATGGTGATCAGTGCCATTGCTATTGTTTTGTTCCTGGGTCTCACTGCCTACGATACTCAGCGTATAAGGGAAGAACTAGGATACGACAGTGATCATCGTTCAGAAGTTTTAGGTGCTCTGAGTCTATATCTTAACTTTATCAATATCTTTACCAGTTTACTCAACTTAACAGGCTCACGCAATGATTAGATCTTTAAAGACATACATTGAGTCGGTAGAAGGGCGAAGTGTAGGCGAAGAATGGTTCCGCAACGGTAGTTTTGTAGCATACAAAAAGCCCACTCGTGAACCTTATGAAGTCGCCGATGAACCCGGCGTCATAGACACCTTAGAAGGACCAGTTAGGTACCCGGCAGGCTACTACATTATGACTGGTCCCAAAGGTGAGCGTTATCCCATCAGTCCTGAGAAATTCAGTGAGTTGAAAATAGACAACGGTGATGGTACTGCTAGTCCTAGGCCCATACTCAAGCAGGCCAAACTAGCAGACCATTCGGGTTCGGTTGACACAAGCTGGGGTGAGAAGTTATACTATAATCCTGGCGAAGATGTAATAGTAAGACATGGTCCCGGTGACTATGGTGTAGTAAAATTGGACATATTTAAACAAACTTATCAAAGAAAAGAATGAAATCTAGCTATTGGTCATGTTCGAAATTTGCCGATTGGCTTCGTGGCGTGAAAAAGGGCGAAGCCAAAACCAGTCTTGGTTGGGCCCAATGGACTCAGGCTACTCGGAAGCAGCATCCTGTTCGCTACTGGTTGGCCGAAGACGGTCTTGATCACTTACAAAACTTCATAACTTGGCCCTTGGAGAGGTTGAATGACATTAGGTACTATGTTAATAATCGCTGGGTTAGTGGCAGTCACGCACTCACTGCTCATCCTCGGGACATTAGACCCGGAACCTGGTGTGACCTGGGCAACCGTTTTTTACCTTGTATGTTTAACGAGCTCGTTGATTTTGTTGAAGTAGAACTAGCCTGGCACAATGTCTTGTTCGACAAGGCAGCACAAAAACAGTTCGAACCACCTTGGTGGCGTCGTGGTTGGTTTCGTTGGCGTGCCTGGCGTAGTCCTGAGTCTGGTCTTGCTTACTTAAAATGGGCCAGCGAACTCATCATGGACAGTCAGTATGGTTGCCCTCCTGGTCATCCCGACCATGGTAAACCCACATACCAGGCCTTAGGGGCAATGGAGATTCGTGAACTCTACACCTGGTGGAAGGACATACATCCTAACAGACCAGACCCACACGATGCCGGCGGCTGGACCGAACACTGCCGACTGATGCGAGAGAAGGCTGTGTCAATGGGCTATCGTGGTAGTGAGTTTATACTCAGTCACGAACTGGCCGATGATGCAGAACGAGAGAGAAGTCAACGAGCATTAGATATGAGTACAGCCATCGAAGAACGCTACAAAATCGAAGATGAACAGATGATGATCAGATTAATTAGGGTAAGAGAAAAATTATGGACCTAAAAAAATTATTCGTTGGATTGGCCTTGATCGCGGCAAGCGTGCCAACTGCGGCCGAAACCTACTCAACCGCTCAAGATGTTGCAGTAGTGGTAGCTAGACAGCCTAGATATACCACTGCGTATCAGCAGATCTGCACACAGGTTCCTGTTGAACGTCGCAGTCAAGGTGGTGGAGTCGTGGGTGCTATTGTGGGTGCGGCCATTGGCAACCAAATTGGTGATGGGCGTGGACGTGATATTGCCACTGCCGCAGGCGCTGTGATAGGTGCCCAGATGGGCAGTCAATCAGATGGCACCGCCATAGACATGCAGACTCGTTGTACGCAACAGCCCACTCAAGTCATGGCCGGCGAAACTGTGACCTTTGAGTACCGTGGTCGTAGGTTCGTACAGGTGTTCCCATGATTGAAGCCCTGGGTTTTTACTGTACCTTAATTGTTGCAATTGTGGTCTTTGGTGTAGTCATTGATTATCTGGGGCGAAGATGACTAGTTTAGAAAAGATTTGGGCTAGAGCCACAGGCCATCTCATGGGGCAAACCGATGAAGATAGACCCAGGGTACCTATACTGACTGTGGCTGAAGCCAGGATAGCATTGTTTTTAAAAACATTCTGGGTGGCGATTCATGTTGTGACCTGTGGTTTTATCATAGCTAATGTCATAAGACATTGGTAATAAATATCTGTTATGGCAAACATTGGTATAATGATGGCCAAAAGAACTACTATTTGTATCCTAATGATGCTAAAATAATAGAACTGCAATTAGAAAAACGTAGGTTAAAAATAAAAAATTGTTGCGGATTTAATAAG
>Ga0214923_10004450_pt1 | contig 16897 bp, 17 predicted proteins | sample LL1510_MetaG_FD_177993 | JGI IMG/M metagenome (GOLD analysis project Ga0214923, IMG submission 177993) | Freshwater microbial communities from Lake Lanier, Atlanta, Georgia, United States - LL-1510 | ecosystem: Environmental > Aquatic > Freshwater > Lake | place: USA: Georgia | collected... | reverse complement strand
TTTTGGCGTCGAAGAGTTATTTGGTTGTGCCTGTTGGTCGCAAGGCCGAGAACTATTTCAGGTTTCGTCAATATAAAACTTCGAAGAGTTTTACTGGTTTTTCTGACGCGCCGAAGTATGAGAACGCTAAAGCAATCGGCCAGTTTGTCGTTGATCTGTATCTGAGTGGCGAAGTTGATCGTGTTGAGTTGGTTTATACGCGGTTCATTTCATCTGGTCGGCAAGAAGTTGTGCGTCGCCCACTCGTGCCGCTTGAGCGCGACGTTGTCGCTGGTGGCGACGGCAAGTCGGCTGCGGGTGCGAGTTATGAGTTCGAGCCAGATCCTGAATTGATTTTGCAGACTTTGCTGCCACGTTATGTCGAGGCCCGAATCTATGCGGCGCTGTTGAATGCTGCAGCAAGTGAACATGCGTTTCGTCAGCGTGCGATGAAGTCGGCGACAGATAATGCCGAAGAATTGATCAAGAACTTGTCGCGAATCATGAACCGTGCTCGTCAAGACTCGATCACTACAGAAATTATGGAAATCGTCAGTGGCGCCGAGGCGCTGGGTTCTGACGATGTAGTTCGTGAAATGGCAAGTAGTTAGTTACGAAGTTTTAAGCGAAATTAAAAGGGAGAAAAAATGAGCACAGCAACAAACACAGACCGCAAAGATGGGCGAGTAGTCGCCATTGCTGGTCCGGTTATCGACGTTGAGTTTCCGCGTGGGTCGTTGCCAGAACTTAATCAAGCGCTCGAGTTCACTGTCACAGTCGACGGCAAGCCGAACATAATTTTGGCTGAAGTTGCACAGCAACTCGGCGCGAGTCGTGTGCGCGCGGTTTGTATGAAGCCAACAGACGGTCTGCGTCGTGGCACTCCGGTGCGCGACACTGGCCGCGGCATCACTGTGCCAGTTGGTGACAAGACTCTCGGTCACGTATGGAACGTGTGGGGCGACTGCCTTGACGGCAACAACGACGATTTCAAAGATGTTGACCGATGGGAAATTCACCGTCCGGCACCTGCGTTCGACACGCTCGAACCGTCGAAGCGTCAGTTCGAAACAGGCATCAAAGTCATTGACTTGCTCACGCCATATTTGGCAGGTGGAAAGATTGGTTTGTTCGGTGGTGCAGGTGTAGGCAAGACCGTTTTGATCACTGAGATGATCAACCGCGTGGCATCGAAGCACGGTGGTGTGTCGGTGTTCGCAGGTGTTGGTGAGCGAACTCGAGAAGGCACCGACTTGCGTCTTGAAATGGAAGAGTCGGGCGTATTCGAAAAAGCAGCGCTCGTGTTCGGTCAAATGGACGAGCCACCAGGCGTGCGCTTGCGCGTCGCGCTTTCGGCTTTGACAATGGCTGAATACTTCCGTGACGTTAAAAACCAAGACGTGCTGTTGTTCGTTGACAACATTTTCCGTTTCGTTCAAGCAGGCTCTGAAGTTTCGACACTGCTCGGTCGTATGCCGTCAGCCGTGGGTTATCAGCCGACGCTTGCCGATGAGATGGGTCAGTTGCAAGAGCGAATTACGTCGACGCGCGGTCGTTCGATTACATCGTTGCAGGCTGTTTATGTGCCTGCTGACGACTACACCGACCCAGCACCGTTCACGACGTTCGCTTTCTTGGATGCAACAACCGAGTTGTCGCGACAAATCGCATCTTTGGGCATTTACCCAGCGGTAGACCCGCTCGCTTCAACGTCGACGATTTTGACGCCAGAAACTGTCGGCGATCGTCACTACAACGTGGCTCGTCGCGTGCAAGAAATTTTGCAGCGCTACAAAGAGTTGCAAGACATCATTGCGATTCTTGGTTTGGATGAACTCTCAGAAGAAGACCGCATGACTGTTTCGCGCGCTCGCAAGGTGCAGCGTTTCTTGTCCCAGCCGTTCTATGTTGCTGAAGTGTTCACCGGCGTTAAGGGTGAATACGTGCCGACCGCGCAGACTGTTGAAAGTTTCGAAGCGATCATCAAGGGCGAACTTGATGATGTGCCAGAGCAGGCTTTCTTGAACGTCGGTGGGGTTGACCAAGTTTTGGCGAAGGCCAAAGCGTTGCAAGATTCGGCAGCGTAAGTTTAAATCGACATGGCTGACAACAAGTCGCTCAAAGTTGAGGTGGTTTCACCAGAACGCGTTTTGTTTTCTGGTGAAGCACGCCAAGTGATCACTCGCACTTTGCAGGGCGGCGAAATTGCTTTCTTGCCTGGTCACACAACTTTTTTGGGTGCGCTTGTCGAAAACCACACGCGCATTTATTTGACTGATGGCAAGGTGCAAGATTTGGCGGTTCACGGCGGTTTCGTCGATGTGGCGCCAGATCATGTGACCATCTTGTCTGACAGTGCCGAACTTGCCGAGAGCATCGATGTCGCTCGTGCGCGTGCTGCTCAAGAGCGAGCGCAAGAAGCGATGCGTGGCGAACATGATGCAACCGTCGAGGCTGACTTGCGTCGTGCACATGCGCGATTGGCGGCTGCTGGTGGCATTGGTAACACAAGTAGTTCGGCTGGTTCGGCTCACTAGCGAGCATCGTCATGGCCAGATATCCGTTCACCTGCGCGTTGGTGACCGGAGCGTCAAGCGGCATCGGCCACGAAATGGCTGTGCAACTTGCAACATCAGGAGTTCATGTAATTGCGGTTGCGCGTCGCGCTGATCGACTCGAGCAATTAGCAAGCCAATTTAAAAATATTGAAGTGATGGTTGCAGATTTGACGAGTGCAACCGGCCTTGCTTCGGTTGAGGCGCGCATCGCTGACGCAACAAAGACGCCGATTGATCTTGTGGTTAACAATGCTGGGTTTGGTTCGTCGGGTTTGATGCACGAAGTTGATGTCGACCGATTGTCGCGCGAAGTTCAGTTAAATGTTGGTGCGCTGACACGTCTATCTCACGCGGCGATTCGAGCGATGGTGCCTCGCGGTCGTGGATATTTGGTGAATGTTTCGAGCGTTGCGAGTTTCCAAGCTTCACCACGACTTGCTGTTTACAGTGCGACAAAGGCCTACGTCACGAGCTTGACTGAGGCGTTGCACGAAGAAATGCGCGGGTCGGGTGTACGTGTTACTGCGTTATGCCCTGGGTTGACCCGCACCGAGTTTCAAAGCATCTCGAGCACCGAGCAGTATTCGCGAGATTTTCCGTCGTTCTCGTGGCTTGATGTCACTGATGTTGCACGCGCTGGTTTGCGCGATGTGGCTCGTGGTCGCGCATTAAGCGTTCCCGGACCTCTATATAAAGGTCTCGTCGCTGTTTCTGACCTTGCGCCGCGTTTTTTGGTGCGCCGCATCTCAGCCTTCGCCACCGGCCGCCGCTAAGCGAATTAGACAGTCCTCGCACTGAGCGAAATTTAGGTAGAATTCAAAAGTGCGACAAGTAATAACTGACAATAATCACACCGAAATCGCGAAGAGAGTCCGAAGGTCAGTGTTACAAATTCTGGCTTCTTCGAAAGCAAGCCATTTGGGCTCAAACATGTCGGTGATTGAAATTCTCATTGCAATGTATAGCTCAGTTGATTGTGATCAGATTAAAAGCGATAGCGCTTCGCGTTCGCGGGTTATCGTTAGCAAAGGCCATTGTGCGGCTGCAACTTATGCAGTCTTATCTGAGTTTGGATTACTTGAGAGCGAATACTTGGAGAGTTATCACAAAGATAACTCATTTCTCGCAGGCCACGTTAGCCATAAGGTTCCTTTCGTTGAACACTCGACTGGAGCACTTGGCCATGGAATAAACGTTGCCGTTGGTTGTGCGATTGGATTACGGTCTCGGCAGAACTATGAAAGCAAAGTTTTAACCTTGGTGGGCGATGGCGAGATACAGGAAGGTTCTGTTTGGGAGGCAATAATGCTGGTAGGTCACATGCAACTTCCAAATTTTGTATTGCTTGTCGACAATAACCAGATTTCTAGTATTCGTCGTACGTGTGATGTAATAAATTTGCAGCCACTTTCACAGAAATTTGATGCATTTGGGCTCTTGACCTACGAAGTTGATGGTCATTCAATTGATCAGATACGCACCGCAATTAAAGAAATAGGAGTTTCATCGCGACCTGGAGTTGTTATTTGTAATACAACAAAAGGAAAGGGTGTTAAGTTTGCAGAAAATGACCCAGTGTGGCACTACCGCACATTAAATGATGAACTTCTCGCACAAGCGCTAGCAGACTTGGGTTGATATGCGCAATTTAATCATTAAGAAAATATTTGAAGTGATGTCAGTGAACAAAGACGTGTTTTTTTTGACCGCTGACATGGGCATTAATCTTGTAGAACCAATTCAAGATAAATTTCCTGCTCGATTTTTGAATGTTGGTATCGCTGAACAAAATTTGATTGGAGTTAGTGCAGGTTTGGCAAACTTGGGATATAGACCTTTTGCGTACACAATAAGTAATTTTCTGATTCACCGTTGCTTTGAGCAAATTAGAAATGATGTTTCATTACATGATTATCCAATTACGTTGATTGGTACTTCAACTGGGTTTGACAATGCGCCATTAGGGCCAACTCATCACATCACCGACGACTGGGGAGTTATGAAGGGTTTCCCTAACTTTCAAGTTTTCTGTCCTTCTTCAATGGCTTTTGCCGAGAGCTTAACTTCACGAGTGCTTGAAGAAAGTAGGCCAACATATATACGTGTGCCAAAAGGAAACCCTCTTGAACCTGACTCTGTCGCTGACTTAGTATTTTTTGGCTCAGCAGACGCAAGAATAGTTCTCGTAACATATGGCTCTCTCTCACAAGAATGTCTTAAAGTTCAGAAGCTAAATCAAGAGATATCGGTAATCATTATCAATCGGCTTTATCCATTAGATGAGCGACTTCTAATAGAAAAATTGAAATTACATGAAGTCGTGATCAGCGTTGAAGATCACTTCCCAACCACGGGCTTGTACAGTTCGATTTGTGAAGTTGTCGTTCGCAACAGATTAAATATTGAAGTTTTAGCGACAGGTCCGACCTGTGCTGCCTTTAAAGTTGGTAGCACCGCCGATTACTACCATCAGGTTTTTGGCTTAGATAGTCGAAGTCTGATCAAACAAATAGAGAAAATTAATGGAAATTAGCGACTCCCGTAAATGTAATTTAATGAATCTCGCGAAAGTGGAAGGTTTTCTCGATGTTCCAAATGGGATGCTTAGGCACTATTACGAAGAACTTTTAGAAGACTTTTTTTTCATCGAAGAAGTTAACAGAACAATCGCTGATGTTAAGCGCAAAAACGGCTTCAACAAAGGAATTTTTCGTATGGATACAATTCCAAACGTCGATTGGTTTGCATTTGAGAGAATCTTGCTCTATGTAATAACGCGGCACTATAAGCCAGAAAATATCCTGGAAACCGGAGTTTATTACGGGGGTAACACTGCTTTTCTCTTGCTTGCTCTCTTTAAGAACGGGCAGGGCTCGCTGATTTCAATCGACTATCCAGATGCAGAAATTATCAAAACTACCGATCGTTCGCAAAGACATGTGTTGGTTTCAGACACTGAATTTTATGATTCAACTTTGCAACCAGGCTTCATGATTCCAGAATATCTCACGAATCAGTGGAATCTTTTCATCGGTGATAGCCACGAAGTTATACCTAAACTTAGTCAGGAATTTAACCTATTTGTACACGACAGTGAGCATTCAATGAAGTTCTTGACGAAAGAGCTCGAACTCGCATCAGAAAAATTGTCTCAAGATGCACTGCTCGTAGTTGATGATATTGACTGGTCGAATGCGTTCTTTGGATTTTGTGTTAAACAACGTCTGTCGCCACTTTTGTTAACCGATAATGGAAAAGACGATCTCCGTGTGAGAACTGGCCTAGTTTCACTCAAACATCAACGCAATCGAGATTCAAATTTTACTTAAACATCTGTTATCGGCAATCTTTGAAAGCTTTATTGAATATTACTGTTCAAGATTCTGGCGTTTGATTAATTATCCACTGCATGCCGATCTCAGTCGAAATTGCAAAGTGTGGATTCGCAATGTCAAGTAATTGTCGGTAGTAAACGAACGCGAGCTCGTCTTTTTCGATTCTTGCAATCACGGTCAAAAAAAAGCACGATCGATAAAATACTCGCCAGTCGCAGCTTGGTTTGTTCGTCAAGTCTTTAAACAAAATTTTAGCTTCGTTATATTGACCTCTTTTTAGATAATGTTTGGCAAGTTCAAAGCCAATCTTAAATGTTGGAGCTTTTGAAACATTCTGCAAGATAGATTTTTCATTAGAATTGAGATTCGATTGTCGAAGCATAAATTTCGAAAAAAATTTATCTGGTCGCCTAGATGCAGCAAATAGTAATCTGTCAGTGATCCTTGGTTTTATTGGGGAATCAAGACTTGCACTTTTAGAGTTGTGATCGATGGCATGTATCTTTCCCAGCCACAAATCTATGACTTCAATTTTTAGAAGAGCAAATAAAAATCGCTTTTCGTATTCGATTCGATCTGCGAGATATTTGTCATTTGCATTAAGCACACTTGGTGTTTTGTTTGCGACAATGAATCCCCAGAGTTCGCCGTGTGATTTTGTAAAAAACTTGTAACTCGTTGAAGCCAGACTTGTTATAGCCTTTTCAACATTGAATCCGTTGGCGGTTAATGACATTTTGATTAAGTTTTCTTCTGGAAGGTTAACAATCACTGACCTGGTTGTACTTCCGTCGAAATAAGGCGACTCAAATTTGAAACCGGCAGTCGCAAAATCTTTGGTTGAGTTCAGATATGCGATATCCTTGAAATTGAGGAGATTTTTGAGTATTTTTGCCGACTTTTTGGGTCTCTCAATAATTGCTGAAGAAATAAATATTCTGTCTAGACAAAAATCAGAGAGTAACTGTATTGCTTTTGGCGTTGAATCAACATGATGCAATACATTGAGACAGAGCACCAGATCAAATTGGTTGTCTAAAACCTGATCTAGTGAGTCGAGTTCGCCTTGGATGAATTTGACATCGGTTTCAATTCCATAATATTTTCGTGCGAATTCTCCTTTTTGTATATTCTTTAGTCGAGGCTCTACACACACTGCAAGTTTGAAGTTAAGTTCTTGTTGCAACTGAACGAGGATCCAACCGTCATAGCCGCCGACGTCAAGAATTGCCATTTCGGCCAACTTTGATTTTGAATATTTTGATGCAATCTCCGCGGAAATTGTTTCAACTATTGATTTTGATAGTTTGTGGTGAGCGGTAACTCCACTCATCGTTGGGTCCCACAAACCATGATCGTATGGTCCATGAGCATTGAGCATCTCGATGGTAAATTTGTTTGTTGGCTCAGTTTGCAAAATTAGTCTCTTTTTAGGTAATTAACTTAATCATCTTACACTTCAAGCCTGTCAAGAATTATGGAATCAGAAAAATGAAACTACTAGTTACTGGAGATCTTGGATATGTCGGCTCAGTGTTGGTGCCATTGCTTGCAGAGAGAGATTACGAAGTTACGGGTTTAGATATCGGTTATTTTGCAGATTGTTTGCTTACTCCGGCCTTCGAAAAATATAGGAGAATTGCAAAGGACGTCAGGGAAATATCCTCTGAAGATGTCGCAGAGTTTGATGCGATAATTCACCTCGCTGGTTTATCAAATGACCCTGCCGGAGAGCTTCAACCTGAGTTGACTGAGCAGATAAACCTAGATGCGACAGTGAAGCTTGGTCGACTGGCAAAGTCGGCAGGCGTGAAGAGACTTATTTATGCGTCGTCGCAAAGTATGTATGGAATTTCGTCGAGTAGCGAAGAGCTAGATGAAGATTTAAGTGAGAAATTGCCTTTAACGACCTATGCGCGAACAAAATGGGAAGCCGAGATCGCATTAAAAGAGTTGCAGTCAGACAGTTTTTCGGTTGTTTGTTTTCGACCGTCAACAGTTTTTGGCGTAAGCCCACGACTTCGATGTGACATTGTTTTTAATAATTTTGTAGCCTGCGCATACACAACTGGAAAAATTGAAATTTTAAGTGATGGAACCCCATGGCGACCGGTGGTTCATATTCGCGATGTTTGTTCAGCATTTATCGCTGGTATTGAGGCTCCATTTGACCTAGTCGCTGGGAGGTCATACAACGTAGGGATTCCCAACGGCAACTTCAGCGTGCGAGATCTAGCGGAAGCAGCGCAGAGAGTTGTGCCTGGAACTGAACTCAAATTCATGGACCAACACGGCGGAGACAGTCGTACGTATAAAGTCAGTTTTAAACGAATTCTGTCAGAATTAAGCGGTTGGTATAAACCAGAATGGAATCTTGACTCGGGTGGTCGTGAGCTAGTGGAGTTCTTTAAAGCAATCAATTTCAGTGAAGATGACTTTCGTGGACCGAAAACTAATCGATTGCCGAAACTTAAGAAGTATTTTGCAGAAATTAGAAAATAAAAATATGTCGAAAAACACGCCGTCTGTTGAGGTTCATGAGTTTGAAGCGATTGACAGGTGTCGGATTTGTCAAAATCAAAAAGTTGATTTGATTCTTGATTTAGGTGACCAGCCACCGGCGAATTGTCTCTATAAACAGAACGAAAATCCACCTAGTCGAGTTCCGCTGAGAATTGGACGCTGTGCCTCATGTTCGACTATTCAATTGTTGGAGACGGTGAACCCTGAACAGCTTTTTTCAAAGTATGTATGGCTGACGCAAACAGCAAAAACGGCGGTTAATTATGCTGAAGTATTTGCTGATCGCTTAGAGAGAATCACTACGGGTAAAATTTGCTCAATCCTTGAGGTTGGAAGCAATGATGGAACCTTTCTGAAAGTATTGCAAAGACGCGGACACAAGGTCTTAGGGGTTGACCCTGCAGTCAATATTGGCGAAGTCGCTAGAGAATCTGGGGTACCCACAGTTTCTGATTTTTTCAGCGTTAATCTTGCACGAGATTTAGTCAAAAATCACCAAAAGTTTGATGTGGTAATCGCCAGAAATGTATTGCCGCATGTTTCTGATTTACATAGCGTTATTGCTGGAATAAAAGAGTCACTTGCTGTTGATGGGATTGCAATTTTTGAATTTCATAGAGCTGACATGATTTTGGATGAGCTTCACTATGACTCGATTTATCATGAGCATCTTTATCTGCACTCATTAAAATCGATTGAAAATATCGCCAACCGTTATGGACTTTTGGCTTTTGATGTTGATGAAAGCCCAATTAGTGGCGGTTCTTTTGTTGCATATTTTTCGCTTTCTATTTTGGCTGAGTCGTCAAGTTTAAAAGCAGCACGTGAGCATGAGTCGAGTTTGCAGATTGGCACACTTGATGCGTGGCAAAGGTTTGCCGAAAATGCAACTGACCATATTTTGAAATTTCGGAACATGGTTGTGGACGCAATTTCTGAAAATAAGCGAATCATCGGATTTGGGGCTTCGGCGCGAAGCTCCACTCTGTTAAATGCTGCCCAATTATGCGGTGACCACATTTTGGCGATTGCCGACAACAACGCTTGGAAGCAGGGTTTGATGACTCCAGGGAGTGCTATAAAAATTGTTTCAGTTGACGAAGCACTGTCGTTACGGCCAGATGTCGTTGTGTTACTTGCATGGAATTTCAAGTCAGAACTTTTAGCGCAACTAAAAAATGCAGGTTTCAGCGGTGAGGTGATTATTCCGCTTCCTGGAAGCCCTCACATTGAGCGAATCTAATGAGGTTTACACAACTTTCGATTGTGGATGTATGGCTTTTAGAGCCAGAACTAATCGAAGATAATCGTGGAGTTTTTCGCCGCTCATTTTGTGCTGACGAATTCAAAACAAATGGACTAATACCAACCGTTCTTCAGGGAAACATTTCGGAAAATTCACTCTCGGGTACGTTGCGCGGATTTCACTATCAAGTCGCACCAAATCAAGAGGCAAAGACCCTGACTTGTCTTGTCGGTTCAATCTTCGACATCGTCGTCGATCTCCGCCCAGATTCGAAGACTTTTCTCAACTGGTTGTCGGTTAATTTGAGCGCTAAGACTCGGGACAGTCTCTATGTGCCTCCAGGCTGCGCAAATGCTTATCTCACAACCGACGACAACTCGATAATTCATTACTACATGAGCGAAGTGTATTCACCTGCTTCGTATTCTGGTTTTAACTTCTCTGACCCACAGTTTTCATTTGTCTGGCCATTTGAGCCTGTCGTGATATCTGAAAAAGATAAGAATTTGCCAGCGCTAGATGTGCAAAAACTTTTGAACGAGTCGCATCAGTGAGAATTTTTCTGACTGGGGGCAGTGGATTTATTGGGCGTTACTTGATCAGAGAGTTAAACGGGAATCAAATTTTGGCGTTGACTCGCAGAAAACCAAAATTGAGTTCGCTTGCTGGAGTTGAATGGCTTTTTGGTGACTTAGAGCAGACAGATCAATGGGAAGAAAAGTTAATGCAATTCGCGCCTGAGGTTTGCATTCATCTTGCATGGGAGGGTTTGCCAGATTATTCGAGAGAAGTCTCAGAAAAAAATGTGAAGATGAGTGCAAATCTATTTACAGTGTTACGAAGAGCCAATGTTAGAAGAATTGTTGCTTTAGGCAGTTGTTGGGAATATGGCGATGTTCAAGGACAAGTATCAGAAGCCCAAGATACTAAACCTAGAAGCCACTTTGCTATGGCAAAAGTTCAAGTATGTGAATCATTTGTTAAAGAATCTTCGGTCGCAGGAATAGAGTTTGTCTGGCAAAGAGTATTTTTCAGCTACGGTCCGGGGCAACGAACTGTTGCTCTTTTACCAACGGTAGTGACTGCGCTGGAGAGTCATCAATTACCGAAAATTAAGTCGCCAGATTCGGCGCAAGACTTCGTTTTTATTTCTGACGTGGCTGAAGCGATAGCCCTTACTTCAACTCGGAGCAAAGTTGAAGGCATATTTAATGTCGGTAGTGGGCAGTTGACCCAGATTGGTGACTTTGTCAATATAGTTTCAGCCCAATTAGGGTCGACCTTTCGCACGCATGTCTCAGGTGAGCCAATTGGTATGTTTGCATCGGTGGAAAAGATAAAGAGAGATGTTGGGTGGGAGCCCAAGTATTCTCTGCAACAAGGTGTTGCGGAGACAGTCAAAGCGTTGAAGAAAAAATTTGATAAATGACGGTTTCGCAAGCCGTAATTCTTTGTGGTGGTCGTGGCGAGAGGCTTCGACCACTAACCAACGAATTGCCAAAACCGATGGTTTCAGTCAATGGTCGCCCATTTCTTCAATACTTGCTTGAACAATTGGCTGAAAACGGGATAAATAGATTTGTTTTACTGACCGGATACCTTGGTGAAAAAATAGTTGAGTATTTCGGTGATGGATCGTCTTGGGGATGGTCGATTTCCTACTCAAATGGGCCGGTCGAGTGGTCAACTACGAAGCGAATGCACGAAGCACTTAATCAGATTGACGAACAATTCTTGCTTTTGTACTCAGACAATTTCGCGCAATTGCGATTAAGTGAGTTGGCTCAAGTTAATAGAGAAAGTAATTCAGCAATGACATTAAGTGTCGTTAGAAAGTTTCCTGGCAATATCCAGTTGGATGCTAATAGTTCAGTGGTCAAATATGACTCGAGCAGATCAGAAAGCAGCGCAGACTTTGTTGAAATTGGCTACTCATTGATATCAAAGAGCAAGATAATTGCTGGTCTAGACGAACACATTCACGAGAATTTTTCGTCGGTTATTCAGAGTTTGACTGAAGATCAACAAGTTTCTGCCGTTCAAGTCAAAACTGGTTACATGAGTATTTCCGACCCGCTGCGCCTCTCAAGAACTGAGGCTTTTCTGAAACAACACAGAATTTTATTGCTAGATCGAGACGGCACTCTAAATGTGAAGCCCCAGCGAGGTAAATATGTCAACTCGATAGATGAATTCAAATGGATTGAGTCAAGTCGTGATGCACTAAGGACTCTTGGTGAAAGAGGATTTAGTTTTATTATCATTTCAAACCAAGCAGGTGTGGCAACTGGGGCAACAAAACTTGAGGACTTAAACAAAATTAATGAATATATACACGCTGAATTCTTAAATCTCGGATTAAAACTTATTGAAATTTATGTCTGCACAGATCACTGGAATAGCGAGAGTGAGTTTCGAAAGCCTAACCCCGGAATGTTTTTTGCTGCGGCAATCGATCACAAATTTCGGCTTGATCATTCAATTTATGTCGGGGACGACATTCGTGATGCAGTTGCCGCGAAAAACGCACGTTGTAAGTGTGTTCTGATTTCATCTGGCAAGCAGATTGAAGACGTAGGCGTGAGAGTTGAATCGATCGGGAAGACCTTCATGGACCTAGTCCCAACTATCATTAATAAATATGAATCTTGGGAAAAATAGAAGTCATGTCGGCTGAAAATCCCAGATTTGTTACGACAATTACCCCACAACGAATCAGTTTTGCTGGTGGTGGAACGGACTTTCCGGATTTTTATTTAAAGAATGGTGGCGCTGTTGTAAGTGCGACAATTGACAAGTTTGTGTACGTGACTGTGAAGCGTCATAGTGAATTGTTTAAAGAGAAGTATCGCCTGAGTTATTCACAAACTGAGCACGTTGATGATATCGAGTTGATAGAGAACGATATTGCGCGCGAGTGTTTGCGATTTTTGAATGTAGATCCACCGCTTTTCATTTCTACTACCTCAGATTTGCCGGTATCGTCCGGTCTTGGCTCATCGAGCAGTTTTGCAGTTGGATTGTTGCTCGCGTTGCATAACTTGCGAGGAGAGTTAGTTACAGCAGGGCAGCTAGCTGAAGAGGCCTGTCATATTGAAATTGAAGTTTTAGGTAAGCCGATTGGCAAACAAGATCAGTATGCCGCCGCCTTTGGGGGACTCAATTTTTATGAGTTTAGAAAAGACGGACGAGTGCGGGTCGAGTCATTGTGGAACTCACGAAACGATACTCAAAGTATTTTCGATGCGAGTATTTTATTTTGGACAGGTGTTCAGCGAAAAGCTGAAGACATCTTAAGTGAGCAACAGAAGAATATTCCGGACCGAATTGACTCTCTAATCGACATGTCAAAGCTAGCGATTAGATGTCGTGAAGTAATCTTAAATTCAGAGAAACTCGTGTTTGAAATTGGAGAAATTATAAACATGAGTTGGGTTCACAAACGAAATTTTGCTAGCACGATAAGTTCAGACTTACTTGACGATGGCGTAGCGCGTGCGATCAATAATGGTGCGATCGGTTCAAAGATTGCGGGCGCTGGTGGTGGTGGATTCTTGTACGTTTTGGCAAAAAAAGAAGACCAAGAAAACGTCGCGAGATCTCTTTCGGATATGTCGCCCGTTAGTTTTAATTACTCGCCATTTGGAGCGAGAGTTCTGGTATCGATATGAATAAGATCCAAAATTTGTTTATAACCGGGGCTGAGAGCTTCGTAGGAAAAAGGTTGATTAAGCACTGTAAAGATAAAAAGATTTCATACAGAGGAGTAGACGTTGTAGCAAGCGAAGACTCAAATATTTCGAAAATAGACATCTGTGATGTCGACTTGAGCAAAATAATCCCGTTTGACTCTGTTGTTATACATCTTGCTGCTATATCGCGCGATCCTGATTGTGCGAGAAATCCGAGCCTCGCTAACAAAGTCAACGTTGAGGGAACACTTAATGTTCTTCGATCTGCAAAGTTAAAAAATTGTCGTCAGTTAATCTTCGCTTCGAGCGAATGGGTTTATGGTCAAGTTTCTAATGACTCTGAGCAGCAGGAGTCGGATGAAATACATATTCAGAGACTTGACTCGATTTATGCGATTACCAAGGCTATTGGGGAGCATTATTTGGGGCTATTAAGAGAAGATTTGGCAGTCACAATTCTTCGTTTCGGAATTGTTTATGGTCCAAGGCCGAGCAATTGGTCGGCCGTTGAGAGTTTGTTTGATTCAGTTAAAAACAAACAAGAAGTCGTTGTTGGCTCACTAAAAGCAGGTAGGCGATTTATTCATGTTGATGATATTTGCGCCGGCATTTTGGCTGCTGTGGGGCAGACCGATTTTGAAATTTTTAATATTTCAAGTGATAGCACAGTAACTCTTGGTCAAATTATAGAAGAGAGTAGGAGAATTCACAGTACAACTCCGAGAGTTTTAGAATCGTCACCCGAGAAAATCAGTTTGCGCAACCCCAGCAATCTAAAAGCAAAGCAACGGTTAAATTGGAGTCCTTTAGTTTCGTTATCAGACGGATTGAAGAGTCTCTGACTTGACTAATTGACTAGGCTTACGGTCTAGATAATCAAACTTCCCCCAAGCAGATTGGAATTCAATGTCAGTTGAATTGCGCAAAGCAGTCAAAGATTTCATGCTGCAGTCAGTTGGTGCGCGGTATTCATTTAACTTCTCGTGGATGGGACGACCGATAATCCAATATCCGCAAGATTTGGTTGCGGTGCAAGAGATTATCTGGGATGTTAGGCCTGATTTAATTATCGAGACTGGCGTGGCTCATGGAGGGTCGGCAGTATTTTTTGCGTCTTTACTTGAGTTGAATGCGCAATGTGGTGGGCCAAAAAATGCCGAGGTTTGGTGCGTTGAAATAGATTTGCTAGCACATAATCGCGAGGCTTTGGTGGAACACCCGATGTATCCGCGATTGAGAATTTTTGATGGTTCAAGTGTCGATGAGAAAATTGCCGCAGTGATTGCTGAGAAAGCGGCAAAATGTGAGCGTGTGATGGTGATTCTAGATAGCAATCACACCCATGAGCATGTGCTTGGAGAGTTGAATTTGTATGCGCCGCTAGTTTCGGTTGGAAGTTATTGTGTTGTGTTTGACACGGTCATTGAAGATCTGGACGGTGTCGAGTTTGTGGATCGTCCTTGGGGGAAGGGTAATAATCCGAAGACTGCTGTGGCCGAATTTTTGAAGTCGAACGACGACTTTGCGGTGGATTATTCGGTCGATGAAAAGTTGCTGATTTCGGCGGCGCCAGGCGGATATTTGAAGCGTGTAAAGTAGTCGCGTGACGCCAGAAGAAATTGAGTTGTTGAGTGAGTTGACAATAATCATTCCAACCTGCAATCGGCCATTTGAGTTAGAACGAGCAATTGAGTATTGGAGAGTTCTGCCGGTGACAGTTTTTATCATCGATGGGTCAGAAAGACCTTGGTTTTCAATTGGAGTACTTCCGACTTTAAGCAAAATTTACTATCACCATTTACCGCAGAATCATGGTGAGAGCTCTATGGAAAATTATTGTCGGCGAATGGAGTTTGCGTCGCGTTTACCAACGACAAAGTTTAGCGCGCTTTGTGCAGATGATGATTTTTTTACTATTCGTGGAATGATTCATTTCTGTCAACGACTTAAGGTTGACAAATCTGTTGACGCACTAGTAGGTATTTGTGCCGAGTACACCATACTCGAGCAGAAAGAATTTTTGTGGAATCTTAGGTATACGGAATGGAAAGCTAGTTCAAACTCGGGAAGTGATAACTTGCGAGACCGTGTTTTGGACACATCTTCAATCTTTTATCTTTACTATGCAATTATGCGATCGGAATGTTGGAGAGCAACGGTTTTTAATGCGTTTAAGATTTCTTATAATCATCATTATTTTCACGAGCATGCTATGACATTAATTTGTCGCGCTTATGGAAAATCAAGTTGTGAAAATAGGATTTACTGGGTGAAGAAATATTTTGAACCCAATCCAAGTGTCTCACCGCAACTTATAAGAGAGGCGGATTGGTTCCGGAATCCTGAAAACGATATAGAAATTAAAAATTTTCGATACCATCTTTCTGGTGTTATTGCGCAGGCTTTAGGTAAGTCCGAACACGATAATGAAGCAAAAGATATTGTTAACTCCTACCTAAAACGAGTTTCTAGATTTTCCGACACAGCAAAGTTTCGAAAAGTCAAAAAACTTGTGCTTTCAAACGTCACGAGATTTTCACGACCGATTCCACTACGGTGCCGCCAATGCATTAATAGGATACTGCCTAGAAAAATTCAGGTATGGACTGGAGCGAGCAATGAGCGGCCTCTAAGTCACTTGATTAAGAACAATAAACAAAAACTATCTAAATTAACTGAGGCTATTGGAAACACGGAAATTAAATTCGAAGTAGATGATTTACTTTTAATCGAACAAGTATTATCGGCGCCGAGGGAAGAGTTGCGGTTGCGGGCGAATATTTGAGACTGGTGTGGTGAAATTTAGTCAGCGCATATCAGTTGTGCTGACGGTTTTAGTTGTGTCTTGGATAAGTGCTGCTGGGGCGAGCGGTGTTGTGGAAGCTGGTGGTGGAGCGGGGGCGAGTGCTGAGGCGAAGGTGATGGCGGGTGATGAGTCGGTGGGGCGGGCGAAGGTATTGATTATTGGTGACTCGGTGTTTGATGCGTTTGATCATGTTGAGAGTGCGCGTCAGTTGCTAGACAGCCAGCAAAAGACAATATTTGCGGTGCAGGGGTGCCAGAAACTTGTTGACCCCGGCTGTTTTTCGTGGGTGAAATTAAGTGCCTTAGATCAGTTAAAGAAGAATGCCGGGCGCTTTAGCGATGTAGTTGTGATCGGCACGGGTTATAACGATCGAATTGGTACTCCGTTTCGACAAGCAGTTATGGCGATAACTCAAGAAGCTGCGCTTCAAGGTGTCGATGTTGTGTGGATTACGTACCGCCAAGTGCGTCATGTTCGTGGCAAGGCAACAACGATGAACAAACAACTTGCCAAGCTTGACCCGAAAATTGAGAATCTGTACATCGCTGACTGGAATGCGTATAGCGAGGGTAAAGAGAAGAGTGGATGGTTTCGAGGCGATCGCATTCACTTGGTGACACCCGGCGCCAATGGGCTCGCGCGATTGTTGAACGAGGCTGTGGGCATTGTCGTCGCGCAACGAGAAGCCGAGCGTGCTGCTGCCAATTTAACAACAACGACGACGATAGGTGGATAACGCGAGCCGGCAAGCGTTAGCG
>Ga0214923_10004449_pt1 | contig 16900 bp, 16 predicted proteins | sample LL1510_MetaG_FD_177993 | JGI IMG/M metagenome (GOLD analysis project Ga0214923, IMG submission 177993) | Freshwater microbial communities from Lake Lanier, Atlanta, Georgia, United States - LL-1510 | ecosystem: Environmental > Aquatic > Freshwater > Lake | place: USA: Georgia | collected... | reverse complement strand
ACCGACCTGACTATTTTTAGGCACTGCCAAATTACTAGTAAGAGCAGATCCGCTAAAGATAGTCAGGTCGGTTGTGGCGATTTTATGTTCTGTAATTTGATACTTAGTAGCGATTTTTTTTGCCGATTCTAACTCGTAAATATGCCTTTGTTGATAAGAAAAACTTAAAGCATGAACTGCGAAATTTCGCTCTAAAGCTAGCAAACAAACCGTTGCAGAATCTAAACCGCCACTTAACAAAACAACTGCTTTTTTTTTCATAGTTTTTGTAAAACACTTTTTGATTCTTCTACCACAAGCTCGGTGCTAGTTGGCTCTGAAATATCTTCTTGCACTTGGCTTGCCAACATATATTGATTATCTTGTAAAAACTTTTCGGTGAGTTGCCTTAATCTTTCTGGCCTTGTTAAATAAACCCATTCAATTTCTAGCAAACGAATTTGATCTTGGTATTCGGCTATTTCATTTTTACTAAGCGAAATTTGCTCTTGCAAACCATCATATTTAAATTGTATATAAAATGCCAAACAAGCACTGAATAAAACGGTAAAAAATAAGCCAAAATGAAATAAATATAAATTTTTTATAGGCCGTGGGTTATTCATATTTTCTCTCCCCAGCGAAGCTTTGCTGATCTTGATCTTGGATTGGCTAAAATTTCTGCTTCTGTAGGTGAAATAGGTAATTTTCTTGGTATCATAAATTCACAAACTTCTGCAAGATTTTTTTGCGGTGCATATCTAGAAGTCGCTGTTTTTTTGCCACTGTGCTGATTAAAAAAATCTTTAATAATTTTATCTTCTAGCGAATGAAACGAAACCACCACCAGCCTAGCTTTTGGCTGTAAGATTTGTAAAGCAGAATTCAAAACAGCAGTTAATTCTTCAAGCTCTTTGTTGACTTCAATTCTTATAGCCTGAAAAGTTTTAGTAGCGGGATCGGTTTTATAATTTTTGGCATAAAAAGATCTCACCAAATTTGCCAATTCTACACAACTCTCAAGAGGTTTTTGCATACGATAAGCAACTATTTTTTTAGCAATTGCATAAGCTTTTGGCTCATCGCCAAAGTTAGCAATAACTTCGGCCAGCTGTTTTTGGCTGTAATTATTAACCACCTCATAAGCAGAAAGTTTTTGAGAATTATCCATTCTCATATCGAGTTTTGACTCTGAATCAAACGAAAAACCCCTTTCATGATGATTTAGCTGCATTGAAGAAACACCGATATCTAAAACCATACCATCAACTTTAGCAATATTTAATTCTGCCAAAGCTTGTTTTATTTGCGAAAAAGCAATATTGATAAAACAAAAATTATCAGCAAAATGTTGTTTTAAGTTATCGGCAAACACATTCACCGAAGCATCTCGATCGCAAGCTATCACTCGGCAATTTGCCGATGTTAACAAAGCAGAAGAATAACCGCCAGCACCAAAAGTGCAATCGAGATAAATTTTATTATTTTGAGGTTGCAAAACACTAAGCACTTCGTTAAGTAAAACTGACTGATGAAACTTAGTATTGTTAAGCATTTTTTAGGTTAATTTTAATAAATTTCTTTTGATTTTGGCTTCGTTTTTGGCATTCTCCATATGTAAAGCAAATTTTTCTGGTTGCCAAATTTCAAATGTAGCACCTTTGCCTACAAACACGGCCGAACTTCCTTGGCTGATTTCGGCTTTATTTAATAATATTTCAGGCAAGATGATTCTACCATCACCATCGATAGAAAGTTGAATTGAGCCCCCTAAAATAGAAGTAGCAAAAATATCTCTTTCTTCGCAAAAAGGATCAAGCTTATCGATGGCACTAGATATTTGCTGTATTCTCGCTAAATCGCAACCTTCTATACAATTATTGACAAAAGATTCATAAACCACTACCACCGAAGAATTTTCACTTAAAGCAGAGCGAAAATAAGCAGGCAGAGAAATTCTGCCCTTGCTATCTATTTTATTGGTAAAGTTTGAGATGAATAAAGCCACAAAAATAATTAAAAGATATTTTGGAAAAAAATGGAATTTTTTAGTAAATTTATGGAATTTTTTCTTAACAGTCAAGTTTTTTTTCACAAAATATTTTTAAAAAAAAAGCTTGCCTTATTTTTGAGGCTTATTTTACTTATCAAAAGCATTAGAAAAAAATATGAGTTCTTGATGACACTATATCTAATACGGTTTTTTATGATAAAAGCAATTAATTACAAGATGATAAAAACTGTCAAGATAAATATTTAACAAGATAGAAAATTTTTTTCTTTACTAGCAAAGATAAAATGATGAAAATTTATAGTTCAAAATAAAAAATTAATAAAACTATGATTACTAATATCGAGCCTAAATTGGCTTTTAATGCCCTTACCACTAATCAAAACAGCTTTTTAATAGATGTCCGAACCCAAGAAGAATTTGATTGGGTTGGCAATGTGTGCGATAGTTCTTTTTGCAACAAACAAATTTTACTTACCTGGAAAAATGTTGCTAATCTCGCCAATCCTTCGCAGTTTAGTAATATTTTAAACGAAATAATCTTGCATAAATCTAGCTCAATTTTTAGTAATCAAGCAGAGGCTATGCAAAATCTACAGCTGTATTTTATTTGTCGCTCTGGTGGTCGATCTGGCTTATCTGCAACACATTTATCAAATCTCGGTTGGCAACAATGCTTTAATATTATCAATGGTTTTGAAGGTGATTTAAACAACCAATATCAAAGATCAAAAATAAACGGCTGGAAATTTAACAATTTGCCATGGAGGCAATCTTAAAAATGTTAGAAATCCAAGCTCCAAAACATTCTCATCATCAAACTAACTTAGAAAATTTTTTGCAACATTGCCAAAACATTGTTTCTTACTCAGATTTTGCTAAATGGTTTAGCGATCTTACTTTAATTTCTTTTGATCAGCATCAAATAACTCTCCAAGCTAATTCAAAATTCATTCGAGATTGGTTAAACCGCGAATATTTTAACAAAGCTGCTTTTTTAAAATCTTTACAACAAAATTATCATCAACTAAAAAAAATTACTGCTGTTTATTTAGCAAAACCAGAAAACAGCACCGAAATTATTACCAGCAATAAAATTATTAATCTCACGCCTTATAATAATGTTTTTGCTTACGGAACCGATTTAAATAATAAGTTCACTTTTGATAATTTTATCGCCACAAAATACAATAAAATTGCCCTTTCTATGGCAAAAATTATCTCTAAAATACAAGAAGCTCCCGATTTTCTCAACGACAAAATACCGCTTTTTATTCATGGAGGTGTTGGTTTGGGCAAAACTCATTTAGCTCAGGCAATTGCTTGGCAATTAAAAAATAACAACACTCAACAAAAAATTGTTTATCTTTCTGCAGAAAAATTTATGTTTCATTTTGTGCAATCAGTGAGAAATAACGATACCATGGCCTTCAAAGAAAAAATGCGATCGATCGATGTTTTAATAGTTGACGATGTGCAGTTTATTTCTGGCAAAGATGGCACTCAACAAGAGTTTATGAATTGTTTTAATGCCTTGGTTTCTGAAAATAAACAAGTTGTGTTGGTTTGCGATCGTTGCCCTACTAGTCTTGATAACATCGATGAAAAATTAAAATCACGAATTTCTGGTGGCATGATTGTGCAATTACAACAGCCTGATTTTGCCGATCGCCTCACTATTATTAAGCACAAGGCCGAACAATTTGATTTACAACTTACTAATGAAGTGCTTAATTTTATTGCTCACAACATTAAGCAATCAATACGTGATTTAGAAGGAGCCTTAAAAAAAATTGTGAGTGAAAAATTATTTGGCAACAACGATTTATCGATGTTTCATATACAAAATCTACTTGCCAGCTATATAACTACTTATAGCAATACCGAAATTTCTTGCCAAAAAATTCAACAATTAGTTGCCGATTATTATCAAATAAAACAACAAGATTTAGTTTCAACAAGCAAACTAAAACACTTTGCCAAACCTCGACAAATTGCTATGTATTTGTGCAAACAGCACACCAGTTTAAGCTTGCAAAAAATCAGCCATGATTTTGCTAAAAAAAATCATGCCACAGTTTTACATGCTGTTAAAACCATTGAACTTTTACAAGTTTCTTGCCAAAAAACCAAAAACGAAATATTATTTTTGCAAAGCAAAATATAATATCGAGATTGTTGCATTTTTTTACAAAATTTTTTGCCATTTATCGGCTTTTTTATAAAAATGTTGAGTTGCCGATAAATTGCTTTTTTGCTGTTTTGCCATAAAAAAATAACAAGCTCTAGAAAAATTAGCAAGAAAAGATTTTTCTGGCGGTTCTAAAAACAATAAAACCTCAGCATTATTAGTATTTTGCTGTAAATTAGAAAGTAAAATAGGCTGTTGCTCTAAAATAAACTGTGTATCAAGAATAGTACAATGAGGTAAAAACTTATTTCGAGCAAAAGACCATAAAAAAACATCGAAATCTTGTATTTGTTGAGTATCTGATAAAAAAAATAAGGTTTTTTTGCCGTCTTGCCAAATTTTATAAAGAAGCAAACCAATAGATTTATAGAGATCTTCTTCAACTTCGTAAAAGATTATTTGGGTATTCATAGCCAATTATCAAATTCTTGCACAACTTGTTTGTAAAGATCTTGTTTAAAATTAACAATTAAACTTATTAAGTTTTTTTTATCAACCCACTGCCAATTTGAAAACTCGGGGTTATGAACTGCTAAATTTATTTGGCTATCATTACCAACAAATTTAAGCAAATACCACCTTTGTTTCTGACCAATATACCTGCCATCCCAAAACTTTTTTTGCAAATTATAAGGCAAATTATAATAAAAATAATCGCTAGATTTTGCAATAATTTGAATATTATTTTCGGTAATGCCCGTTTCTTCGTAAAGCTCACGTATTAACGCTAGATCTTCGTTTTCACCATCATCGATGCCACCTTGAGGCATTTGCCAAGCATTAGAATGATTATCGATTCTCTTGCCAACAAAAATTTGTTTATACTCGTTGATAAGCATAATACCCACCCCTTTACGATATAGGTGATCTGGCTTTTTTTTAATGCTTATTTGTTTCATTTTACTACACTCCTTTAAGAGACTTTTAAAAATATAATTTTAATTTTAGCCTATCAAAAAAGTTTTAGCAATATCTTTTCATATAAAAATAACAAGATTAACTTATTCAATTTTCATTTGAAATAGTTTATAATAAAATAGTTTTAAAACTAAATAAAATTAAAATGGGAATTGGCTTTAGTAGATCTTTCAGGAGCTTAACAACACTACCTTGATTATTATTCATTGCTATTTTCTAGAGTAATTTTTCTAGCATGTCAATATAATTTACAAGCGAATTTAAGCCTTGTTGCCAAAAGCTTGCATGATGCATCGATAAACCAAACTCTTGCAATAATTCGTTATGCCTTTTTGAACCACCGCAAGCAAGCATTTCTAGGTATTTTTCGGTAAAATTTTCTACTGTTTTATTTTGATATACATTGTAAAGTGAGCTTACCAAACAATAGCCAAAAGCATAAGAATAAACATAAAACGGAGTATGAATAAAATGCGGAACATAACACCAAAAATATTGATAATCTGCACTAAAATTAAAGGCATCGCCCAAGCTTTCTTGCTGAATCTCTAGCCAAAAATTACAAATTTGCTGGGCAGAAAGTTCGCCACTAGCTCTACCGTAATGCACCTTTTTTTCAAACTCAAAAAAAGCAATTTGCCTAATGGCGGTGTTGATGATATCTTCTATTTTATTGGCAATAAGAGCGATTTTTTCATTTTTGGCAGTGGTTTTTTGCAAAATATTCTGAAAAACCAATTCTTCGGCAAAGATAGAGGCGGTTTCGGCCAAAGTAAGTGGAGTTTGTGACGAAAAATAACCCTGTTTACCAGCTAAAATCTGATGCACTCCATGCCCTAATTCGTGAGCTAAAGTAGCAACATCTCGAGCATTTTGCTGATAATTCATCAAAATATAAGGATGCGAGCTTGGCACACAAGGGTGCGAAAATGCCCCCGACTCTTTGCCATCATAAATATCGGCATCTATCCAATTATTGGTAAAAAATTTATTTGCCAACTCTTGCATTTTTGGCGAAAAACCACCAAAAGAATCAAGCACAATTTGTTTTGCTTCTGGCCAGCTGATTTTTTGCTGTGTTTGGTAGGGCAATGGAGCATTGCGATCGTAAAATTCTAATTTTGGCAAGTTTAAAATTTTGGCTTTTAGTTTGTAATAACGATGCGATGTTTGAGCGAGGTTTTTTTTGATGGTAGAAGCCATCAACTCAACCACCTCATCTGACAAAAATTCGTCGATATTTCGTTGCGAAACTGGGTTTTTATAGCCCCGCCAAGAATCTTGCACTTGTTTATCTTTGGCTAAAATATTGGTGATAAAAGTAAAAATTTTATGGTTTTCGTCAAAAACTTTGGCAATACTTTGCGAGGCTTCTTTTCTGATTTGACGATTGCTGTTTTGTAATAAATTAAAAATTTGGCTAGAATTTAATTTTTGCCCTTGATAATCGAATTTTAAATTATTGACAGTTTCATCGAACAGACGAACAAAAGCATTTTTACCTGTGATGTTTTTATCGATGTTAAATTTTTCGAGTAGCTCGGTTAAATGATATGGTTTGTTAAAAATAATGTCGTTTAACAAAACTGCAAAAGTGCTAAGCTGGGGCTGTTTAACTAGGTTTTGTAAAATTTCCAGATCGAGTTGCGAAATTTCGTTAATTATAAAAACTAAATCTCTCGAAAAATTTGCTACTTTTTCTTGGGTATTTTGGTAAAAACTTAAAACTTGCTGATTATTTAAATTACAACTATATTGCAAATAAGCAAAACAACTAATTTTAGCGATTTTTTCAACAACATTTTGATAATCTGTTAGAAGTTGATTTAGTTGCTCTGGGTTTAACTGAGCCACTTTTTGATAACTAAAATTTCGTAAAGTTTGCACTTGATTTGCAATATTAGCAAAATCTAACTCAATTTGTTGATCGGTGATAGATAAATAAAGATCAGATAAATTCCATCTTGGTAAGGTGTTGGTCATAAATTATTATTTTCGTTTAGTTGTAAAACAATTTCTTGCCATACAGAATATTTTTCTTTAGCAAGATTAACAATGGGATTACAAAATTCAATCATCTTTTTAATGCTATCGATGCTGTTTTTGTAGTTTTGATTTTGTTGATATTGGTTTTTATCTACAATGTTATCTAGATTGGTGATGATATAACCATCGGTGTTGAGATTTATTTTTACCACAATTGGAGCGATTGGTTTTTGACCATTATCTATCATAACCGCTAAAGCTCTTTTATAGCAAGCTCTAAATTGTGCCTGAATATTAAAAGTTTCTCGTTTTGACAAGGTAGAACTTAATTGTTTTTCGATATCTTGCTGTGTTACTTGTAAATTTACCACTCCAACATTTTCTGGTTTATTTGCATCTGGCAAAGGAATTTCTGGTTTTAGCATTTCTGGTTTTTTAGCAATAATTTCAGGTGGCGGAGTGATTATTTCTGGTGTTTTTACAACCTCTTTTTGGGATAGTTTTTCGGGCGGTTTTTGAGCTTCTGGCTTAGGTATGTTTTTGGTAATTTTTGGTTTTAAATCTGGTTTTAGCTGGGGTTTTAGCTGGGATTTTGATTGAGGTTTTGATTGAGGTTTTGGCTGGGGCTTTGGTTTTTGCTTCACAGGCTCTGGCTCTGGTTGTGGCTCTGGCTTTGGCTCGGGTTTTATTTCGGGTTTTATTTCGGGTGGAGAGATATTTTGTTTAATAACTGGCTGAGCCTGATTGCTTTTTGCCTGCATAAAAACAACACTAGTAAAAATTTCTGGCTTTTTGTTTTGCTCTTTTTTTTGCTGCCAAAAGAAAAATAAAGCAATCAAACACAGTAATAAATGTAAAAAAATTGAGTAAAAAAAATTTCTAATCATAAATAACTTTCTGGATTTACTGCGGTTTTGTTTTTTCGCAAACCAAAATAGATTTGTGTTTTATTACTTTTTTTATCTTCGCCAACTTTACCAATTTGTTGACCTTGAGCAACTTTTTGCCCTTTTTTAACATTAAAGTTTTTAAGATGAGCATAGGCACTAATCCAGTTATCTGGATGTTTAATAATAACCAAATTTCCATAACCTTTTAGCTCATTACCAACATAAGCAACAACTCCACTAGCCACTGCTTTAACCATTGAATCAGTTGAGGTTTCAATATTTATGCCATCATTATATAACCCTGCACTTTTAGGTCCGAACCTTGATATTACAATACCTTGTTCTAATGGCCAGATAAAACCGTGATCTTTGTTTGAAATTAATTTTGGAAATTTATCATCGGCAATTTTGTTATTGGTTGCTGAAATAGTCAGTTTTTCAGGCTGATTGCTGTTAGTAAGGCTTGTATTTGCTGGTTTTTGTTTATCAAAATTATTTTGTAAAGATATTTTTGGAGATTCGTCGAGAGATTTAACGACTATTTTTTCGCTCACTTCTTTATGAATTTTTTCAACTACCTCAATATTTTTGGTATTTAACTGATGATTACTAATGTTTTCACTATTACGGTAATAAGGAATAATCAACTTTTCACCTTCTTTTAATTGATAAGGAGGTTTTAAATTATTGGCTTTGGCTATTTCTTCGACTGATAATTGATGGGTTTTGGCAATAGATTGAATAGAATCTTTATTTTGAATTTGATATTTCACAACTGGTATTTTAAGAATGTCGCCAGCTTTTAATTGATAAGGCTCTTGCAATTTATTGTATTCAATTAATTCTTTTGGAGATAGATTATGTTTTTTAGCAATGCTATATAAAGTTTCTTTTGGTAAAATTGTAACCTCGTTGCTTGCGGTAGAAATATTTTGAAGATTTTTATATTTGTTTTTATTTAAAATATTATGCTTAGTATATTTTATTTTGCTTCTATCAACCACTGGAGCAGTTTTTTGAGTGCAAGCAAATAATAGCAATAATAATAAAACAAAGAAATATTTTGTTTGAAACATTTTTATTTGATAAAATTAAATTTATCAAAATATTAAGCTAATCATTAATAATTTTCAATATCTTAATTAATCGATACTGCTGATTTTTACATTCCATTTTTTGCCTAAATATCTTTCTATTTCTCTACGATCTTCGCCAGGTAGCGAGCGGTTAAAAATGATTATTTCGGCAATTTTTCCTTTAAAATAACTGCTTAAATTGTTGCTATCATCTCGCTTTGCTCCCATAATAATTTTACTTAAACCAGAACTAGTGGCGGTTGGATTATAATTATTAGTAGTGCTTACTAAATTAGCGTCTTGATAAATGTTAACAGTATTGGTGTTATTGACAATAATTGAAAGCACACTTTTTTTCTTAGGAACCACAATAGCACTGCTTGATCTGGTAGTGCTAGCACCACTTGTGCAGTTTGTTTCTGAAGAGCAAATACCGTAATCGCCATTAGTGCTAAAGTTAATACCGATATCAACACCATCTGTAGTGCCTAAATTATTTTGGCTAAAAATAGTTTGTTTTGAGGTTATTTCGTCTGCTTCAAAAACCATAAAAAAACTTCCTGAATAATAAGCTAAAATATTTTCAATAAGTTTTGCATCAGTGCTTTCTAGGTAATCGTTGCCATCAAAATAAATTGCTGGCAAACCATTGATAGCATTTGCTTGATAAATTGGTTTATTATTATCAGTAGCCTGCTCTAAGACGATTCTTTCGTGAACTCGAACTTCGCTATCTACCCATTTGCTAATTTTATCGGTATGATTGGTTTGACTAACATCAAAAGCCTCTATTGAAGTAGCATCATACCAAGCGATAATATTATTTAAGGCAGGAATGGCAGAATTATTGGTAAGTTTTCGGGCATTGGTAAGCCTCATTTGTGAAACCAACCTAGAAGATTGAGTGATGGCAGCAATAATTAGAGCAACAATAACCACAACCACCGAAAGCTCAATAAGAGAAAAAGCTTTTTTTTGCATTGACAAAAATAAAAAATTAACGAAGATATTTTTCTTATATTTTGCACTTGTAAATTTTATAAGCAATCACTATCTTGGCTTTTGTTAAAATAATGTGATTTTATCTTGTAAAAATACACATTATGGAATGCAAAATTCCTAATTTTCAAAATATCAAATCAAATTTAAATATTTATGTCAAAAGTTATAGGCATCGATCTTGGCACTACAAATTCTTGTGTGGCAATTATGGAAGGCGGTTCAACCAAGGTAATCGAAAACACCGAAGGAGCCAGAACCACACCTTCTATTGTTGGTTTTTTAAAAAACGGTGAAAAAGTTGTTGGAGCCTCTGCCAAAAGACAAGCCGTTACTAATCCACAAAATACCGTTTTTGGTTCTAAAAGATTAATCGGTAGAAGATTCAATGACCCTACCACCGCCAAAGATCAAACCCTTGTTCCTTATAAAATTGTTGCATCTGGCAATGGCGATGCTTGGATTGAAATTGAAGGCAACAAATATTCTCCAAGTCAAATTGCTGCCGATGTTTTGGTTAAAATGAAAGAAACCGCCGAAAAATATTTGGGCGAAAAAGTTGAAAAAGCAGTTATAACTGTGCCAGCTTATTTTAATGATTCGCAAAGACAAGCTACTAAAGATGCAGGTAAAATTGCTGGTCTAGAAGTTTTAAGAATCATCAACGAACCAACCGCTGCAGCCCTTGCCTATGGTTTTGAAAAAAAGAATGGTCAAACAATTGCTGTCTACGATTTAGGCGGTGGCACTTTCGATGTTTCTATCCTAGAAATTGGCGATGGTGTTTTTGAAGTAAAATCAACTAACGGCGATACTTTTTTGGGTGGCGAAGATTTTGATATGAGAATTCTAGAATATCTTGTAGAGCAATTCAAAAAAGATAATGGCATTGATTTAAGCAAAGATCCTCTTGCTTTGCAAAGATTAAAAGAATCAGCCGAAAAAGCAAAAATCGAGCTATCTTCTACTACCGAAACCGAAATAAACCTACCCTACATTACAGCCGATGCTTCTGGTCCTAAACATCTAAATATCAAATTAAGCCGAGCTAAATTAGAACAATTGGTAGATGATTTAATTGAAAGAACCATCAAGCCTTGCCAAAATGCCTTACAAGATGCAGGCTTACAAGCTTCGCAAATTGATGAAGTTATTTTGGTTGGCGGTATGACCAGAATGCCAAAAGTTATTGAAACAGTGAAAAAATTATTTGGCAAAGAAGCTAACCGTAGTGTTAACCCCGATGAAGTTGTAGCAATTGGTGCCGCTATTCAGGCCGCTGTTTTACAAGGCGATGTAAAAGATGTGTTGTTGCTTGATGTAACTCCGCTTTCTTTAGGTATTGAAACTGCAGGCGGTGTATTTACCAAACTTATTGAGCGAAATACTACAATTCCAACTAACAAAAGCCAAGTATTTTCAACTGCTGCCGACAACCAAACCGCAGTTACTATTAAAGTTTATCAAGGCGAAAGAGAAATTGCTAGCTACAATAAATTGTTAGGCGAATTTAACCTAGAAGGCATTCTCCTGCTCCAAGAGGTTTGCCACAAATCGAGGTTTCTTTCGATATCGATGCCAACGGTGTGGTAAAAGTTTCGGCAAAAGATAAAGCAACTAACAAAGAACAGCAAATTAGCATCAAATCTTCTGGCGGTTTATCAGAAGCCGAAATCCAAAAAATGATGCAAGATGCCGAGCAAAATGCGGTTGCCGATAAAGCTAAAAAAGAACTAATCGAAACTAGAAATCAAGCTGATTCTTTGGTTTATGAAACCGAAAAATCTTTAAAAGAACATAGTGAAAAAGTTGATTCGGAAACTAAAAATCAGTTAGAGCAAGAATTGCAAAAACTTAAAGATTTATTAGCAAATCAACAAGAAACCGCCGAAAATATTAAAAAAGGCATCGAATCTTTAATGCAATCTTCGGCAAAATTAGGTGAAGCAATTTATAAAACTGCTAACAATTCTAACGAAGCATCGCAAAATACTCAGTCAAACAACCAAGATGGCAAAGTGGTTGATGCTGAATATAAAGAAGTCCAAGATAAAAAAGAAAATAATTAAAACATTATTTTTTACTGATAGATAAATATAAGGGCTAGAGGCTAACAAAGCTTCTAGCCCTTTTTTATTGTTTGTAAATTTTATGATAATTTTTAATTGCATTTTAGATAAATTTTGCTATCATTATTTGTAAAAATAGCAAATTTTAAATCAAAAAAATAATTTATGTTTTTAACACCAGCAAAACAACTAAATTTACCCACACCGCCAATAAAAATAAACAACAACCCCAAGGCATTTGACCTGCTTTACAATGATTTTTTAGATATAAAAGAATATTTTAATAATTTAAATCAAGATCAGAGTCATTTTTATAATTCTAACGATATTTGCACTCCTATGGAGTGTGTAAAAGAAATGGTCGATTCTGTGCCAGAAAGTTTTTGGCAACAAAAAGATCTAAAAATTCTTGATCCTTGTTGTGGTAATGGCAATTTTTTTGCTTATATTGCCACCAAAACCAACTTAAAAAATCTATATTTTAACGAAATTAATCCTAAGCGAATTGCTAATTTAAAAAAATATTTTGGCAACAATATTAATTTTAGTAATCATAATTTTTTAGATTTTAATCAACAAAATACATTTGATTTAGTTGTTGCAAATCCTCCCTATGCTAAATTTTCTGAAAAAAATATTCGAGTTTCAAAAAATCATAATTTATCACGCGATTTTATTAAAAAAGCATTGCAAGTAACTAAAGTTGGCGGTTACATTTTGTTTATTGTTCCAAATAATTGGATGTCGTTTTCTGATCGTAATTCATTACCTCAAATGTTAAGTGAATATCAATTTATTACCATTGATATTCATGGTGCTAAAAAATGGTTTCCAAAAGTAGGATCTTCTTTTACTTGGTTTTTATTACAAAAAACTGAAAATTGTTTTCCTTGCAAAATTAACAATAATTATATTTTACAAGATAATGTTGTTGCTACCATAGATAAAAACAGTAAGTTTATTCCACTATATTATTCTGAAGTAGTAAGAAATATTGTTAATAAAACCATCAACAATAATTTATTGCCAAAATATAAAGTTTTAACCAGTAGTTATTTACATCATTACACTAAAAAGAATCTTTTTAATAATTGTGAAACTGCTGAATTTAAATACAAAGTAATACATACTCCAACACAAATAGTTTGGAGTAAAAAACCTCATAAATATCAAGATTTTCATAAAGTTTTGCTATCACTTACCAATCAATACAAAGTTTTTACCGAATATGGTAGTGGCATAACCCAAAGTATTGCTTTTATAATTTGTAAAAGTTTGGCCGAATCTCAAAATATCGCTCAAGAGTTAGATAATCCAGTTTATAAATTTCTTAACAATATTACTAGATACGGAAATTTTAACAATATAAGGGTTTTGCAAAATTTACCCATTCTTTCATCTTTTGAATTAACAAACTCAGAAAATGATTTTATTTTAGAATTTAACAATAAATATTATGGCAAAGAAGAAAAATAGAAATATAGTTCTATTAAAAACAATACAAGATTTACAAAATGAAATTGACTACACAGATTTTGAATATCAACAATATTTTTCTCATATTTGTAATTTATTACCAAACACAGAAAAAGAAAAGCTAGAAATAGAGATTTTAGACCAAAATAAAATTATTCTTTCTGGTTTGGTTTATATTTTTGTAATTAATAATAAAATTTTTAAAATCGGACATTCCATAACCCCAATTACTAAAAGAGTGCAATCTTATAATTGTGGCAAAGTAGAATACAGAATTAATGGCACAAACTCTACCACTAATTATTTTGTTTTACAAAGTTTATTAAAAATTGGTGAGAAAGTGGCTGTTTATGCCTTTTTCCCTGAACAACCAGAATACGAAATATTTGGTAAAAAATATCAAGATAGCTTTCCGCCATCAAAAAGAGCGGAAAACGAAATAATTAAAGACTTTATGAAAAAACACAACAAAAAACCTATTGGTTGCACACAACAATAACTATAAGAACCGTTACATCAAAAAATTTTATGTTAATTTTTAATTGCATTTTAGATAAATTTTACTATCATTATTTGTAAAAATAGCAAATTTTAAATCAAAAAAATAATTTATGTTTTTAACACCAGCAAAACAACTAAATTTACCCACACCGCCAATAAAAATAAACAATAACCCCAAGGCATTTGATTTACTTTGTGAGTTATTAAATAAATTCGATATTTCGCAAATTAAACAAGTATTAAATATTCATCAAGGCACTATCAAAAGATGGTTTGCCAACAAAGAAGTGCCCGATAACTATTTTAATGATCTTAATTATTTGTTAAAAAACAAATATCCGAGTAAAAATAATTATCGCAAGCAAGATCAATTTTATACTAAACCGCATATTGCTAAATATTGCTATCAGCAAACTTTAAAAATTTTAGATGAGGCAAAAATAGATATTCATAACCATATTTTTATTGAACCAAGTGCTGGTTGCGGGAGTTTTTTTAATATTTTGCCAAGCAATAAAAGAATCGGCATAGATCTGCATCCCGCTTGCGAATTTGCTTCTCAATTAATTGCTGGTAATTATTTAAGTTATTTACCGCCATTGCTTCAAAAATATGTTGTTATTGGCAACCCGCCTTTTGGCTTGAGAGGTAATTTGGCTTTGCGATTTATTTTGCATTCACAACAATTTGCCGATGTGGTAGCATTTATTTTGCCCCCGCTATTTCATAGCACAGGCAAAGGCTCTCCTATGAAAAGAATAAGTGGCTATCAATTATTGCATAGCGAAAAGTTACCACTTAATTCTTTTCAATACCCCGATGGTGCTAATGTTGATATTGCTACTATTTTTCAAATTTGGATAAAGCCAAACCTAACTTCTTTACCAATTATTAAGCAAAAAACTTGCAAAACCATTGCCAATATTTATTCGCTATCTGATGGTGGAACTCCTGGTAGCACTAGAAACAAAAAAATGATAAACAATTGCCATATTTATTTGCCCTCAACTTGTTTTTCTGGTATGAAAGCCTACAAAAATTTTAGCGATTTACCAAATAAAAGAGGTTATGGGTTGGTTTTTTTACAACATCAACAAGAGTTAATCGATTTATTTTACACAATAAATTGGCAAGAAGTGGCTTTTTTATCAACCAACAGTGCTCTAAATTTACGCACCGATTTGATTATGCAACAACTTATTAATAACGGTTTTTATGATAAAGAACAAAATTATCAAAAACCAAAAAAATAATTTTAAACTAAATTACACAAAACTATGAAAAAGCCAGAGTTATTAATGCCAGCCGGCAACCTCGAAAGACTCAAAACCGCCATTTTGTATGGGGCAGATGCCGTTTATTGTGGTACTCCCGATATGTCTTTAAGAGTAAAATCGGCATTTAGCCTGCAAGATTTACTTGAAGGCATTGATTTTGCTCATCAACACAATAAAAAAGTTTATCTTACTTTAAATTTATTTTCGCACAACAAAGATATTGAAAAACTCCCCGAATTTATCAACACTGTTAAACAAGTAAAGCCAGATGGCTTGATTGTTTCTGATCCTGGGGTTTTTTCTTTTGTGAGGCAAAATGCTCCAGAGCTTGAGCTTCATATCTCTACTCAAGCTAATGTTTGCTCTTGGCTTACCGTTGATTTTTGGCAACAACAAGGGGCAAAACTGGTGGTTTTAGCTCGAGAAGTAAGTTTTGCCGAAATGGCCGAAATCAGGCAAAAATGCCCCAATATAAAGCTCGAAACCTTCATTCACGGCTCAATGTGCATGACTTACTCTGGCAGATGCTTGCTTTCTAACTTTATGGCCGAAAGAGGTGCTAATCAGGGCAGCTGTGCCCATTCTTGTCGATGGGGCTACAAACTAAAAATCAAGCTAAAAGACAACACCGAACACGAAATTGAAATTAACGAACACAACAAAGATTTGTTTGATTTTTTCTTAGAAGAAGAAATTCGCCCTGGTGCCTTAATGCCGTTTGAAGAAGATGTGGCAGGTTCTTATATTTTGAATTCGAAAGATTTATGCTTGTTGCCAAAACTCGATGAATACATCAAACTTGGCCTTGATTCTTTTAAAGTTGAGGGGCGAAACAAAACCGAATTTTATGTTGGCTCGGTTGCTCGGGTTTATCGGGCCGCCATCGATGATTATTTTGCTAACCCCACCACCTGGAATGCCGATGATTATCTTGACGAAATAAATTCTATCGCCAATCGTGGCTACACTTTAGCCTTTCACGACGGCCGACTCACCGAACTAGCTCACGATTATGAAAGCACAGGTTCTACCAGTCATTTTGAGTATTGTGCCAAAATTATTGAGTGGCAAAAAAATGCACAAAATCAAGATATTATTATTTTAGAAGGCAAAAATAGGCTAGAAGCTGGCGATGTGCTGGAGTTTTTATCACCTGTGGTTCGTGAGCCAATTTTATTGAGAGTTTATCAGTTTTTAGAATATCCTAGCAATAAAATTAGCACAGTTTTACACGGTGGGCAAAAACCTAAATTTGCTATTTTAGCTAGCGATTTTCATTTGCAAAATCAACAAGATTTACCAACAATTTTACCTGCTGGCACCCTAATTCGCAAAGAAAAACTTAACAGCCAAGAAGAAAAGCTTAAAATAGATTCTCGACAATTATCGCATCAGCTAGAGGCAGAAAATATAAGTGAGCAAAAATATCAAAATAAAAGAAAACAATACTTTCAGGCAAAAGAGCTTGATAGCTCTTTTGCTACCAAAACTCCAAGAGTTGGCACCGAAGGTTGTTGTGGCAAAGGT
>Ga0214923_10004448_pt1 | contig 16902 bp, 13 predicted proteins | sample LL1510_MetaG_FD_177993 | JGI IMG/M metagenome (GOLD analysis project Ga0214923, IMG submission 177993) | Freshwater microbial communities from Lake Lanier, Atlanta, Georgia, United States - LL-1510 | ecosystem: Environmental > Aquatic > Freshwater > Lake | place: USA: Georgia | collected... | reverse complement strand
TTATTAGTATCTTTTCCTAACAATAATTCTGCAATTTCTTTATCGCCTTTGAAAGCCGCAAACATCAAAGCAGTAAAACCCTCATTATCAGCCAAATCAACCTTAGCATCTTTTTCTAATAATAATTCTACAATTGCTGTATGGCCATTTTGAGCCGCAATCATCAAAGCAGTAAAACGCTCATTATTAGCCAAATCAACCTTAGCATCTTTTTCTAACAATAATTCTACAATTGCTTTATGGCCATTTTGAGCCGCAATCATCAAAGCAGTAGAACCGCATTTATTAGCCAAATCAACCTTAGCATCTTTTTCTAACAATAATTTTACAATTTCTTTATCGCCTTTGGCAGTCGCAATTATCAAAGCAGTAAGACCCTCATTATCAGCCAAATCAACCTTAGCATCTTTTTTTAACAATAATGCTACAATTTCTTTATGGCCTTTGGCAGTCGCAATCATCAAAGCAGTAGAACCGCATTTATTAGCCAAATCAACCTTATTAGTATCTTTTCCTAACAATAATTCTGCAATTTCTTTATCGCCTTTGAAAGCCGCAAACATCAAAGCAGTAAAACCCTCATTATCAGCCAAATCAACCTTAGCATCTTTTTCTAACAATAATTTTACAATTTCTTTATGGCCTTCTTGAGCCGCAATCATCAAAGCAGTAGAACCGCATTTATTAGCCAAATCAACCTTAGCATCTTTTTCTAACAATAATTTTACAATTTCTTTATGGCCTTCTTGAGCCGCAATCATCAAAGCAGTAAAATGCTCATTATTAGCCAAATCAACATTGGCCTTATTTTTTAACAATAATTCTACAATTTCTGTATGGCCTTTGAAAGCCGCAATCATCAAAGCAGTAGAACCGTATTTATCAGCCAAATCAACCTTAGCATCTTTTTCTAACAATAATCTTGCAATTTCTTTATGGCCTTCTTGAGCCGCAATTATCAAAGCAGTAGAACCTTTCTCATTATTAGCCGAATTAACCTTGGCTTTTTTGCCTAATAATAATTCTACAATTGCTGTATGGCCATTTTGAGCCGCAATCATCAAAGCAGTATAACGCTCATTATTAGCCAAATCAACCTTAGCATCTTTTTCTAACAATAATTCTACAATTGCTTTATGGCCATTTTGAGCCGCAATCATCAAAGCAGTATAACGCTCATTATTAGCCAAATCAACCTTAGCAGCTTTTCTTAACAATGATTCTACAATTTCTTTATGGCCTTTGAAAGCCGCAATCATCAAAGCGGTACACCCTTGGTTATTCTTCAAATTAACATCGGCAGTTTTTGTTAACAATAATTCTACAATTTCTTTATGGCCATTTTGAGTCGCAAACATCAAAGCAGTAAAACGCTCATTATTAGCCAAATCAACCTTAGCATCTTTTCCTAATAATAATGCTACAATTTCTTTATGGCCTTTGGCAGTCGCAATCATCAAAGCAGTCCGCCCTTGGCTATTCTTCAAATTAACATCGGCAGTTTTTGTTAACAATAATTGTACAATTTCTTTATGGCCATTTTGAGTCGCAAACATCAAAGCAGTAGAACGCTCATTATTAGCCAAATCAACATTGGCCTTATTTTTTAACAATAATTCTACAATTTCTGTATGGCCTTCTTGAGCCGCAAGCATCAAAGCAGTAAAACCTTTCTCATTATCAACCAAATCAACATCTTCGCCTTTTATAAAAAGATTAAAAAGGCAAGGATAGCGATAATAACAACAGATTTTAACAGCTAAAGAACGATCACAATCTACATTACTATTGAAAACTTTTGCTTTATCACCAAATGCCTCTTTCATTAATTCCGCAAGTTCTTTTTCTTCTAATTTTTCATTTTCCAAAACATAATTTGCTATAGATAGCATCTCATCGAAAGAGACATCAAAAGGCTTTAATTGTTTCAAAATATCTTTCCATTGAAACAAGCCTGGATAATTAGTTTTTAGCAATTCTGCAACATATGTTTTGGCAAGACTTAGGAGATAATTATCAAGTTGCGATCTAGATTGTTTAGATTTTTTGCATATTTCTGATGTCTGCTCCAAAAACTTATCCCACTCTTCTTGTTGAATAGGTTGCAAAAATTGATTTATTAATTTTCGCTCTCGCTCAGCTAATTCTATTGCTTCTTCTAAAGCCTCTTTATCTAGTGTTTTTGCTGGAAATGCCCGATCTGATTTTTTTCCTCGCTGTTGTTGAGGTTTGGATTGAAAAGGTTTCCCTGGATCTGATAAGCATTCCGGTGCCTCATCTTCAGCACAATCTACATCGTCAAACAATGCACGAAAAAACGATCCTTGTCGTGGCAGTTTTATTTCCTGATATTTTAGTATTTTCTCTATTAAGCTTTCTTTTGCATTAACCACAGCTTGATTGCAGTTAATCGCTTGCACAATTTCATCGATTACTTCTTTTTTATCTTCGTATTGCGATAAATATTGTTCAAAATTTAAATCACCATGTTTTAAACACAGAAATTTGTCAGAATTTTTTGTCAAAAGTTGATTTCTTTGCTCATCTTTTTTTTGATCTACATGAGAAGCTCCATCACATTCAATGCAGTATTGAGCGATAATCTTACCTTTATCAACAATTGTTATCACCAAATCAGCTGTACCAACTGGTATTGTGCTATAAGTTCCATCTGTATTTTTTTGAAAAACTATTCCTTCTTTTTCAATTAAAACACAGTCGCCTAAATTTATAAATTTTCGCTTAAAATAATTAGCAACATCTGTTTGAAATTGAGTTTGCTTTGCTGTCCTTTTTAATGATAAATGCACAAATTCTAATAAATTTTTTTGCTTATCTTTATCTAAAGAAGGAAATACAGAATCTAATTCTCTTAATAGCTGTTTGGTTAATTTGGCAATCCCAACCAATTCCTCATCGATTTTATAAAGAAGAGTTTCTCGCAAGTAATCATTAAGTTTTGGTAAAATTGTTAAAAATTCTGCAAGTAAAATTTGTTTTTCATCTTTATCTTTGCTTTTTAAGAACTTAGATAAAGTTTCTTTAGCTTGAGGTTGTTCTGCCCCATTTTTTGCTGGTAATTTTCCTTCTTTTCTTTGTGGCATTTTATTGATATAGAATTAATTAATATATAATATATTTGTAAATCTTAAATATCAAGTAGTTTTATTGCAAATTATATTATTCGAACTTTTTGAAAGCATAATATTTATCAGTATAGTCAATCAGGACAAAATTCTTTATCACTATATTTTGTAGGCAGGTTCGGTTTCTACATTTATTGTATTGCAAATACTGCAAATATTTTTGACTAAAATAAAGCTCTACTCTTGACTAATTATTTTGCTGTTTTAAAATAATATACTTGAAATATTGAGTTGCTTTTTGGTGCAAATTATAGTTTTTTTATGTCAAATAAAAATAGCTAAATTCTTTCAAAATTAGCAAAAATTAAACAAATTTAGAATACAACAGTTCCATTATAATTATTTTTCTATGATTGATAACATCAATTTTACCAACATCAATCTTCCAATTAGCCCAGTGCAGTTGCTTTTTTATTTATTTTCAGCGGTATTAGTTGGTAGTTCTTTGGTGGTAGTTACTACTCGCAATATGGTTCATGCTGCCATGTTTCTGATATTAGCTTTTTTTAATGCGGCAGCCTTGTTTTTATTGATGGGAGCAGAATTCTTGGCAATGTTGCTAATTATAGTTTATGTTGGTGCCATTGCGGTATTATTTTTATTTGTAGTAATGATGCTTAATACCGATTCGCCAGTTCTTGGTGAAATAAACCGCAAAAAGCCATTAATTGCCTTGATAGGTTTTGTATTGTTTATTGAGCTATTTCTATCTACTCAATTTTCTTCTCTATCTTATTATCAACCAAAAGTAGCTTACGCTGTCAACTCCAGTCTACCTAATACCGAAAATATCGGCAATATTTTATATACCAATTTTGCTTTGCCGTTTCAAATAGTCGGGCTAATTCTCTTTGTTGCCATGATTGGCGCCATTGTCTTAACTCTTAAACAAGATTCAACTTTACGAAAAAAACAAAATATTTCTAAACAAGTCGAGCGAAATAAGTCCAGTTCTTTAACTATTGTCAAGGCTTCTCCTGGTCAAGGTCTTAACATTTAATTAATATTTTATGATAAATCAAATACCACAACAATATTTTCTTATTTTATCTGCTTTATTATTTTGCATAGGAGTAATGGGTATTTTTCTTAATCGCAAAACAATCATCTCGGTGCTGATGTCAATAGAGGTGATGCTACTTGCTATCAACATTAACTTCGTTGCTTTTTCAACCATTTTACAAGATATGGTTGGGCAAATATTTGCAATTTTTATTTTAGCAATAGCTGGAGCCGAAGCAGCGATTGCTTTAGCAATATTAGTTGCTTATCTACACAATAAAGGCAATATCGAAATAGCAGATGCCTCTTCTATTAAAGGCTAATAATTTAATAAGCAAATGCAATATAAAAAATATGCAAATATAACTTTATTATTTAATATTTTTTGTAGCAGAGCAATACTCTTTTTTCTTTGTTTTATTAAGTTTTTCGCTGTTAGCAATGCAGTATTAGCAAACAATACCTACAATCGCAATCAATTTTTTTGTCACGATCAAGAAAAATACTACGAAATAATCTTGGAACAAGCAAAATACGGCAATCCTCAAGCAATATCTGATTTGCCAGAATGTTTTTGGCAAAATCGCGATCTTATTTTTAAGGCAATAATGATCGATCCCAATTACTTTAAAGATGCCAGCGACTTATTGCGACAAGATAAAATATTTATAACCAGGCTAATTAAAATGCAACCACAAGTCTTAAAGTATGCCGCCCCTCAAGTAAGATCAGATACAAAATTTTTGGAAAATGCGGTATTAATTAGTCGCGATATTTTGCAATATGCTTCGTGGAAGTTGCTTGATAATCCAGATTTTATGTTAAAAATGATAAGCATCGATGCCGATAATTATCAATATGCTTCCGATAGACTAAAATCGATGCCAAATCTAGCTAAAGAAGCCTTTGCTGATAATGGTTTATTGCTAAAATTTGCTCCAAAAGATATTCGCTCCAATCAAGAATTAGTAAAAATAGCTATTGCATCAAGTAAAGATGCAATAGCTTTTGCCTCGCCCGAGTTGCAACAAAATATAGCAATTACAAGCATTAAAAATAGCGAACAAAATTTAAACAAACTCGATAAATTTTTACTAGACAATTATTTAGTCGATGCCAATAATCGTAATTTAGGTAAAATTTTTGGCAACAAAGGCAAATTTTCTGCTAAAAATCAATTAATCGATTATAATTTTGTTACTAAATGGCATATCAAACTGCGATATAAAAAATCTGATGCTGGTATTTTACAAGAAAATTGGCAATTAATCCCAGTCTATAATCGCAATTATCAACAATCTTGGCAAGATGATTTCAAAAAATATCCTGATCTAGTTAAAAAAATCGAAAGCTTCTTTGCCAAAAGAAAAATCAACAAAAAAATAGTCGACAATCTCAAAACCACTTTTTTTTGGAAGGTAAAAAACAATCCCGAAACTGTTGCTTTTAATATATACAATATGCAACAAGCTAGCGAACATATCCTTGATTCGCAATTTGCTAATGTTACTTCACTTACAGCAATAGCTCAAAAAATAGAAAAAAAATGGGTGCTGTCGGTTGCTGAAGTTATTTTTAACAAAGATATTTGCCTCGAAACTAACTTTACCGCAGGTCACAAAACCTACCAAGTTTTTGATTTAATCGAATACGATAAAGATACAATGGTGGTCTTTAAAATCGAAGATAGCCTCAATGATCACCTCGAAGTTTATTCGCAACAGCAAAACGGCAAATATCGCTTTTTGTATGCAACTCAACCATTTCCTGATTGGCAGTAAAAGTACTAAATATTATCTAAAAAATCTTCTGCTTGTTTGATGATTATTGCTAAATCGCTTTTGTTGTTTAGATTTTTATAGGCATAAGCCATCCTGTTGTTGTTTTTGAGTTTATCTTGGTTTTTTGCCAAAAAGTGCCAGTATAAATAATTAAAAGGACAAGCATCTTTGCCTATAGTTTGCTTGTGATTATAGCGACAATCTTGACAAAAGTTTGACATTTTATTGATATAATTAGCACTGGCACAATACGGTTTAGAAGCAACAATACCGCCATCGGCAAATAAAGCCATACCATAAGTATTAGGCATTTCTACCCATTCAAAAGCATCTGCATATACTGCTAAATACCATTGATGCACTTGCGAAGGATCTATTTCACTCAACAAAGCAAAATTACCAGTAATCATTAATCGCTGTATATGGTGCGAATAAGCAAATTTTGTCGTTTGTTTGATTGCCTGTTTTAAGCAATTCATATTAGTTAAATCGTATTGCCAATAAAATTTTGGCAACCCTCTGCGATGCTGAAAAAAGTTATGTTGTTGATATTGTGGCATAAAGTGCCAATATATACCTCGTATATACTCTCGCCAACCTAATATTTGCCGAATAAATGCTTCGGCGGATTGAATAGAGCATTTGCCTTGCAAATAAGCATCTTGCACTTGATAACAACATTGTTTGGCATCGAGCAAACCAATATTAAGGTAGCACGAAATAGCACTATGAAAGCCAAATACTACCTCGCTATGCATAGCATCTTGATAATCGCCAAATCTAGGTAGGCGATGCGAGACAAATGACGAAAATTGCTCTTGTGCCTGCTCGGCGGTTGTTGCTAAATTAAATTGATGAGCATCGCCAATATTGTTGGCAAAATGCTGTTTAACCAAAGAGATAACTTCTAGCACTGTTTGATTATGCTTGATGGCAGGTAGGCTTGGTATTTGCTTGATAATGTTTGTGGCATTTTTAGGAAAAGGTGAGCGATTTTCTTGATCGAAGTTCCATTTATCGCCAATAGGTTTGTTGTTGTGCATCAGTATACCTGTGTTTAGTCGCATTTTACGATAAAAATGCTCTAATAGCAACTTTTTTTTGCCTGTAGCAAAACTAGCAAAATGATTATCAAAAAAGCGATCGTCTTCTCGCATTTCGATAGGCAGTTGTTTAAGTAGCAAAAAATCGTTAAGGACTCTGTATTCACTTGGTTTGGTAATAATAATTTTTTGCGGTTGCAGTTGTTGAGCAACTCTAATTAGTTCGCTAGTAAATGATTGAGTATTGTTGCTATCTGTAAGTTTAGTATAAATAACTCTAATGCCCTTTGCTTGCAATTGCCAAGCAAAATTTCGCATACTAGCAAAAACAAAAACTAATTTTTGCTGATGATGCCAAACAGATGTAGCTTCGTCCATTAACTCGGTCATTAGCACAGTATCGCAGTTGCGATCAAAATCTTGCAAAGACGAAATGTTAAAACTAAGCTGATCGCCTAGAATAAAAACTAATCTTGACATTTTATTAATAAATGCGGGATACCGTTTTTGATGTCGAAGTAACTATTGCAGTTTGTGCATTGTAATTGCTCGCCTTGCTCAATTAGATCGCCATGGCAAGCAGGACAGGCAATTATTGGCAATAAATCTGAGATGTTGTTCATATGTTTAGCTCCAAAGTTACAGGACAATGATCGGATGGCTTGTTTTGCGATCGTAAAGCACTTTCGTGGTAACAATCGGTAATGTAATCAGCAGTAAAACTTGAGCATAACAAATAATCTATTCTGGCACCAAGATTTTTGGCAAAGGCTCCAGCCTGATAGTGCCACCAACTAAATTGTTGCTTGCTACCATTGATTAAGCGATAACAATCGAGGAGTGGTAAGTTGAGAATATTGTTGAGATACTGTCTTTCTTGAGGAGAAAATAGTAGTTGATCTGATTTTTCGGGATTGTGAATATCGATATCGTGACAGGCGACATTAAAATCGCCACCTAATATCTGTAGCTCATCGCTGTATTTGATATTTTTTTGCCAATGTTTATGTAGTCGTTGCAAAAATTCTAGTTTGTAAATAAATTTATCGTGATCGCTAAAATGTTGCCCTGCCGATAAATCTGCACCACCATTAGGCACATAAACTGAAGCGACTCGCAAAACATATTGCTTGATGCTTAGCAAAACTTCAATATAGCGAGCTTGTGATACAGCAAAATCGCTTGGCAATGCCGAGTTAATCGAATAATCAAGGTCAAGACAAACAATTTCGTTGATTTTGTATTTACTTAAAATTGCAACACCGTTGTAAGTTTTTTGTGGATTGATAGCGAGATTATAACCCAAATCTTCGAATGGTTCGACAGGAAAATCAAGACATTTTAGCTCTTGCAAACAAACTATATCGGGATTAGTTTGTTGAAGCCATACTAATAAATTAGGCAATCTTGCTTTAACCGAATTAACATTAAAGGTTGAGATTTTGATCATTGTAGTTTTTGCTTGAGATTAGATAACATATCGACGACCATTTTGCTAAGATCGTATTGATGCTTCCAGCCCCATTGTTGCCTTGCTTCGCTATCATCGATTGATTGCGGCCAAGAGTTGGCGATATTTTGGCGAAAATCTGGCTGATAACTTATGGTAAAATTAGGCAAATGTTTTTTGATTTCGTTGGCTAATTCGCTACATGAAAAACTAATACCAGCAAAATTAAAATTAGAATGTTGTTTTAATTTAGCAAAGTCGGTATTGGCCAGTTCGATAGTGCCGCGAATTGCATCTGGCATATACATCATTGGCAATACTGTATTTTCTTGCAAAAAACATTGATAGCTACCTTTTTTGATTGCTTCATAAAAAATTTCGACTGCATAATCGGTAGTGCCACCTCCTGGTGGAGTTTTATAGCTAATTAAACCGGGATAGCGAAGTCCGCGAACATCGAGACCGTATTTGGCGACATAATAATCGCAGAGCAACTCGCCACTGGCTTTACTTAAGCCATACATTGTTTTGGGTAAAACGATTGTTTGTTGAGGGGTATTGATTTTTGGGGTTTCGGGGCCAAAAACAGCAATTGAACTTGGGCAGATAATTTGTTTGATACCAAGCTGGCGAGCAACTTCGAGCACATTGTATAAGCCAATAATGTTAACATTGAAGCATAATTGAGGATCTCTCTCTCCACTTGCAGACAAAATGGCCGCCAAATGATAAATAGTGGTAATTTGATGTTTGCCAATTGCTTCGGCTAAATGTTGCTTATCGGTTACATCGAGCTGTAAATATGGAAAATATTCGCTTGCAACCTTGTTAGGTGGTAATAAATCGGAATTTATTATTGAGCTATCGCCATAGATTTTTTTGAGAGTTGCTGATAGCTCCGAACCTATTTGCCCTAAAGCCCCTGTAATTAGTATTTTCATTAGTTGATGACAAAAAATAAAGATTTAAGATATTCGCTTTCGGGCAGAGCTGGATGAATTGGATGATCTGATCCAGCACCTAGCTTGGCTATCAAGCGACCAGTTTTTTTGCTTTTGTTTATCGCATTGCTAACTGCGGTAATTAGTTGATCGGTATTGGCATGATGAGAGCAAGAAGCTAGCATTAAAATGCCGTTTGGTTTTAGCAGAGGTAGCGACATTTTTACTAGCTTTTCGTAACCCCTTAAGCCAGCAAAAAGATGTTTTTTGCTCTGAATAAAAGGCGGAGGATCGAGCAGAATAATATCGAAAGTATCAAGGCTCGGTTGTTGCAATACATCAAAAACCTGCCCATGATAAAAAGTGCATTTATTTTGGTAATTATCGCCTAATAGATTTTGACAATTTGTTTTGGTTAAATCAAGTGCGGGGCGAGAGCTGTCGATAAAAACAACTTCTTTCGCTCCTTGAGCTAAAGCATTGATACCAAAACCACCAACAAAACAGTAAGCATCAAGCACTCGAGCATTTTTGGCAAGACTGGCAGCAAAAGTGCGACTCGGTGCCTGATCAAAAAACCAGCCAGTTTTTTGCGATTTACTAACATCGACATTAAAATTTATGCCATTTTCTTGCAAGTTTATTGGTGGCATTTCTTCGCTAGTATGATTTATTTCTAGACCTTCTAAAGCTCTTGCTTCGGAGTTATTTTTAAAGATAATTTTAGCATCGACAAAAATATTTTCTAGGGCTTGCAGCAATATTGGTTGTAGATTTTGCATACCTGCTGTCGATATTTGGCAAACAAAAACATTAGCAAAGCGATCGATTATTAAACCAGGTAAACCATCTGCTTCGGAGTGAATTAGGCGATAATAGTTGTTGCTAAAAAAACGATTGCGAACTTGCAGAGCATTGTTGATTTTATCAATAAAAAATGCAGAATTAATTTGCTGTTTGCAATTGTAAGTTAAGATGCGACAAGAGATTAGGGTTTTGGGATTAAAATAACCTATTGCTAGACTACTATCGCCAATGTTTATTTGCACTAAACTGCCACTAGCAAGGTTTTTTAGACTAGAAAAATTATCGATTTCGTTAGAAAAAATCCAAGGACTACCAGCTATTAGGCGATCTTGATGGTGCTTTTTGATATTTACTACTGGTAACATAAATTATAAATTTAGCAAAAAAGATTGCTTTCGTTGTAAAAAATTGGCAAAAATGTCGTTGTAATTAGCAGGAATTGCTTTTACAAAAGATGGGCGAGCAACTACATTTTGGGCATATTGCCAGATGTTATCGATATCGGCAAAAATATTGAGCTTGAATGTTTCATTTAAATAAAGCAATGGCTGAAAAGCTGATGCCATGGCAATATCGAGAATGGAGAAGAATTCGCCATTAAAATATGGCTGGTATTTTATTTGTTTAGATAAAATATTTAGTTTATCGATCAGTTCTAGCTTTTTATGCTCTATGGTTGATAAATCTTTAGCAAAAACGATAGCAAAAACTATAGCTAAAATAGTGTTGCTAAACTCCATCCAAGCACGATGTTGAGCCAAAACAAATTGATTTTTAGGATGCAAAACATTGTCGGTAAAAGTTGCCTCGATAAATTCTAGAATCGCCAAAGACTCAAATAGCGGGCGATCGTCAACTAACAATACAGGCACTTTACCTAGCGGAGCAATGTCACAAAACCATTGCGGTTTGTTGCTTAAATCAACAAATTCGGTGCTGTAGTTGATATTTTTTTCGATCAATAGCGACTCGATACGATGACCATATGGCGAAAAAGGCGAGGTAATTAATTTGAGATTAGGCATATTCTGATGGGTTAAGTTATTTGTAGTTAATTTTATTGAACTTCTTTTAAGAAAGCAATATTTTTATTAAGTGGCAAAAGATAAATTATCAATCAATCTCACTTCTTGTAAATAAATAGCAATAAAGACTCTTAAATTTGTTGAGTTAGCTAAGAATTGATAAGACTCTGCTAGTTGCAAAGTTTGTTCGTTTCTTATTTCAAAATAATCGATGCTACTAAAGCCATTGGCGATTAACCATTTACTAATATTAGCTATGTTGTGAGGATCTTTTCTAGCCATTTGCATTGCTAAATAAATTTTGCTGGCTAATTCGATATTAGCAGAAGATAGACGAAGATTGCGAGAAGAAAGTGCCAGACCTCTATTATCGCGAACAGTTGGACAGGAGATGATTTTGGTAGTAAAATTAAGATCTTGCACCATTTTTCTGATAATCAGTAGTTGCTGAAAATCTTTTTCACCAAATATGGCAAAATCTGGATTGATGATATTAAAAAGTTTGGCTACAATCAATGCCGCACCTTCAAAATGATTGGGGCGAAAAGAACCGCATAAGCATTTAGCTAAATTGCCTACATTGATATTGATGATATGATCTCTGCTAAATATTTCGCTATCTTGAGGCATAAATAAAGCATCTACTTGCAGATGCTGTAGCATAATTTTGTCGCTATCAAGATTTTTAGGATAAAGCTGATAATCTTGCTGATTATTGAATTGCTTTTTGTTAACAAAAATGCTTACTATGACTATGTCGGCTATTTGTTTTGCTTTTTCTATTAATGATAAATGTCCGTCGTGCAATACCCCCATTGTTGGCACGAAGGCTATGCTTTTGTTGTTGTATTTTTCGGCGATGACGAATTGCTTGATATTGGATACGGTTTCAAATATGAGCATTTGTTAGCGATCTACCTCACCAAAAACAATATCTTGAGTAGATATTACGGTTACTACATCGGCAAGCATATGACCTTTAACCATAAATTCGAGACCTTGCAGATGAGCAAAGCCTGGAGCTCGCAACCTACAGCGATAAGGCTTGCTACTGCCATCTGCAATAAGATAAACCCCAAATTCTCCTTTAGGAGCCTCTACCGCAGCATAAACTTCGCCTGCTGGCACTTTGTAGCCTTCTGTGAATAATTTAAAGTGAGTGATAAGGCTTTCCATACTTTGTTTCATGGCATCTCGTTTAGGTGGTGCGATTTTAGGATCGTCGCAAAATACCTCGCCTTCTGGCATTTTGTTAATACATTGATGAATTATTTTGAGAGATTCTCGCATTTCTTGCACTCTGATTAAATAGCGATCGTAAGAATCGCCATTTTTACCTACTGGAATATCAAAATCAAGCTCATCATAAACTTCGTAAGGCTGATTCTTTCGTAAATCCCAAGCTATACCAGAGCCTCTTAACATTGGCCCAGAAAAGCCCCAATCAAGAGCTTGATTAACAGAGACTATGCCGATATCAACCATACGTTGCTTGAAAATACGATTATCGTTTAGCAGGCTTTCGAGATTGTCTATTTTGCTTGCGAATTCGTTGGCAAAAGTAGCAATATCTGCCAGTAATCCGATTGGTAAATCTGCCGCGACTCCACCAGGGCGAATATAGGCGGAATGCATACGAGAACCAGAAACTCTTTCGTAGAAAATCATCATTTTTTCTCGCTCTTCGAATAGCCATAATAATGGAGTCATGGCACCAATGTCGAGAGCTTGAGTAGTGATTGCCATAATGTGATTAAGAATTCTGGTAATTTCGGAGAATAAAACTCTGATAAATTTAGCTCTGCGAGGCACTTTACAGCCAAGTAATTTTTCTGTTGCTAGGGCAAAAGCATGCTCTTGGCACATTGGCGAAACATAATCGAGGCGATCGAAGTAAGGCACTGCTTGCAAATAAGTTTTATACTCAATTAATTTTTCGGTACCGCGATGCAATAAACCAATATGCGGATCTGCTCTAGTAATGATTTCGCCATCAAGCTCAAGAATTAGCCTTAAAACACCATGAGCTGCTGGATGTTGCGGACCAAAATTGATAGTAATTTCTTTGCAATGCAATTCGTTTTTTGTTGGTTGAGATGCCTGCTGAAATGTAGTTGATTGCGACATAAATTAAGTGATTTGAAAATGATAATGTTTTAATTTTAACATCATTATTAAAAAATAGCAATGATTTTTTGGGCAATTTGAGATTGTTGTTATATTTTCATTGGCAAGATTATCATATTTAGACCTTTAATGTGCAGTTTTCGTTGCATTGTGTAAGGAATATGATTGAATAATAATTGCTGTATAGAGCTTTCGTTTTCAAAAATAAATTTAGTGCCAAAAAATATCACATTTTCGTAATCTTTAACAACTCTATCGGTAAGTTGAGATAATTTTTCGACAGTATCTGTATCGTAACCGATATATGCTTTGGCAAATTTGCCATCTGCATTGCAGTAATCTTTGTATTTATTGATGATTCCTTTAGTTTTGCTTCGCATATCTTTCCAGATTTTCTCTTCTTGCAAAATATTAGAATTAAGTTCACCTACAGTTACAAAAATAAAATTTTTAAAAACATTAGGAAAGAGTTTTTTGATTTCTATTAGACAATGCATACCACTACCAAATGTTTGATCGACTATTATTGCTGCAGTTGCCGCTTTTTTATCGATATTGATATCAAGCTGACTTTGCTGATTATTTTTTAAATCTGGATTATCAAGAAAAGCTAGTTCTTTACGTAGCAGATTATGGCGAAATCTTGCATAAGTTTTTTTGGTGGCCCAACCTATGGCGACAAAAAGCGAGGTAATTATTATGGTTATCCAGCCTCCATCGTGAAACTTTTCGTAGATAGTGATTAATAAAATGCCAAAACATACCACAAAACCAAGTAATGATATTGATATTTTGTGAAGCCATTTTTTTTGTTTGTTGCGGTTGCGAAACCAATGAACAGTGAGCCCAAGCAACGATAAAGAGAAAGTTATAAAAACATTAATAGAATAAAGCACAACCAACATATGCACTGATCCGTTAGTGATAATTAGAGTAGCGATAGCAGCTATTGCCATAAAACAGATACCATTTTTAACGACCAATCTGCTAGAAAGAGAGCTGAAAGATTTTGGCATCCATTCATCAGATGCCATATTAGCGATAACATTTGGCCCAGCTAAAAAACCAGAATTAGCGGCCACTATTAACAGACCCGCCTCAAACAGCAAGATAACAGGCACTACAAAGCCACTTATTGCAGTTTCGCCAATGAACCAATTGCTTGTAATCATATAAAATGCGGTTGCATTGAGAGTTTGTCCTTCTATTTTATTAATTCCCCACAATAAATAAATAAGAATTATACCAACAGCCATAAAAGCTAGAGAAATAGCTAGTAAAAACATTGTTTTTTTGGCATTTTTTACTCTTGGCTCCGTTAGAGTATTAACATTATTCGAAACCGCTTCTAGCCCTGTGTAGGTGCCGCCGCCCATAGAAAATGCTTTTAAAAAAATTGAGGCAACAAAAACCCAGCCCGCTATTGCTGATGTTTGTTGTATTTCGTAATTTGCTTTGGTAAATAACAAAGGTAAATCGTAACTGCGAGCAATAATGCCGTGAAAAACAATAAAAATATGAGTAAGAATAAAGCCTAAAAATATAGGAAACAAAAATTTTATTGATTCTTTCATACCTCGCAAATTGAGAAATGCTAAGCTAGCAATCAATAAAATTGCCAAAAACGGCTTTATTTGGCGAAGATCTGCGGGAAGAAAGCTAAAAATAGCATCGATACCGCTAGCTATAGAAATAGAGATGGTAAGAACATAATCAACAATTAATGCCGATCCAGAAACTAGACCTGCATATTTGCCTAAAAGCCTAGTGGCCACTCTGTAACCACCGCCACCGTTAGGAAACAGCTCTATTACTTGAGTATAAGCATAAGAGATAATAAAAACGGTAAGAGCTGTAGCTATAGCAAGGTAAATAGCTAATTCTTCGTGAGTTCCGAGTGCTAAAAATGCCTCTTCTGGACCATAACACGAAGAAGAAATGCCGTCGGCACCAAGGCCAACCCAAGCAAAAAATGCTACCAACGAAATGCTGTGCCTAGAATCTTTATCGAAAAAGTTGCGAGGAGCTCCGAGGATAAATTTTATTAGTTTGGTTAGCATATCATTAATTTAGCTATGTCAAGCATTCTGATTGAAAAAGCCCATTCGTTATCGTACCAAGCACATACTTTTACTAAATTATCAGCTAAAACTTTGGTTTGAGTAGCATCGAAATTAGAACTGTAATGATTGTGATTGAAATCTATCGATACCAACGGCTCTTCGATGAAGCTGATAACACCTGGCAATTGATTATTGCTATATTGTTGCATAATTTGGTTAACTTCGGCTATGGTAGTAGAGCGATTAGCAATAAAATTGAGATCGACCATAGAGACATTTGGGGTAGGCACACGAATAGCAACACCATCTAGTTTGCCTTTCATCTCGGGAAGAACCAAGCCTATTGCTTTGGCAGCACCAGTTGATGTAGGGATCATGGACATGGCACAAGCTCTAGCTCTTCGCAGATCGGAGTGAGCATTATCGACGATATTTTGATCGTTAGTATAGGCATGGACGGTTGTCATTAGGCCTTTTTGGATACCGATGGTATTATTTAGTGCTTGCACTACGGGAGCTAAACAATTTGTTGTGCATGAGCCGATAGAAATAACATTGTCATCACTGGTTAACTGTTGATGATTGACGCCATAAACTATTGTTTTGACAGTATCTTCTTTGGCAGGAGCGGAAATGATTACCTTTTTTGCCCCTGCTTGTATATGTTTGCAGGCATCTTGATATTTGGTAAAGGCACCAGTGCATTCAAAAACTACATCGATATTAAGGCTTGCCCATGGTAATTTTGCAGGATCTCTTTCGCTTGTTAATAAGATATTTTGTTGACCTATTGTAAGCTGGTTATTGGCGGTAATAGATACTGGATGATTAAATTTGCCATGAACAGAATCGTATTGCAATAGATGCTTTAGAGTGGCGGGAGTTGCTGATCCGTTAATAACGACTAAATCGAATTGATTGGTTAAGTTTTGCTCAAATATAGCACGAGCTATAGCACGACCTATGCGACCAGGACCATTTACTGCGATACGAATTTTTTTAGACATGATGTTGTATTTAAGTTTATATTGAAAATAATTGCAATCATTTTAAACTATAAAAATTAATTGTCAGTAACTTTATTTATTTTTTATGTTGTTTTTTTGTTATTTACTGCCGATATTGTTGATTTTACTTGGTTTATTTGCAATAATTTTTTGCAGTGATGTTATCAAAAAAATGCTAGCAATAATAGTTGTTTATAGTAGCTCTTTGTTGTTGATGTTGTTTTTTTTGCAACATAATAATTTTTTTAACAATAATACTAATGATTTTATAATTATTACAACAATTATTTTTGCTGGTAATATTATTTTTGGTAGCAAGTTGCTAAAAAAATAAACGGAATCTATGGTATGCGAGGCATCACCTAAAAATAGCTGGCAAACAAAAAATAGCAATTAATCGATTTTGTTTATGAAATTGTTTATGAAAATTTTCTGCAAAAGATGCAAGTTAAGCGATAAAGAATGGCAATCAAGATAATATACAAAGATATAAATGCAAAGATTGTCTTG
>Ga0214923_10004447_pt1 | contig 16902 bp, 12 predicted proteins | sample LL1510_MetaG_FD_177993 | JGI IMG/M metagenome (GOLD analysis project Ga0214923, IMG submission 177993) | Freshwater microbial communities from Lake Lanier, Atlanta, Georgia, United States - LL-1510 | ecosystem: Environmental > Aquatic > Freshwater > Lake | place: USA: Georgia | collected... | reverse complement strand
GCAAAATCTACCTTCACGATATGTAACCAAAAAACACGGTTGCGAAGCACGAAAAACCATGCTTTACAACCTGCAAACCGATCTTTACCCAAATGGTCTAAGCGAAGAAGATTTACAAAAACCTTTTGTAGGAGTTGTAACCGCTTGGAACGAAGCCGCTCCTTGCAATATCGCTCTTTCAAGGCAAGCTCAACCTGCTAAAAAAGGTGTAAAAGATAATCACGGCACTCCTCGAGAATTTACCACCATCACCGTAACCGACGGCATTGCGAACGGTCATCAGGGCATGAAATCTTCTTTGGTTTCTCGAGAAGTAATTGCCGATTCTATCGAACTCACTGTTAGAGGGCATTGCTACGATGCTTTAGTTGGTATTGCTGGTTGCGATAAGTCTTTACCTGCCATGATGATGGCAATGTGTCGCTTAAATATTCCTTCGGTTTTTATGTATGGTGGCTCAATTTTACCAGGTAAATTTCAGGGGCAAGATGTTACTATTGTTGATGTTTTCGAAGGTGTTGGTAAAAGAGATGCTGGAGCAATGACTTCTGCCGATTTACAGCTACTTGCCAAATCTGCTTGCCCATCTGCTGGAGCTTGTGGCGGTCAGTTCACTGCTAATACTATGGCTTGTGTAAGTGAAGCAATTGGCTTGGCTTTACCTGGTTCTTCTGGTGCCCCTGCCCCATATCAATCGCGTGATGAATATGCTTATCATTCTGGTAAAGCGGTAATGAACTTAATTAATTTAGGCATAAAAGCAAGGCACATAGTTACTAAAAAAGCCCTAGAAAATGCCGCTACCATTGTTGCCGCTACTGGTGGCTCTACCAATGCGGTTCTGCATTTACCTGCCATTGCTAACGAATGTGGTATTGATTTTGATGTTTTTGATATCGGCAAAATTTTTGCCAAAACTCCCTATATTGCCAATATGAAACCAGGTGGCAAATATGTTGCCAAAGATCTCTACGAAGCAGGAGGAGTGCAAATGGTTTTAAAAATATTGCTCGATGCTGGCTATATTCATGGCGATTGTCTTACAGTTACTGGCAAAACTATGGCCGAAAATTTGGCAAATATTCAGTTTAACCCAAATCAAGATGTTGTAAGTTTGCCAAGCAAGCCTCTTGCTAAAACTGGCGGGGTAGTGGTATTACAAGGTAATTTAGCTTTAGAAGGGGCGGTAGTAAAAGTTGCTGGTATGCCAGAATCTGAATTGCAATTTAGTGGCACCGCTCGTTGTTTTGATTGCGAAGAAGATTGCTTTGAGGCAGTAAAAAACAAACAATACAAAGCTGGAGATGTTTTGGTAATTCGCTACGAAGGCCCCAAAGGTGGCCCTGGTATGAGAGAAATGCTTGCTACCACTTCGGCAATTTATGGGCAAGGCATGGGTAAAGAGGTTGCTCTTATCACTGACGGTAGGTTTTCTGGCGGAACTCGAGGTTTTTGTGTAGGCCATGTAAGCCCAGAAGCGGCGGTTGGCGGGGTAATTGCTTTAATTGTTGATGGTGATAAAATTACTATCGATGCCAAAAATGGCACCATTACTTTGCATATCGATGATCAAACCTTACAAAATCGCAAAAATCAATGGCAAGCCAAGAAAACCCAATATAATTCTGGAGCAATCTGGAAATATGCTCAAACTGTTGGTTCTGCTAAAAATGGAGCAACAACTCATTTTGGAGCTTCTGCCGAAACTATTTCTTATGACCAAATCTAACAGTTTTTCTAACGATCTTTCGGCCGAACAATTTGCTAAACAAGCTTTTTTGGCAAAACAAAATATTGCTAATTTACCTACTTCGTTAAAAAATAAGGTTTTATTGCAAGTTGCCCAAGAAATTATCAATAACTCTTCGGTTATTTTACAAGCAAATCATCTCGATGTAGAAAATGCCAAGCAAAATAATTTAGAACCAGCCAAAATCGATAGGCTAATTTTAACCGAAAAAACCCTAAATTCAATTTCTCAAGCGGTTATCGATATTGCCAATTTGCCCGATCCTGTCGGTAAAATTAGCTATAATGTCAATAGGCAAAATGGCTTAAACATTCAACGAATATCGGTACCAATTGGAGTTTTATTGGTAGTTTATGAATCTCGCCCCAATGTTACTTCTGATGTTTCTGCCCTTGCTATAAAATCGGGCAATGTGGCAATACTTCGTTGTGGCTCTGATTCTTATCAAAGCTCGGTTGCAATTGCCAATATTTATAAAAAAGTTTTGCAAAATTTTAATCTTAATCATAACATTGTATCATTTTGCTACAATAATAACCGAGATTTTTTACAGCAACTTTTACAATTGCCTCAATATATTGATGTTATTATCCCAAGAGGTGGCAAATCATTGATTTCGGCCATTTCTGATAACACCAAAATTGCTTTATTTAAGCACCTCGATGGCAACTGCCACACTTATGTACATAGCGAAGCTAATTTTGAAAAAGCAATTAAAATTATTCTTAATGCCAAACTCAGAAGAACTGGCATTTGTGGAGCCACCGAATCTTTATTACTTGACGAAAGCATTGCTAAACAATTTTTACCTTTACTGTGTCAAGCTTTACAAGAACAAAATTGCCAAATTAGGGGCGATGATTTATCTTGCAGTTTAAATTCTTATATTATTCCTGCCACTAAGCAAGATTATTACCAAGAATACCTAGATAAAATTGTTTCTTTAAAAATTGTTAAAAATATTTCAGAAGCCATTGACTGGATAAACATTCACAGCTCTGCACACACCGAAAGCATTATCACCGAAAATAACCAAGTTGCCCAGCAATTTTTGCAACAAGTTGATTCTGCTATTGTTATGCATAATTCTTCTACTCAATTTGCTGATGGCGGTGAGTTTGGGCTAGGTGCCGAAGTTGGTATTGCCACAGGCAAGCTTCATGCTAGAGGGCCAGTTGGGCTTGAACAACTTACCACTTATAAATATTTAGTTTCTGCTGATTGCGGTTTAAGAAGTTAATAACATTTTAAATTGAAAATGACATAGAGACTATTGTGCCACTAATTTGTTTTAATTTAAAGAAAATATAATTTTGGAACGGAACAATCTAATCTCTATCATACAATTTCAAATCTATAATGCACTATATTTAGAACAGAAAGATGAAGCATAAATAATGCATTATAGATTTGAAATGGTATATTACCTAATTAAGTTTTTCTTTGCGATAAAGCAATAAAACTCCAAGAGAAATAAAAATTAAATTAACTAGCCAAGTTGCCGAAAAGATAGAAATTAAATTAGAAGAGCCGAAAGATTTAGCAATATTATCTACGATATAAACAAATAAGCCAAATAAAATTCCGACAAATATTCTTAAAATTACCTTACGATTACGAATATGGTTGATGCCAAAATAAGCAGAAATCAAAACCATAGCTAAAAAATTAAAAGGAAGAGCTAAAATTGAATAAAAATGAACAACAAATTTTCTTGCATCTAGCCCGACTGCCTTGATGTTTTCAATGGTTTTAGGTAAAGTCCAGATAGAAAAAGATTGTAGTTTGGCAAAATTAGAAATAATTTGTTGTTGTAGTAAATTATTATTAAGATTGGTCGTAATTTTTAGTTGCTCTATTTTTATATTAAAATCTGTTGCATTATTAATGATACAATTATTTAAATAAAGCAAATTTTTTTGTATTGTAGTGTATTTACAATTAATTTTTTGATAAAAGTTTTGTTGTTCATCAAAAAACCACAACCCCACATCTGCAAAAACATTATTAGCTTTATTGTATCTGCCTAAACCAACAATAAAAGTATGATTTGTTTTTTCTAGATAATTTTGTTTTAACCATAAAATATTAGAACCATAAGAAAAACTTTGTGGCAATATATGACTATAATGTTTTTCTAGTGTTAAAGTAAAGTTATTAGCTTTTTCTGCCACATACTGCACAATTATAATCCAAAAAATACCTAATGCAAAAGATGCCAACAATACTGGTTTGCAGATTTTCCATAAAGAATAGCCACTATTTCCCATGATGGTAATTTCACTGTTTTTTGCTAAATTATAAAATGTGTTAATACAAGCAATTAAAACCAAAGAAGCAACCAGAGTAGAAATTTGCCCTAAGATTGGCAAAACAGAAAAAAGTAAAATCAGAAAAAAATCAAGATGATTATTATCGTTTTTATTAATATTTTCAAGCAAGTTGATAAGAAAAAATAGCATTGCAAAAGCTAAAAATACTTTGAAAAAATTTGATAAAAACTTTTTTATTAAATATTTTTTAATGATGTTTTTTGACATTGTATAAAATAAAAAATGGCACAATAATGAACATTAAACAATTTAAATAATTCAAAAAAATATAGTGAGAATTGTTTTGTGATATCGATTTAAAAACAATGTTAATAATAAAAAAACTTAAAGAATAAGTTAAAAAATAAGCGTTATTTTTAATATTTTTATTTCTTATGGAATAATTTTTTAATAAAAAAATTCCAGCTAACAAGCTAAAAATAAAAGGAGTAATCGGAAAAATAAGCCTTTGATGAAGTTCGGTATCAAGTTTTGGTAAGTAATCTGAAGATAAATTAGGTTCTGGATACAGAAGCTCATGAAAATATCGCTCATTAGGCTTGAGGGTTATGGAAGATTCTTCATTGTTTTCGTTTTCATTAAGACTAAATGAATATTGCTGAAAATATAATGTTTCTGTTTTTTCGTTTTTATAGTTAAATTTTTGCAAAGTTCCGTTATTAAGAATAAGTTTTAAAGAGTTGTTGGCGGTATTTAATTTGGCATTTTGAGCGGTTATGGCAACAGAATAATCAGCATTACTCTGATCGTAAATAAATAAACCAAATAAGTTATCTTGCTGTCGCTTCTGCACATAAATAGTAGTATTTTTTATATTTTCAAAAACACCAGATTGCAATGCGATATTGCTATAATTTTCTTGTAAATTATTACGAAATAATTTTAATTGCCGATTTGCATAAGGCATAAAATAAAAAGAAATACTATAAGCAATAAGCGAAACCAATAAGCCTAATAAAATAATTGGTTTCGCTAAATTAAAATTAGAAACAGAGCAAGATTTTAAAACAGTTATTTCGGAGTTTTGTTGCAAACTGTTAATTGTCAAAATATTAGCAATCAAAAGCGAAAAAGGTAAAATATATGATAAAACCCAAGGAGAAATAAAAATAAATAGCTGTAAAAATTGCTTCAAAGAAATGCCATTTTCAGTGATAAGATTTAAAAAAGAAACAGCCTTACTAAACCACACCAAACAAATTAATACAGTGGAAATCAATAAAAAGTATTGTAAATTTTGCCTAAGTAAATATTTTTGATAAATCATACCTGATGCTCTTTTTTAGGAAAATCACCATTTTGGACTGCTACAGCAAAATTTTGGACCGCTATATCAATTTGACTTGCTAGATTAGTAAATTTCTCCACAAAAAGTGGAGTAAAATCAGTATTTAAACCCAAAAGATCATCAATTACCAAAATTTGCCCATCGCAATGAATAGAAGCTCCGATACCAATCGTAGGAATCGCAAGTGCTTGGGTTATCTTTTCAGCCAAAAGCGCTGGCACAGCTTCAATTACTAGGCTAAAAGCCCCAGCTTGTTGTAATTTTAAAGAAGTTTGATAAATTTGCTCTGCTTCATCTTGTTTTTTGCCAAAATAACGATATTTTCCTATTTTTCTTACTTGCTGAGGCAATAATCCTATGTGAGCCATAACTGGAATGTTATTTTGACATAAAAATTCGACAGTTTCTATGGTTTGTAAATTGGTTTCTAGCTTTACAGCATCGCAACCAGTTTGCTGTAAAACTTTTTTTGCCGAAGCTAAAGCTTGTTCTTTTGAATTTTCATAAGATCCGAAAGGTAAATCAACCACCACAAAAGCAAATCTGCAGGCTTTTACCACTGCTTTACCATGATTTATCATCATTTCCAAAGTGGCTTCTAGAGTATCTTTTTCGCCATATATTGTCATGGCTAAAGAATCTCCAACCAAAATAATATCACAATGCTTATCAAGTATTTTAGCTACAGGATAAGTATAAGCTGTAAGACAAACAAGCTTTTGTTGTTTGGTTTTTTTTAAAATTAATTTCTCTAATTTGCTCATATATTATGGTTTTGTTTCGATAAGAAGTGATTTTTCATTGGTATTTAAAAGATTTGCTCTATCTTGCTGCTTTTGTTTTTCTTCAAATTGCTGATTAAATTTTTGTTCTAAAAGTTCTTTATTGATTTTTTCTAACCCTAAATATTGCCTTACTTGGTTTAAATTACTAACATAAACAGGATCATTTATTGAACCAGCAATATTGGTAATAATATTGATTGGTATGTTTTTTTGATTATTTTCTGCTAAAAAAATACTATTTAACGAGCCATTTATATTATTTTTATTAGTATTTATTTTTCCAGAAAAAACTGAATTTAAGCCTGTTTCTTGCAATTTAAAAGAAAAATTACCGTTATCACCATCGGCAATAGAAATAAAACCAGATGCTTGTTTATATTTGGTAATTGCTTGTTTATTTTCTAGAATTTGTTCGGGATTTTTTACAGAGCTCTTTTTATTTGCTATGTTATTTATAAGATCAGTTAAACCATAACCAGAAATTTGTGGTGCATTAGTATTGATAGCAATTTGTATATTAGTATTTTTAAATATTTCTTGTTTATTATTGGCAACGCTAACAATATTTCCTTCAATATTACTAATACCAGAAATATTATGAATTTTAAAATAATTTTTCATAATTGAATCTAGGTAACAAACTTTGCAAGAAAATACACCCGAAATAACTTTATTTAGTTTCATATTTATACTACCCCTAAACTCAAAATTACCCTGATGTAAGTTGGCATTTAGATCGTTAAAAATAATCTGACCATCTTGCATAGTTGCTTTTGCATTAAAATTGGTTAATTTATCTCGATAAAACTGCAGATTTTTCAAGTTAATATCGAGTTTACCATCAAAACCTTCTAGCGAGGCAAGTTTATAAAAATTATCTAAAAAATCAGAACTCAAATTTTGTGGATTATTTTTATTAACAACATTATTGATAGACATTTCTTCGCCAGCTATTTTGAGAGCAATATTTGGCTTATCTTGAATTAAATTAATAGCTAATTCGGTATTAAAATTATTGTCATCACTATTAAATGAAGTATCTTGTAACTTAAATGAACCTTTGTTTAAATGAAAATTTAAAATTTGATTATTAAATTTTTGATCATGATAAATCAACTCGTCAAATTGTAATTTAATGTAGTAATCGCCATAAATTTTATTCAGCCAAAGGGTTTTATCAAACATCTTACCGAAGTTAAAATAAGTATTTTCTTTTGGTAAAGAAAGATATTTAGAAATATCAAGTTTAGAAAAGTTTATTTGAGCTTTAAAAAGTTGATTTCTATCACCACCAATAGTTTTAATATTGCTATAAATTTCGGATTCTCCATTGTTTAACACTAAATAAAAACGGTTAAACATTTTATAACTTGGGGTAAAGATAATATCAGAAGTAAATTTATAAGGCAAATTATCTTGAATGTTTATATTTGAAAAATCTAACTGAATATTTTTTAAACCCTTGCTAATAGAAGTGCCGTTGCCACTAAGTTTGCCAATAAATTTTGGGTAAGATTCGGTATTATCAACAATTCCTGCTATATAAAAACTATTATTATCAATACTAAATTTAATAGGCGAAATAATAGCATTTCCATTTGATGCTAAGCTATAAAATTCAAAATCTTTGATAGAAGATTGAGCTAATTTAATATTTTGAATCTTAATTTCGGTAGAAATATCAAATTTATTACTTTTTTTAATATAATTGTTCAATAAAGACTCTTTGTTTTCTAAATTTAAACTATTGCTATTTTCGTTTAGCAAGATGATATCAGGATCTTCATTATCTTGCAAATTATTAAATTGAGCTGTATTATTCAAAATCGCACCCTCAACTATTTTTTCTTCGCTTTGCTCTTTTGACAGCAAAAATTCGTTAAGATCAAGATCGTTTAAATTAATTTTAAGATCTAAAAAAGAAATTTTTTCATTAATTCCAATAATTATTTCACCATTTCCAGAGGTTGCTAAAGAATCTATTTTAATATTTTTAGCAACAATTTCATCGCCATTATTTTCGAGTTCGGTTTCAAACTTAATTGATTTGCCATTATTTTTTAAGTTGGGGGCTAAAATATCGTTATTACTAAAAATTAGTTGATAGAAATTTTTAAAATTAACTATTTCGGCAGTTAAATTACCCTTAAACTTACCTAATATTTTACTAAGAATAGGTTTGTCGTAATTTGTTTCCAGAAAATTGCCGTTAATATTTAAGTTAAAAGCATCGGAATTAATTTGTAATTGAGATTGTTTTTTAGAATTAAAAAATAGATTTAGATTAAAATCGTAAGCGGTTTTATTGTTATTTAGGTTACCAATAAGGTTTAATTTTTTTTTAGAAATATTTAAATCAAAGCTGATATTTTCTAGATCTTGCCCTACTCCAAATTTATTATATTGTAAAAAATGTAAATTAATAACTTTGATATTTTTAATTTGTAAAGCATCGGCGGTGATTTTATCAATATTAAATAATTGAGCAGTAAAAGATTTTTCATTAGGTTTAGGAAGGGTTATGTCAATAAATTCTTGATTGATTTTTTTTAATTCGGTGTTTTCTATAGTAAGTGAATTATGATTACTTTCTAGCAAGGCATTTTCTAAAATAATTTTTTTAATATTGTTTTTGTTAAATAAATAATCAAGACCAAATGATAAGGTGATTTTTTCGGAGTATAAGTTATAAATATCTTCAGAATGGCGGTAATTTTCAATAAAGACATCTGACAAAATAATTTTTGGCACAGGAATTATTTGAACTTTTACATTGCCTTTAATAATAAAATTAGCATTGATATTTTTAGAAAGATGAGTACCAATTTTATTTTGTAAATAAGTATTATCAAAAAACCAAGTCGAAATAAATGTTAGAAAAATAGCAAAAATAGCTATTGATGTAGCGATAAGCATTTTTAGATGCTTAATTTTATAGCTAACAATTTTGTTATTTGTTAATTTACTAACAAAATTGTTAATTTTCTGTTTTAGTGTTAACATCAGTTGTTGATACTGCATTTATTTGACTTAATTCTTTAATTAAATATTGATGATTAATGTATAGTTTGCTATTAATTTGATAGTTATAATAAAATAGGGCAGATAAAAATAAAATAAGAAAAACCAAAAAGCTATTAAAAATAACTTCTTTACTAGGATTTAGATCTTTATATTCGCCAATATTAACCAAAATATGTTTTTTGTTATCTATGTTAGGGCGAAAAGAGAGTTCTTGAATTTTTTGTTCAATTATTTTTTGCTCAATTTTTAATATTTTTGCATAAGATAAAATAAAACCTGGTATATAAATATTTTTAGAAATATGTTCGATTTGATTATTTTCTAAAAAATCGATATCCATAACTCGAACTTTCAAGATTTTGCTTATCTCTAAAATATCAAACTTTGCTTCTTCTCTTTTATTTTTGTGAATAGAACCCAAACTTTCTTCAGAATAAATTAAATCTGTATTTTCAATATTTGGTTTTTCAGGATTTTTTTTAAAAAAGTTAATAAACATTATTTAAAACCTGCATTAAATTGTTAGTTGCCTCAAGATTAGCCAATTTTGAACTATTTTCTGACATTTTGTAAAGAATTTCAGGTTTTTCTAGTAAGTTGCAGATAATTTGAGTAATATTATTAATATTAAATTCAGACTCTTCTAGTAAAATTGCCCCGCCGTTTTGAGCAATATAATTGGCATTTTTTTGTTGATGGTTATCGGCAGAATTTGGAAATGGCACTAAAATCATTGGTTTTTTGCTAGCACAAAATTCAAATATAGAAGATGCCCCTGCCCTTGCTATTACTAGATGAGATTGTTTTAAAATTGTGGGCATATCTTCAAAAAAACTATCAATAACAACATTAATATTAAAATTTTTATAACTCTCAAATGTAGATTCAAGCAGTTCTTTTCGACATTGTTGCACAATTTTTAAATTATCTTTTAGATGATTTGGCAAATTAAAAAAAGCCTGAGGCAAAACATCACTAAAAATTTTTGCTCCACCAGATCCGCCTAAAACCAATATTTGCCAGAATTCTTTTGGATTTTCAGATACTTGATAAAAATCGGAGTTTAAAATAAGATCGTAACCGAAGCGATTATAAGAAATTTCTGATGTAGGTTGAAGATTAGGTATTTTATAATCTTGCTTCGATAATAAAGATATTTCTGTTCGAACAGGATTGCCAGTATAAATAACTTTATGTTGGTGTTTTTGATCTATGGCCGAGGTTTTAGGAAAAGAAATGGCAATTTGAGTGGCAAAAGGCAAAAATAATCTATTTACCTTACCTAAATAAGCATTTTGTTCGTGTAAAATTATTTTTTTACCCAATAAAACACTCGCCAACAACAAGGGAAAACTAGCATAACCACCAAAAGCTACTATTGCATTTGGCTGTTTAATAATAAGAAAAAATAAAGCTTGGCAAAATCCAAAACAAATTTTTAAGATAGCCAAAAATAAAAGTTGCCATTTTTTGACTATTTGAGAACTGCTTAATAATTTAAATTGAAAATTCTTTTGATTACTAAAATGATGCAAGTAGTTTTTCACTTTTTCGTCGCCAAAAAAAGTGATTTGATTATTATGTTCTAGCAAGGCTTTAGCTAAACAAACTGCAGGTAAAATATGCCCACCAGTTCCGCCAGTTACTATAAAAATTTTTTTTAACATTGAAAAAATTGTTGTATTTTTGGTGTTTTATGGTTAAAATGAATGTTAATTTTAGCATTTTATATTTTTAAAATGCAACAGTTCCATAAAAACAATATAAAAATAATTAGATGTCTAATTTTTCTAATCTCAAGCAATCTTTGCTTTCTTGTGCCATTAAAATGCAAAGCCATATGGAAAAATTACTCGATACCAATCAACATAATTCTGCCATACTAGAAGCCATGAGTTATTCGGCATTGGCTTCGGGTAAAAGAATTAGGCCATTTTTGCTATTTGCATCTGCTGATATTTTTGGAATTTCGCTTTCTAAATGTTTAAATGTTGCTTCGGCAATCGAATTTATTCATGTTTATTCACTAATTCACGACGATTTACCAGCAATGGATAACGATGATTTTCGTCGAGGGCAACTATCAAATCATAAAAAATTCAACGAAGCAACTGCTATTCTTGCTGGAGATGCTCTACTTACCTATGCTTTTGAAATTTTATCTTACCCCGAAACCAACCCAGATGCCCATATTCGTTGCGAACTCATTAAAACCATTGCTAAAGCCTCTGGTTTTCTAGGAATGGTAGGAGGACAAATGCTTGATATACAAAATAAAAACAACATTACCGCCGAAGAAATTATCAATTTACATCGTCTTAAAACTGGCGAATTATTTATGGCATCGGCAGAATGCGGAGCCATTATGGGCAGAGCAAATTTACAAGAAAGGCAGGCCATCAGGCATTATGCTAAAGATTTAGGAATAGCTTTTCAAATACAAGACGACATCTTAGATTATCTAGGCACCAACCTAGGCAAAACCAACCTCGACGAAACCACAAACAACAGTCAAGAAACCAGTATTGTTAGAATTATCGGCCTTGATTTAGCAAAGCAACATTTACAGGTTTTAAAACAACAAGCAAATAGTCATTTACATATTTTTGGCGACAAAGCCTCAATTTTATGCCAGTTAACTAATTTTGTTTTGCAGTAATATAAATTTAGAACATTTCAACTAAAAAAATTTTATAATTTCTATTGTAATTTCTTTTTAAACAACCAAACATAATTTAAAATTTATGCGATCTGATCCTAATGCAGCATCTAGAGCACAACAAGCAGACCAATGCTTAGGTGCTACCTCGTGTTTATGTGTTGCTTGTTGTACTCAATATAATTTGGCTATTTATTTAAGCAAAATATGGGCTACAACGATAAATAGTTCGACACTTTTCGCAACACTTACTGTTGCCGATTTTTTGTGCTTATTAAGTTGTATCGCATATAATCATTGTGCCAATAGTCAAAACCGCTCATCACAACCATTGAGAAACACTCCCACCGAAGAATTGCAAAGATTATTAAACAGCATTCCAGACGAAGAACTACAGAAAAAAATAGCAGAAATTCTAAAACAATTAAATGAATCACCAGAAAATGTAGATTCTAAGTTAAACAGTATAATGTTAGCAACAATACCTATTATTAAAAATCCAGAAATTTTTGAAAACCCAGAATTTTCACAACTACTTAAAAACAATTTTCCAGAAATAACAAATCCAGAAAGTTTCAAAAAAACATTAAAAGAACTATATTTAAGCTTTGTCAATCTTGAAAAAGAAGAACAAAGGTCTAATTTAATACTAAGATTAAAAGAATTAATACCACAAACTCCACCACCACAACACACAATGTCAGATTCTTCTTCTTCATCATCATCATCTTCTGATTCAGAATCAGAAATTGATTTTAGAAGCCGATTTGTTAATTTTTGTCAAGGAATTTCAGAATTATTAAACAGAGATAGAGATTCTTCTGATTCAGAATCAGAACTCTCGTTATCTTCTGATGGTTTTCGTGGTGTAGCATCTGCAAGTTATGAACCGTTTTTAGCACAACCGGCACAACAACAAGTAATGCGATAAAAAACTATATCTACAACTTTCGCAATAAAATTTCGATGATTTTTTGTTGCTGGCTTTGGTTATTTAGCCATTCTGTGGCTTTTTGAGCTTGTTGCTTGCAAGCATTTGGGTTTTGCAACAAGTACTGCACCTGCTCTTGTAATTGTTGCTGGCTTTCTAGCAATAAACAAGCCTCATTTTGAGCTAATTCTTGGTAAATTTGCTGATTATTTGCCACATTTTTACCACTTAACACTGCACAATTATGCAAAACGGCCTCGCACGGATTATGCCCGCCCACCAAAGCAAAAGACCCCCCCATAAACACAAAATGATTGGCAAAATAACTATAAAATAATTGCACTTCGCCAATGGTATCAACCAAATAAAATTGAGTATTTTTAGTGATATTTTGTTGTAAAGAACGAACCGCCACCATTTGGTTATTGCCTATCAAATTTAACACTTCTTGCCTTCGCTGTGGGTGGCGAATAATGATGATAGTAAGCAAATCGCTAAATTTTTGTATTAAATTTTGATGAATTTGAATAATTATTTCTTCTTCTGTTTTATGAGTGTTCGAAGTAACAAAACATTTTCGCTCACCGATATTTTGCTTTAAAAACAACAAATCAGCATTATTAACAAAAGTTTTGGCAACCAAACATTTAAGATTGCCGTAATAATATAAATTAGCCTTGTTGACAAATAATTTTTGCAAAAATTCGTAAGAACTTTGGCTTTGAGCAAAAATAGCGGTAAAATTTGCAAAAATATCAAGACCATTTTTTTGCAAAAATTGCCAAAAACGATAAGTTTTTGGTGATATTTTAGCATTTACTAAAAAAGTGGATATTTTTTTGGTTTTTAGTTGCCACAAAATATTTGGCCAAATTTCTGATTCAATAAAAATTGCCATTTTTGGTTGCCAAAATTGTAAAAATTTTTTTACTACAAAATAGCTATCGATAGGCAAAAATTGGTGCAAAACTCTTTCTTGAAAAAATTGATTTTGAGTAATTTTATCGCTAATAATTTTAGCCGAAGTGATGGTGGTGGAAGTGACTAAAACAAAACATGGTGATTTTTTTAAAAGCTGTTCTATCAACCAAAAAGCCGAATTAACCTCGCCAACACTCACTGCATGAAGCCAAATCAATGTAGATTTTTGAGATTTTTGCAAAAATTTTTGCTGAAAATCATTGTTAAAAATAGCAAATTTTTCTTGCCATCGCTGTGGCAGTTCTTTTTTTTTGCTTAAACGATAAATAATTAGCAAAAAAACTATTGGCAAAACAGCAACAGAAAACAAAATATAAACAATTTTTAAAAACCACTTCATCATAATATTATCATAGTTTCCAGCTTTTTTATTTCGTCTCTTAATTGCAGAGCTTTTTCAAACTCGAGATCTTTTGCATATTTATGCATTTGTTCTCTTAATTTGGCAATATTTTTTTCGATATTTTCAAGGCTGGTTGGCGTTTTTTCGCTAGCTTTTTTGCTGTATAAACTATCAAAAACTGAGCTGATGGCTTTATAAGTAGTGCTTGGGCTAATATTATTAGCCAAGTTATGTTGCATTTGTAAATCTCGGCGATAATTGGTTTTACTGATGGCTTTGGCGATAGATTCGGTGGTTTTGTCGGCATATAAAATCACCCTGCCCTCGGCATTTCGAGCAGCTCTGCCAATAGTTTGAATTAAAGAAGTTTCATTTCTTAAAAAACCTTCTTTATCGGCATCAAGAATAGCCACCAAAGCACACTCTGGAATATCTAGCCCTTCTCTTAATAAATTTACCCCCACCAAGCAATCATATTTACCCAATCGTAAATCTTGGATGATAGAAATTCTGTCGAGAGTATCAACATCAGAGTGCATATAAACCACATTGATGTTGTGTTCGTTTAAATAGCTAGTGAGATCTTCGGCCATTTTTTTAGTAAGAGTGGTTGCCAAAGTTCGAAAGCCTAAATTTTTTACCGCTTGTATTTCGGGTAGTAAATTTGCCACTTGAGTTTTAGCGGGGCGAATCTCGCAAATAGGGTCGAGCAAGCCAGTTGGCCTAATAATTTGCTCAATTACTTCATTGTTAGTTTTGGCTAATTCGTATTTACCTGGGGTGGCCGAAACAAAAATAGTTTGTGGCCGAAGGTTTTCCCATTCAAAAAATTTTAACGGGCGATTATCTAAGGCACTTGGTAAGCGAAAACCATGCTCAACTAAAGCAGATTTTCTGGCGGCATCGCCTTTTGCCATACCATCAATTTGAGGCACAGTAACATGGCTTTCGTCAACAAAAAGCAAAGCATCGCTAGGTAAATACTCAAAAAGAGTAGGAGGAGGAAAGCCCGCAGGCCTTTTAGTGAGATATCGAGAATAATTTTCGATACCTTTGCAACTACCCAAAGTAAGCATCAACTCGAGATCGTAATTGGTTCGTTGTTGAAGCCTCTGCATTTCAAGCAGTTTATTTTGCTGTTCTAGCTCTAGTAACCTAGTGTTGAGATCGATTTTAATTTGTTTGATGGCTTGTTGCAAAACCTCGGCTGGTGTAGCATAGTGCGAAGCAGGGTAAATAGTGATGCTTGACATTTTTTTACTAACCTCGGCGGTGAGCGGGTCAAACTCGTAAATACTGTCTATTTCGTTGTCAAACATACAAACTCGCCAAGCTTTATCTTGCATATGAGCAGGAAAAATATCGATGCTATCGCCCTTTACTCGAAAAGCACATCTATCAAAATCGATATCGTTTCGCTGATATTGTAAATCAATAAGGCTAGCTAAAATTTTTTGCCGATTAATTTGCTGACCCAAAGCTAAAGATAGAGTCATTTTGCCGTAATATTCGGGCGAGCCAATGCCGTAAATACAAGAAACCGAAGCAATAACAATAGCATCTCTTCTTTCAAATAAAGCCCGAGTGGCATTATGCCTGAGCCTATCGATTTGTTCGTTGATGGTGCTATCTTTTTCAATAAAGGTATCGGTTTTGGCAATGTAGGCTTCGGGCTGATAATAATCATAAAAAGACACAAAATAACCAATTTCACTTTCTGGAAAAAACTCGCACATTTCGGCGTAAAGCTGGGCGGCTAAAGTTTTGTTGTGAGCCATAATAAGAGCTGGCCTTTGCATTTGTGCAATAATATTTGCCATAGTAAAAGTTTTTCCAGAACCTGTAATACCAAGCAAGATTTGATCTTGTTTCTTTTGCTTTAAACCCTCAACTAAACTAGCTATTGCCTTTGGTTGATCGCCAGATGGTGCATATTTTGAGTGCAACTTAAATAACTGATTAGTTGAAGGCATAAATTTCTTTGATGGTGAATTTTTTGTCGAATATAAATTTTGGGCTATCAAAACCTTTATATTCGATTTTAATATCATCATTACGGTTATCTTGCACATAAATATGCGAAGAAGAAACTGCTCCATTTAATAAATTCCAGGTGGGATCAACATAAAACCAAGTATTATTGGCATAAACCATATTCCAAGCATGGCTTTCAAATTTATTGTATTCACCATAAGCATAGCCATAAACTACCGCCGAAGGTATACCAGCAGCCCTTGCCAAAGCATTGTAAAGAGTGGCAAATTCAGCACAAACACCTTTTTTACTAGCTAAAATTTCGGGTACAGTAAGCAATTTACCAAAATAACTAGCATCGTATTGTAAGTATGAATGCACAAATTTGCCAATTTTAGCATATAAAGGTAAATTTTGATATTGGGGATCGGCTTTTATTTTTTCAACAATCGGTAGCAATAAATCAAGCTCGCCTGGCTGATTATCGAGATATTGTTGCATTTCAAAAATCGGCTTTAATGCATAATTTTCGCCAGTAATAATATTTGCTTTGTTGGTGATAGTGATATCTGTGATAAAATTTTTTAAAGCAAAATCAAAAATATTGTTTTCTTTAGTGTAAGATGATTTTCTGGAAGTAAATTTGCAGTAATAACCTGATCATGCACTTCTTGAGCTCCGCCATAAAAAACATAAGGAACAACAACTTTTAACGAACCTGTGGCATTATTAGTGGCGATAGTATTAGAAATAGAAACATCCCAAGCAACTTTTTTATTGGTAAATTTTAAAATTTCTTGCACACCTTCTTGTGGCACTATAGCTTGATAAGTT
>Ga0214923_10004446_pt1 | contig 16902 bp, 13 predicted proteins | sample LL1510_MetaG_FD_177993 | JGI IMG/M metagenome (GOLD analysis project Ga0214923, IMG submission 177993) | Freshwater microbial communities from Lake Lanier, Atlanta, Georgia, United States - LL-1510 | ecosystem: Environmental > Aquatic > Freshwater > Lake | place: USA: Georgia | collected... | reverse complement strand
CCGCTTCGCCCCGTCGTCTACGACCGCGAGGGCAGGCTCCTGGAGCGGTTCGACGACGACGGGGCGAAGCGGCGGCTCGGCCGTCCGTTCACGTATGACGACGTCGAGGCGGCCGTGCGCACGGGCTTGGGGGCCGCAGCGTCCCAGCGGTAGACTGCGGCGACTTCGGGAAACGCTCGCCGATGGCAGTGGACAAGGATCGCTCCGGACCGGCTCGCCGGCAGGTGATGGCGCCCGACGCGCCACGTGACAAGCCGCGGCCCGGCGACACGGTGAAGGGTCCGCTGGGCTGCGGTCGGGAAACGGTCGAGTCGATCGTCGTGGCGTTCACGCTCGCGCTGCTCTTTCGCGCGTTCGAAGCGGAGGCGTTCGTGATCCCGACCGGATCGATGGCGCCCACGCTCATGGGCCGCCACAAGGATCTCGCCTGTACCGCGTGCAGCCGGAATTTTCGGGTGGGGTGCAGCGCCGAGGAAGACGACCAGTCGCAGAGTCTGCGCACGGAACAGTCGCGGCTCGAGCGGGAGGTCGAGGGCCTCAGGATCCGGCTCGCCGACACCGCCACGCCTCCCGAGGTGCGCGAGCCGGCCCGCCGCCGGCTGGAGGTGCTCGAGAGCGACCGCGGCCCGCTCGCCCAGCTCCGCATGCGGCTCGCGGGCAAGATGGTGCCGGCCGCGAAGTGCCCCAACTGCGGCCATGTGATGCGGCTCGTCGAGGCGGAAGGCCCGGAGGTGCGGTACGACCCCCGCTATCCGTCGTTCAACGGCGACCGGATCCTGGTCAACAAGTTCGCCTATGACTTCGCCGATCCGGACCGCTGGGACGTCGTCGTCTTCAAGTACCCCGAAGACGCGAAGACCAACTACATCAAGCGGCTCGTCGGACTGCCGGGCGAAACGGTATCGATCTCCGCCGGCGACATCTGGACGAACGCACCCGGGGCGGCCCCGGTCATCGCGCGCAAGCCGCCGGCCACGCTGCGGGCGATGCTGCAATGCGTGCACGACAGCCGCTTCGTCGCCGCCGAGTTGCGATCGGCCGGCTGGCCGCTGGCGTGGACTGATTGGTCGGCGCCCGGGTCGGACGGGGCGGCATGGCAGAGCGACGATGACGGTCGATCGTACGCCGTGACCGCCTCGGGCACCGCGCGGGCCACACTGCGCTACCGCCACGTGCTGCCGACGGCGGAGGACTGGGCGGCGCTCGAGCGCGGCGAGGCGGTGCGGCCGCGGCCGCGGCTGATCGACGACTTCCAGCCGTACAACGCGATCGCGACGCGGCCGCACTGGGTGGGCGATCTTGCCGTCGAGTGCCTGCTCGAAAGTCGCGGGAGCGGCGGCACGGTGGAATTCGATCTCGTCGAGGCGGGCCGCGGCCAGCGGTGCACGATCGATCTGGGCGACGGCACGGCACGGCTCGCCCTGCCGGACGCGACGGACGACGCATCGCCCCGTGCCAGGACGCCCGTGCGCGGCCGCGGCCGCTGGAGCATTGTGTTCGCGAACGTGGACGACGAGCTGTCGCTGTTCGTCGACGGCCGTCCGGTGCCGTTCGATCGGCCGACGCTCTGGAGCCGCTCGATCGACGCGGCCGAGGCGAGCCTGCCGGACGACCGGCCCGCGGAGCCGGGCGAGACCGCACCGCGCGACCTGGCGCCGGCGGGGATCACGGCCGTCGGCGCCGATGTCCGCGTCACCGACCTGCGGCTGCTCCGCGACGTCTACTACATCGGGGCTCTCGACGTGGGCGCCCGGCCCGGCGAGCTCATCGAGCGGGAGCGGCTCGAATTTCCGCTGGAGTCCGGCCAGTTCTTCGTGCTCGGCGACAACTCCGCGGCGAGCAAGGACAGCCGGATGTGGTTGACCGGCCACCACGTCGACCGGGAGCTCCTCATCGGGAGAGCGCTCGTGATCTTCTGGCCGCACGCCGTGCCGGCAAGCTGGAGCGTTCCGGTGAAAATCGGGGGGCTGGAGCTGCGATTGCCCTCGTGGCCCAACTTCGCGAGGATGGGATTCGTCCGCTAGTTCCGGGTGCCGCGCGAGGCGGGCACCGGCTCGAGGAGGAGTCCGTGGCGCTCTTGTCCGTCGAAGGTCTCGTGAAGAACTACGGCCGCCGCCGCGTGGTCGACGGCGTCTCGTTTCACGTCGAAGCGGGGGAGATCGTCGGCCTCTTGGGCCCCAACGGCGCCGGCAAGACGACGAGCTTCCGGATGACCTGCGGACTTGTCATGCCCGATGCCGGCAAGGTGCTGCTCGACGACGCCGAGATCACGCACTGGCCGATGTTCAAGCGGTCGCGGGACGGCGGCATGGGCTACCTCGCCCAGGAGCAGAGCGTGTTTCGCAAGCTGACCGTCGAGCAAAACCTGCTTGCGATCATGGAACTCGTGGGCATGGACAGGAAGGAGCGGCGCCGGCGCTGCGACGAACTCATCGAGCAGTTCGACATCGTGAAGATCCGGAAGTCGAAGGCCCACTACATCTCGGGCGGCGAGAAGCGCCGGCTGGAGATCGCCCGCTGCCTCGTGACCGAGCCCCGGATCATCCTCCTCGACGAGCCATTCACCGGCATCGATCCGGTAACGATCCACTCGATCCAAAAGATCATCCGCGGCCTGCGGGACGACGGGATCTCGATCTTGATCACCGACCATCGTGAACGCGAGACGCTCGCGATCACCGACCGCAGCTACGTGATTCGGGCGGGCCAGGTGCTCTGCCACGGCACCGCCCACGAAGTCCTCAACAACCCCGACGCCAAGAAGTATTACTTCGGCGAGAGCCCGGGAGTGGTCGAGGCGGCCTGAGGAGGGAAGGCTTGGCCCGGAGGCCTGAGGCGTCAGCCGTGGCGGTTGAGGGCAATACCCTTCAGGGTGAGCACGGAGCCGACGGACATCAGCGCCAGGCCCAGCCACCGCGGCGGTTCGACCACCTTGCGGCCCGGTCCGTTGCCCCACACCGATGGCTGCTGTTGCAGCCGGGCCCCCATCTGCGCCGACACGAACTGGCTCGACGGCTCGCTGAGCGTGAACGATTCCACCATCCGGAACTGCACGCCGGTGAAAAACAACAGCAGTCCCGCGATCAACAGATACTGGTTCTTCATGGCGTGCCCGGAGCGACGGCGCGGAGCGACCGTCTTTCGTTGATTCGGGCCGGACGCCGCGGAAACTCCAGTCGGCCATGACGCGCGAGCGGTTGTAGGGGCCGTAGCGGTCGTGCCCGCGACGGCTAGCGCTTCGTGGCGATGAGGGCGAGGAGCGCCCGCTGCGGAGCCACGAACTTCTCGAGTCCCTCGTGCATCAGCACCTGTTCGAGCCGTGTCATGTCGACGGTCGCGTCGAGTTCGGCGAGCACGTCGGCGGGTGGCAGGTGATCGATCGTCCGGGTGAAGGTGCGTGACGGATCGTCGGCGGCCTCGTTCGTGGTGGGAGGATTCGTCTGGATGTCGGCTCCTGCGAGGGCGGCCACGTAGCGGCACGGATCGACCCCCGTCTGCTTGACGCCCGTGCTCGCGAACACGATCTCCTGGGCGAGCGCCGTGGGGTGGCCGCGCCAAAATGCCTGGTTGGCGAGCCACACGCGCTTCGCGTTGGCGATGGCGAGCATGCCCTGGGCCGCCGGAGAAAGGGTCGGCACGTGCTCGGCCGTGTACACGTCGATCCGCGACACGAACACGCTGTACACGCTCTTGAACGACGCGAGCGACGCCCTCCGCGAGGCGCCTTTCCAGATGGCGTCGCGGGCTCGTTCATACTGGGCCTGGGTGAAGATCAGCGTCACGTTGAGCGGCACCCCGGCCGCGGCGAGATGCTCGAGCGCGCGGATGCCGGCAGGCGTGGCGGGCACCTTGATCATGCGGTTGGGATGTCCCGCCGACCACGAGGTGCCGAGGTCCACGTACTGGGCCACGCGGTCGTCGTCGGTCAGTCCGCGCGTGGGATCCTCGATCAGCGGGTCGAGTTCGAAGCTCACCCAGCCGTCGTTGCCGCGTGAAGCTTCCCAGACACCGTGGAACACGGCCTCGGCGCTCCGCACGAGATCGTCGGCCAAGGTCCACGCGATCGTGTGATCATCGTCGCCGGCGGCGATGCGCTCCGCGATCCGTCGATCGAACCGGCCTGTCTTGATGAGGTCGGAGATGATGACCGGATTGCTCGTGGCGCCGGTGGCCCCCGCCGCGCGGGCTGCAAGCACGAGGTCGGGGTCGACCGAGTCGAGCCAGAGTTTGGTGCCGGTGGCGATGAGCGAAGTGAGTCCGTGGGGCACGGCAGAGGTCTCCGGAGAACAGGCGTGGCAAATGGGGAAAGCTGCGGGGGTCAGTGCCGGTTGGGCGGGAAATTTGTGTTGAAACGGCCCTGCCGGTGACGAAGAAGTGTACCGAGTCTGCCGGTCATGCCGACCAGCCCCGAGTTTTTCGGACCGAGTGCCGTGAACACGCTTCGCCATTTCGTGCTCGGGCTGACGGTCGCCGCCGTCCTCGGCCAGAGCCCGGCCGAAGCACGCTCTGGCGAGGCCGAAGAGATCGTCCCGATCCAGTTCGCCGACCTGATCGAGGGTGAGGCCGCGGCGGACGTGCTCGAGATTCCGAGCGTGCTCGCGGCCGAGGAAATCGTGCCCGGCACGGAAACGGTCATCGCCGATCGGATGGTCGACGAGGCTCGGCCTGCCGGCGACCGCGCCGCCCGGCCCGCCGAGCCGCTCGTCGAGACATCGGCCCGTGCCCTCGAGGGGATGCGGCTCGACGACCTCACGCTCGACGAAATGCCCTTCGAAGCGTCGAGCGGCGATTGGTTCTCGAACGGCCGCTGGTACGGCTCGGCCGAGATGCTGTGGTTCGACCGGAGCCGCAACTACCGTCGGCTGCTCGCCTACGACGCCACGCTCCCGCCGGGCCCGGGTGTGCGCCTGCCGGTCGGCAGCTTCACGACGACTCCGCAGCCATTCAATCTGGCGCCCGGCGCACGGATCACGCTCGGCGAGTATCTGGGCCGCGACTACCTCGACCGCGACCGATCGCTGGAGATGACCTACTACGGCGGCCTCGCGTTTTATCAGGAGAACTCGTTCAACGCCGTCCCGGGCTCCGTGCTGGTTTCGCCCCTGGCCGCCGGCGTGCCCGGATTCACCGGGGCCCAAACCATGGCCCAGGCGCACAATTCGATCTTCAACAGCCTGGAGTGGAACTACAAACTCCATCGTCGGCTCGGTCGTGACCAGCTGGTAATGTCGCCCAACGGCAATTGGTCGCGCCATGCCGAGAGGGCGTGGCTGCCGGCGCTCATCATCGGCACCCGTGTGGCCAACGTGAACGAGAGCTTCACGTTCACCAGCGGCCGCAAGGACGTCGGCCCGAGTGAGTTCAGCGGGAACTACGCGATCCAGACGCAGAACTGGCTGTGGGGCATGAACTTCGGTGGCGAGCTCGTCAGCCAGAACGAGTTCTACTACTGGGGTCTGCGCGGCCGGGCGACGCCTGCGATGAGCTTCACGGCCAACCAGCAGAGTTTGTTCGGCGTCAACAACGATCCCCTCCTGCCGGCACCCGTCTTCGCGACGGGGCAGATCAGTCGGGCAACGTCGGCGCAGCAGTTCGCCCCGGGCTTTGTGGGCGACCTGAGCCTCTTCGCCGGCTGGAACGTGACGCCGAATTTCTCGCTCAAGGCCGGGTACGACTTCCTCTGGGTGGCGGGCATCGCCACGGCCACGCGGCAGTTCGACCTCAACAACGTCCGCGGCAACCCGCACGACGGTGGCGGCCAGATCTTCTACAACGGCCTCACCTTCGGCTGCGAAGGCAGCTGGTGAGCGTGCTGGGCGATCCTGTGACGCGCGCGAGTCTGGTCTGCCCTGCTCAACAGTAAGGCACTTGTAAAAAGCCCGCATTCGGAGCCGGCGGTAGGCATGCTCGACTCCGGTCGTGTTGAGAGTACATGACTCGTGGGTTTTGATTAGGCACCGATAGTCCTCAACGACTCCCTCCGTCTGCGCGTGCCCACCGACCGACTCCGCCGAAAGTTCCTGGCGCCTACGAGTTGGGGAGGCGAGGGGTTACCCCTACCGTGGAGACGGCGTTTGTGACCAGCGCAGCCAGGATGGCGCAGCGCCAGTCACTCCGAGTGAACGGAGCCCAGGAGGGGCGCAGTGAACGTCCGGCGAGACGGTACGGGGTAACCCCGAGCCGGCTTGGGCCTGTTGACGAATGGCAGGCTGAAGCCTGTCCTACGCTTCGGCGATGGCGACGGCGGCGGCCTGGCCCGTCGAGCAGAGGTTCACGGCGAGCGCCGTGCCGGGACGGCCCGCGAGCAGCTCGCCTGTGACCACGTTCACGGGGCAGGCTGGGTCGGGCGTTTCGTAGTTGAGCGTGGCCGGCACGAGCCCGCGGCCCAGGCCGAGGATGCTGGCCACGAGTTCGACCGCGCCTCCGCCGGCGCCCAGGTGCCCGAACAGGCTCTTCGGGGCGGTGACCGGCGTGTCGCCGAGTTCCGCGGCGATCGCCGTGGCTTCGGCCTTGTCCATGTCGATCGTGCCCACGCCGTGGGCGTTCACGTGGCCGATCATGCCCGGCTCGAGATCAGCCTGGCCGAGCGCCGCGCGGATCGCCTGCCGCAGCGACGAGCCGGTCACGCCCTCGCGCCGGGCTTTGGGCTCGCAGCGCGAGGCCCACGAGAGCAGCCGGCCGTGGACCGTCGCACCACGCCGCTCGGCATGGGCGCGTGACTCGAGTACGACCACCGCGGCGCCTTCTCCGTTCACGAGGCCGTCGCGGTCGAGGTCGAAGGGGCGGCAGGCTCGCTGGAAGTCGTCGGCCCGGTGCGAGAGGAGGGCATCGCCGCGGGCGACGAGCGCGGTGGGATGGAGCCTGCAGCCCGTGCCGCCGGTGAGCATCACGTCGGCCCAGCCGCGTTCGATCACGCTCGCCGCCTCGGCGATCGCCAGCAGGCTCGACACGTCGCCCAGCACGATTGAGTTGTTGGGGCCCCGCGCGTCGTGGGCGATCGCGATGTGCGAGGCTGTCATGTTCGGCAGATGCTTGAGAAGCCAGAGCGGGTGGAGCTCTTCCTGGATCGCCTCCGACCAGAGCGCGAAGTCGAAGCGGCCGTCCTTCGCCGAGCGGCGGTAGGTGCCTTCCAGATCCTCGAGGTCGGCGTAGATCATGTCGTTGCCGAACACCACGCCGAACCGCTCCGGCTCGACGACGCCTGCGGCGATCCCCGCGTCGGCGATGGCCAGATCGGCGGCGGCGAACCCCAGCTGGATTTCGCGGCTCATCACCTTGAGGCTCTTGCGGGGCCGCACGAAGAGCTTGGGATCGAAGTCGGGAATCTGGCCGCCGAATCGCACTGACAGCGAGCTGGAATCGAACAGATCGATCGGGCGGATGCCGCTCGACCCGGTGGCGAGCGATTCCCAGAAGGACGCGCAGCCGATTCCGATCGGGCTGACGACCCCGAGACCCGTGATCACGACTTCGCTCGCAGCCCGCATACCCTGCACCCTAAACGACGCCCGCCCGCGCCGAAAGTGGTGCCGCCCGGAGCCGGTCACCGATGGCTCGGGTGCTCCGCCCGCCATCGCTGCGGGGCGAGGGGGTGTGGGGCGGCCCACAGGCCGCGGCGGGCCTGGCGGGCCTCCGCCTCGGCGGCCAGGAGATCGGAGTCGGGCGCGAAGCCGCCGAAGACCCAGGCGTGTCCCTCGGCGACGAGTTCGCGATTCACGTCGCGGTCGCCCAGCCAGAGCGTGCCGAGCAGCCGGCCGTGCTGATCGCGGGCCGCACCCTCCACGCGCACAGCGCCGCCGGCGAGCTTCGTGGCGAGCGCCTGCCGGGCGTCGCGGCCATGCGGCTGGTCGAACTCGGGGGCATCGATGCCGCGGAGGCGGATCTTCTGTGGCTGGCCTGCTGCGTCGATGCACGTCACCGTGTCGCCATCGTGCACCACATCCACCCGCCACAACGGGCGGCCGGCCGCATCCTGGATCGGGCAGGCGGGCACCACGGCGATGATCGCCGAGACGACCGCCGCGATCGCCACGTACCACGCCCGCATGCGGCGGGGCATTCCCGGGGGCGGCGGCGGGATCTGGAAGCGTCGCTGGCCCATGGGATGGGGGCGGAGTGGGCGATATAGGACTCGAACCTATGACCCCCAGCTTGTCGAGCTGGTGCTCTAACCAACTGAGCTAATCGCCCTGGATTGCTCGTGGCCTGAGTCTCGCGCCGCTGGTCGCCCCAGTCAAGCGTCGGACACGCCACGAGGCGGAATGCCCTTGTCGGGCCCGCGCCAGGCAGGATACTTTCGGTTTTTCCCGCGACTTGGATCAGTTTTCCGGTCCGCACCGGCTTCATCCTCTCGGTTCATCGCCATGCCCTCCGTTCGTCTCCCCGATGGTGCCGTTCGTGCGTTTCCCGCTGGGGCCCGTGTGGCCGATGCCGTGGCCGAGATCATGCCCGGTGCGGCGGCCGGTAAAGGCAAGAAGGGGCGGCCGATCGCGGCCCTGCTCGATGGCCGGGCCGTGGGGCTCGATGCACCGCTGCCCGCGAGCGGCGAGCCCGCGCTCGAGATCCTCTTCAAGGGCGACCCGCGGGCGCTCCCCGTGATGCGCCACTCGGCGGCCCATGTCATGGCCCGCGCGGTGATGCGGCTCTTCGAGGGCGTGGAGCTCGCGTTCGGGCCGACCGTGGGGGCGGGCTTCTACTACGACATGCGGGCCAGCCGGCCGATCACCGACGAGGACCTGCCGAAGATCGAGGCCGAGATGCAGCGGATCATCGCCGCCGACGAGGCCTTCGAGCGGGTCGAGGTGCCGCGCGACAAGGCCGTCGAGATCATCCGCGGCTTGAACCAGCCCTTGAAGGCCGAGCACATCGAGACGGGACTCGCCGAGCACCCGACGCTCTCGTTCTACAGGCAGGGGGAGTTCGTCGATCTCTGCCGCGGGCCCCACGTGCCGAGCCCAGGGTGCATCGGTGCCTTCAAACTCACGAACATTGCCGGCGCGTTCTGGAAGGGGGATGCCAACAACCCCCAGCTCCAGCGGCTCTATGGCACGGCCTGGTTTTCGCAGGAAGACCTCGACGCCCATCTCGCCGCGCTCGAGGAGGCTCGCCGTCGCGACCATCGCGTGCTCGGCAAGCAGCTCGATCTCTTCACCACGAGCCCGCTCGTGGGTTCCGGCCTCGTGCTCTGGATGCCGAAGGGAGCCGTGCTCCGCAGCACGCTCGAATCGTTCGTGCGCGAGGAACTGGCCGCGCGCGGCTACCAGCCGGTCTACACGCCGCACATCGGCAAGGTCGATCTCTACAAGATCTCAGGCCACTATCCCTACTATGCCGACAGCCAGTTCAAGCCGATCGTGATGAACGACGACGAGCAGTATCTCTTGAAGCCGATGAACTGCCCGCACCACACGATGATCTATAAGGCCCGCCCGCACAGCTACAAGGATCTGCCGCTGCGGCTCGCCGAGTTCGGCACCGTCTACCGCTACGAGCAGTCGGGCGAACTCGGCGGGATGACGCGGGTGCGCGGGTTCACGCAGGACGACGCCCACATCTTCTGCACACCGGAGCAGGTGGAAGGTGAGGTCGAGGGCTGCATCGACTTCACACTCAAGGTTCTGGAGAGCCTGGCGTTCGACAACTTCCGGGTCCGGCTCGGTTTCCGCGACCCGAAGAGCGACAAGTACGTTGGGCCGCCCGAGCGGTGGGACGAGGCCGAGGCGGCGATCGAACGGGTGGCCCGCCGCATGAACCTGCCGGGCTGCGAGCCCGAGCCGGGCGAGGCGGCTTTTTACGGCCCGAAGATCGACTTCGTGGTCAACGACTCGCTGGGCCGCGAATGGCAGCTGGGCACCGTGCAGCTCGATTACAACCTGCCGAGCAAGGAACGCTTTGACCTTGAATACATCGGCGCCGACAACGCCAAGCACCAGCCGGTGATGATCCACCGAGCGCCGCTGGGATCGATGGAGCGGTTCGTGGGGGTGCTGATCGAACACTTCGCCGGGGCGTTTCCGCTCTGGCTCGCGCCGGAGCAGGTGCGGGTGATCCCGGTGAGCGAGAAGAGCGAGGCCTACGCCCAGCAGGTGAAGGCGCGGCTCGAGGCGGCCGGGCTGCGGACCGGCCTCGACCTCGCCGCTGAAAAACTCGGCGCCAAGATCCGTACGGCCCAGCTCGACCTGATCCCGATGATGGTCGTCTGCGGCCCGCGCGACGAGGCGGCGGGCACGGTGAGCCTTCGCGATCGGCTCGATGGCGACTTGGGCGCCATGAGTCTCGACGCCGCAGTCGAACGGCTGCGCGACGAGAACGCCCGTCGTGCCGTCCGCCACAAACCGAAGCCGCTCGCGCTCGCGGGCGGTGGGGCCGAAGCGGCCGGCAGCGCTGAAGAGTATTGACACTGCGCCTGATCGCGGCATCGGGCGCCGTGGCGCACGGAGACACTGCACCGTATGCCACGGTTCGTGCTGCTCGAACACACCGGCGCGCCCGACGACCCGGCAGGGAGGCATTTCGACCTGTTGCTCGAAAACGGTTCAGACTGCCGCACGTGGCGGCTGACGGACCTGCCGCAGCCGAACGGCCCGGCAGTCGCAGCGCTCGAGCTTCCCGCCCACCGCTTGGAGTGGCTCACTACGCTGGCGGCCGACGTTTCCGGAGGCCGTGGGCACGCCCGCCGAGTCGCCGCGGGCACGTTCGAGCCGCTCATGCTCGACGCCGAATCGCTCTCCGCCGCCACGCTGCTCGTGCTGCGGCTGACTGGTGACACTCTGAGCGGCCGGCTGCGGCTGGCGACCCGCGCAGCCGGCTGGAGTGCGATTCTCGCCCACGCCTGACGTATCATGGCGGCATCCCAGGAGAGCCCCCATGAAGCCCCGTGAAGTGCTCGCGATGTGCCGCGAGAAGGAAGTGAAGGCGGTCGACCTCAGGTTCACCGATTTTCTCGGGGCTTGGCAGCACTTCACGATCCCGGTGCAGAAACTCGAGGAAGACACGTTCGAGGACGGCCTCGGCTTCGACGGCTCGAGCATCCGCGGCTGGCAGGCGATCAACGAGAGCGACATGCTCCTCGTGCCGGTGCCCGACACGGCCGTGGTCGATCCCTTCGCCACGATCCCCACGCTCTCGATCATCTGCAACATCCAGGATCCGATCACCCGTGCGGACTATTCGCGCGATCCCCGGAACGTCGCCCGCAAGGCCGTGAACTACCTCAAGGGCACCGGCATCGCCGACACCTGCTTCATCGGCCCCGAGGCCGAGTTCTTCGTGTTCGACGACGTGCGGTTCGACCAGAACGCCCACGAGGGCTACTTCCACGTCGATTCGGTGGAGGCGGAGTGGAACCGCGGCCGCGAGGAGCTGCCGAACCTCGGCTACAAGCTCCGGCACAAGGAGGGCTACTTCCCCTGCCCGCCGTCGGACCAGCTCATGGACATTCGCAACGAGATGATGCTCACGATGATCCAGGCGGGCATCGACGTGGAGGCGCAGCACCACGAGGTGGCGACCGCAGGGCAATGTGAGATCGACATGCGGTTTCAGGAACTCGTCCGCATGGCCGACCAGATGTGCCTCTACAAATACATCGTGCGGAACGTCGCCCGCCGGCATGGCAAGACGGTCACGTTCATGCCCAAGCCCCTGTACGGCGACAACGGCTCCGGCATGCACACCCACATCTCGCTCTGGAAGGAAGGGCACCCGCTGTTCGCCGGCTCGGGCTACGCCGGGCTCTCGGAGATGGCCCTGCACGCGATGGGAGGCATCCTCCGCCACGCCCCGGCCTTGCTTGCGATCACGAATCCGACCACCAACAGCTACAAGCGGCTCGTGCCCGGCTACGAGGCCCCGGTGAACCTCGCCTACTCGCAGCGGAACCGCTCGGCGAGCTGCCGGATCCCGATGTATTCGGCGAGCCCGAAGACGAAGCGGATCGAGTTCCGCTGCCCCGATCCCACCTGCAATCCCTACCTCGCCTTCGCGGCGATCCTGCTCGCGGCGATCGATGGCATCCAGAACAAGCTGAATCCCGGGCCGCCGCTCGACCGTGACATCTATGATCTGCCGCCGGAGGAACTGGCGAAGGTGCCCAAGGCCCCCGGCTCGCTCGACGAGGCCCTTGCGGCCCTCGAACGAGACCACGAGTTTCTCTTGCGCGGCGACGTGTTCACCGAGGACGTGATCGCCACCTGGATCCACTTCAAGCGCGAGAAGGAGATCCAGCCGATGCGCCTCCGGCCGCATCCGTACGAGTTCTGCCTCTACTACGACGCGTGACGTGGGGCAAGCGTCTCGCTTGCCGGGAGCGGGCTCGACCCGTCGCACGGGGGTCGTTTGTCCTTCAGGCAACCGTGACGGTCGCCCCACCCTTAGGCAACCGGGACGGTCGCCCCACCTTCAGGCAACCGGGACGGTCGCCCCACGGGCCGCTGGGCGAGAACGGAGGGGCCCTACCAGCAGGTCTTGCCGCCGTTGACGGCGATCGTTTGCCCCGTTACGAAGGCCGCCTCGTCGCTTGCGAGATAGACGGCAGCCCAGCCGACTTCCTCGGGCTTGCCCCAGCGTTGCATCGGCACCGTCGCGAGGTAGGCGTCCTTGTCTTCCTGCGGGTCGTTCACGTGACGCTCCACGGGGATCCAGCCGGGGGCGATCATGTTCACCGTGATGCCGAACGGGGCGAGTTCGTGGCACATGCTCCGGGACCAGCCGGTCTGGCCCCCCTTCGCCGCGACGTAGGCGGAGAACGGAGCGACTCCGAGGAGAAAAACCTCGCTCGTGATGTTGATGAACCGTCCGTGCTTCCGGGCTTTCATGCCGGGGAGGGCGCGGCGGGCGAGGAGGTAGGGGCTCTTCACGAAGAAGTCGAGCATCTGCTCGTGGAAGGCCCAGTCGTACTCCTCGATGGGCTTGAGCGGCTGCGGCGGCGTGGCGTTGGCCACGATGATGTCCACCGTCCCGAGCGACTTTTCGATCGCGGTGAACATGCCATCGATCGCCTGCTCGCACGTGACGTCGGCCTGGAAGACCTCGGCTGTGATGCCGGCTGCGCGCAGGTCGGCGAGGGTCTCGTCGGCCCGGGGCTTCGAGTTGGCGTAGTTGACCGCGACCTTCGCGCCGGCGAGGCCGAGGCACTTGGCTGTCGCCCGGCCGAGGCCGGTGGATGAGCCGGTGACGAGGGCCGTGCGGCCGGCGAGTGAGAAGCAGGGATGGGGCATCGGTGACTCCTGGGATCTCTAGCCGAGCGTCGGGGCGCAGGCGTTGGTGAGGTGGTGGATGATGCCGGCGACGGCCCCCTGCCGCTTGCTCGACGTGGTGGCGACGATCGTGCAGTCGGCGAGCGACGCTGTGAGCGTGCGCTGCCGCACGCGCTCGAGCACGCGGGCGAACCGTTCGGGTGCGCCCGCGAGCAGCTCGCCGTGCACGAACAGCGTCGTCGGGTTGAAGATGTTGATCACGGCCGCGATCGCGATCGCGAGGTATTCCGTGACGGTGCGGAGTTCGTGCTGAAAGTCGGCAGGGCGGGTCGTCAGCAGGTCGGCCACGGCAGCGAGCGACAAGGTTTTTCCGAGTTTCTCGCCGATCAGCCGCACGAGGGCGGCGTCGGTGGCGAGCGTCTCCAGACAGCCGCGGTTGCCGCAGCCGCAGCGGACGCCGTCCGGGACGACGGTGATGTGGCCCACCTCGCCCGCCATGCCGCTGTGGCCCGCCAAGAGCCGGCCGCCGCTCATCACGCCCAGCCCGAGGCCCGTGGCCGCGTCGAGCACCGCGAAGTCGTCGAGGCCCCGGGCGTCACCATACAGCCATTCGCCAAGCACGAGGGCGTCGCTCTCCTGCACGAGGACGCACGTCACCCCGAGCCGCGTTTCGAGGTCGTAGGCGGGGTTGTGCTTGTCGAGGAGATGCAGGTTCGGCGAGAAGACGATCTCCCGGAGCCGCTCGTTGACGAGGCCGGGCACGCTCAACCCGATGCCGTGGACGACCGCGGCGCTCGAATGGATGAGCGTCCGGCACGCCTCCTCGACCGCATTCAGCAGGGCGGGATAGCCGGCGGGCGTCGCGAAGCGGATCGTACGTTCCTCGGTCACCGTGCCGTCGAGGCCCGTGGCGACCACGCAGCAGGTGCCTGCATCGATCACCAAGCCGAGGACGGCGGCCGAGGCGGCGGCCATGCGCACGAGCCGGCCCGGGCGGCCGAGTGCCTGTTCCGCCGGATCGAGTTCCTCGACGAGGCCGCGCTTGAGGAGCGCGTCGACGGCCTTCGACACGGTCGGGGCGGTGAGGCCTGAGACACGCGTGAGCGCCGCCCGCGACGAGGGCCCGTGCCGCTGGATCGCCTCCAGCAGCCGCCGCTCGTTGATCCGGCGAAGAAGCGTCGATTCGACGCGATTGTCACTCTGCTTCATGGGAGGCCGCTCACCGCGTGCCGAACCGGTGCACCATCGTGTGTCGGTAGGTCTGGCCCGGGTCGAGCCGGGTGGAGGGCCAGTCGGGATGGTGGATGCTGTCGGGGTACTTCTGCGTTTCGAGGCAGACCGCGGCCTGCTTGCCGTAGGCCACGCCGCCTTTGCCCTTCACGCTGCTGTCGAGGTAGTTGCCGGTGTAGACCTGGATGCCCGGCTGGTCGGAGAGGATCTCGAGCGTGCGGCCGCTCGCCGGGTCGCTGAGCACGGCCACCGCCCGGAGGCTGCCGTCCGGCTTCCACCCGCGAACGACGTAGTTGTGGTCGATGCCCCCGGGATTTTTTCCATCGGCGCTCCCCGGCAACCCGTCGATCGCCGCGCCGAGCGTGGCGGCCGGAGCCCGCTCGGGCCGGAGGTCGAACGGCGTGCCGGCGGCCGGGGCGAATGTCCCCGTCGGAATGCCCCCCGCATCGACGGGAAGGTACTCGTCGGCGGTCACGGCGAGTTCGTGGCCGCGGATCGTGCCCGAGGCCTGGCCGGCGAGATTCCAGTAGGAGTGATGCACCATGTTGACGATCGTCGGTGCGTCGGTGGTGGCCGACATCTCGACCCACAGTTCGCCGTCGGGGGTGAGTGTGTAGGTGACGCGGGCGTTCAGCGTGCCAGGGTAGCCTTCGTCGCCGGCGGGCGAGACGACCTCGAAATCGACCGCCGGCCCACGTTCAGAGAGCCGGGGCGTCGCTTTCCAGAGCTTTTTATCGAAGCCGACGACGCCACCGTGCAGATGGTTCGCGCCGTTGTTCTTGGCCAGCGTGTACTCCTTGCCATCGAGCGTGAACGTGCCGCCGGCGATGCGGTTCGATACGCGTCCGCACGTGGCGCCGAAGTAGGGATGCGTGCCGAGATAGCCGTCGAGCGTGTCGAATCCGAGCACGACGTCCGTTGGCGCGCCCTTGCCAACCGGCACATGAAAACTCGTCAGGATCGCGCCGTAGTCGGTGACCTCGGCCCGCCAGCCACCGGGCACCTCGAGCGTATAGAGTGACACCTGCTTGCCGTCGGGGAGGGAGCCGAAGGGACGCGCAACAGGAGGATGGAGGGATGCGGGCATGGGTGGGGCGGCTTCCGTGAGTGCGATCGAGAGTGTGACGAGGTACGTCGCCGACACGACGACCGCCCGTCGAGAGAAGGTGAGGGGCATGGCAACGACCCGTAAATTTGACACTTACTTAACGGCGTTTAGAATACACGGGTTCGCCGATTTGTAAAGGGATTTTATGGGTCCCAGCATCGCGCCGCGGTATCTCCGAGGTTTTTTGCGCGCGGCGTGCACCCACGTCGTGGTGCCGGCGTGCGTCGCGTCGTCGGCGGCCGCTCCGGGAGCAGAGCGAGTCGATTTTTCCCGCGACATCCAGCCCTTGCTCGCGAAGCGCTGTGTGGCCTGCCACGGGCCCGACACGCAGGAGGCGGGCCTGAGGCTCGACGAGCAGGCCGGCGCCACGCGCGAGCTCGACAGCGGTGCGCGGGCGATCGTGCCGGGCGACGCGGCCGCGAGCGAGATTCTCGCGCGGATCACGTCGACCGACCCCGACGTCCAGATGCCGCCGGAGGGGGCCCGGCTCACGCCGGCGCAGATCGACTCGATCGACCGCTGGATCGACGAAGGCGCAGAGTGGAAGGAGCACTGGGCGTTCCGTCCGCTCGTGCGGCCCGACGTGCCCACCGTGGCAGGCGTTGCCAATCCGATCGATGCCTTCATCCGCACAGGGCTCGAGCGCCGCGCCCTGCCGGTGCCGCAGCCTGCCGACAAGATCGCGCTGCTCCGTCGCGCGACGTATGACGTCACGGGGCTGCCACCTTCCGAACAGGACGTGCGCGATTTCCTCGCCGACGAGTCGCCGCAGGCATGGGAGCGGGTGGTGGACCGGCTGCTCGCCTCGCCCCACTACGGCGAGCAGTGGGCCCGGCACTGGCTCGATCTCGTCCGCTATGCCGACACCAACTCCTTCGAGCGCGACGGCAAGAAGCCGCACTCGTGGCGCTACCGTGATTACGTCATCCGTTCGTTCAACGCCGACAAGCCGTTCGACCGGTTCGTGGTCGAGCAGCTGGCCGGCGACGAGCTGCCGGATCCAACGCCCGACGACCTGATCGCGACGGGCTACTATCGTTTGGGCATCTGGGACGACGAGCCGGCCGACCGGGAGCAGGCCCGCTACGACTGGCTCGACGACATCGTCTCCACGACGGGCCAGACGTTCCTCGGCCTCACGATCGGCTGCGCCCGGTGCCACGACCACAAGATCGACCCGCTGCCGCAGCGCGACTACTACGCCCTGCTGTCGTTTTTCCACACGATCACCCCCATGCAGACCGTCGGCACGAACATCGAGCGGCCGATCTTCGAGCGCGACGCCGACCGGCAGGCCTACGAGGCGAAGGTGGCGGACCTCGACGCCCGGCGGAACGCGGCCCAGCAGGCGGTCACGGAGATCGAGAA
>Ga0214923_10004445_pt1 | contig 16903 bp, 7 predicted proteins | sample LL1510_MetaG_FD_177993 | JGI IMG/M metagenome (GOLD analysis project Ga0214923, IMG submission 177993) | Freshwater microbial communities from Lake Lanier, Atlanta, Georgia, United States - LL-1510 | ecosystem: Environmental > Aquatic > Freshwater > Lake | place: USA: Georgia | collected 2015-10-15 | reverse complement strand
TATAGTCATAAATCCAAAAAAAATGCGTCCGTAGCTCAGGGGATAGAGCAGGGGATTTCTAATCCCTTGGTCGCAGGTTCAAATCCTGCCGGACGCACCAAGATGTAAGCGTCATGGGTAAGCAAGTAACTATCCAAGATCAAGAACCTATCAGAAAGCTTTTTTAACCCGGATATTCCATACTGATCGTGACGCGGAGGCCGCGAAGGCTTATGGGGCAAGGCCAGCGCCTGCTGCGTCTTGTTCTATTTCTTAATTCTAGCCCGAATATTTCACACTAAATCTATTACGGCTTGTGGAAAGCTCTATAGCTACTGCGTTGGTCTCGAATTGTGACTTGGGCAACACCAGTGCTCGGGAGAGCCTGGGGTAGACTGCCGTAACCGTTAGGTTAGGGGCAGCCCGTAAGAACGAGCCGAGTAAGGTGCGAGCGAATCAATATGTACACATACAGCCCGGTGTCAAAATGTTCGTCTGCGTTGACTCGCTTGGCGAAGCTCGTCTCGCCCTTTCAGGGCTGCCTAGAGGCAGGTCTCCCCCGCGGTCTCTTGGGCCGCCGGTGGTACCCCACCCTAGCTTCGCAGCCTCCTCGTCACGATCAGTATGAAATATCCGGGCTAAAGCATTTTAAAAAACTGTTCACTTGCCCCTTGATTGATGATTTTTCCATCGGCAAGAAAAATCACTTGATCGGCGCATTTTTTGGCAAAGTCGAGTTCATGAGTAATCAAAATCATCGGAATACGAGAAGTACGCAATGTGGCAATGAGTTCGAAAACCTCTGATTTCATGGCAGGATCAAGAGAGGAGGTTGGTTCATCAAAAAGTAGAAATTCAGGACGCGTTGCTAACGCTCTTGCAATGGCGACGCGCTGTGCTTGGCCTCCTGAGAGTTGATGTGGTTTTTGATGTTGATGAGCCAAAAGGTGCAGTTGCTCTAAGATCTCTTCTGCTTGTTTCTTGGCAACAGGATCTTTAACACCTTGGACGACTCTGAGCGGTAACATCACATTTTCAAGGGCGGTGAGGTGAGGGAAAAGATTTTGTTGTTGAAAGACAATACCTAACTTCTGGCGGTAGGTATGCAAGGATCGTGGATCAAAAGAGATTTCTCTTTGATTCACACAAAGAGAACCACTCTCGGGAACTTCCAGTCCGGCTAAAATACGCAGTAGTGTTGTCTTGCCACTACCACTAGGTCCGAGTAAGGCTAGGACATGCTCAAAAGTGATTGAAAATGATAAATCGGTAAAAAGTTTTTTGGTTTGTTTTTTTACTAAAAAACTTTTGTTGAGATGAGCGAGGGTAATATTCACAGGCGTAATTTCCTCTCAAGCAGTCGGCTCCCAAGTGAGATGGGAAGGGTTAAAATGAGATATCCTATTGCAAGAGGAACAAAACTCTCCAAGGTGCAATAGGTCGTTGCATTCACTTGTTCTGCAGCAAGTGTTAATTCAGAAATACCAATAATGGAGAGCAAGGAAGAATCTTTAATGAGTGAGGCAAGCTGTCCTGTTAATGAGGGGAGCACCGGGCGGAGTGCTTGCGGGACGATGACATAGCGATATGTTTGAAAGGTGGTGAGGCCAATGGCCTTGGCTGATTCCCACTGAGGATGAGGAATGGCCTCAATACTTGCGCGTATTAATTCTGCGATATAGACGCTACTAAAAAAAGAAAGGATGAGGATGCCTGTGAGTAAACGATTCTCGAGTCCAATTCCGTGCGCCACAACATAGAAAAAAAATAAAATTTGAGTCAGTAAAGGGGTGCCGCGAATGAGTTCAATCACAATTAAGGCTAGGAGGCGGAGCGATGTTAATGAAGAGCGTCTCACGGTCACAATAAAAGCCCCAAAAACACAACTCAGGAGGAGCGCCGAGAGCGAGATATAAAATGTTTTTACCCAACCGTGCAAAAACACAGAGCGGTAGTGCCATACAAGCGACCATTTTAAAATAGGAAATTGGAGGCTCGTTTGAAAAACAAACGAGCACGATATGCTCAAGAGCATGATACCAAGGCCAAGGAGGAGGAATGCCCTCATATACTTCGCTTGTAATAAAAAATGGGGAAATATTTTCATCGAGTAAATCGAAAGAACTTTTCTGCGGTTGCCGTTGTCGATATGGCGACTTCTTGAAGTGAACGTCTTTGTAAATCGGCAATTTTTTGTGCTACAAGGCAGACGTAAGCAGGTTCTGCTCTTTGACCACGATAGGGAGTGGGAGCAAGATAGGGCGAGTCGGTTTCAATCATGTAATGGCCAGGCTCAACTCTTGTGGCTGTTTCAGAGATGAGGGTTGCATTTTTAAAGGTAATAATTCCGGTAAAGGAAATGAGATGCCCTTGAGCGATGACGTGTTCTGCTTGTTCGGGAGTACCCCCAAAACAATGAAATACACCGCGCACTTTGCCTTGATAAGGTTTCATGATCCTTAAGGTGTCTTCCCAGGCATTGTAATGATGAAGTGGAGAATCGCTTGGAAGTTCTTTTTTTTGACTACTTGAGAGATCACGTTGATGAATGATAACATTGAGACCTAATTCCTGAGCAAGAATGAGCTGTTGCTCCAAGGCAAGGAGCTGTTGTTCTCTCCACATTTTAAGAAAACTTGGAGAGGTATCTAAAGGAATATGGTGGTAATCTAAGCCGATTTCACCGATGGCCACAACCTTAGGGTGCGATGCAAGTGTGCGTAATTTTTTTATCCAGTCGCCTTCTTCCTCCAGAAGGTTGGTAGGATGCAGGCCTAGCGCTGCATAGACTGAGGGATAGTTCTCTGTGAGAGCTAATACAGCACGATTGCTCTTAATCCCAGTGCCAATGGAAATCATACGTGTAACATGAGCCGCATGAGCCCGTGCAATGACGGCATCACAATCGCTCATAAAAGACGTATCATCAAGATGAGCATGCGTGTCAATAAAATGCATGTCTTAGAAAGAAAAGTTAATGGTTATTTGTGAGGGTTCTCAGAGGGCGTATGACGATAACCATTTGGATGCTTAGTGTGCCAGCGCCAAGCGCTATGGATGATGTGTTCAATGGATTGATATCTGGGATTCCAGCCAAGTTCTCTTTTGATTTTATCTGAGGAGCCAATGAGGAGTGGTGGATCGCCCGCACGGCGTGGTTTTTCTAGTATTGGAATGGGATGATTGGTGATGAGACGCGCGCATTCAATCACTTCTTTAACCGAGGTGCCACCTCCTGTGCCAAGATTGTAGAAGGCACTTTCCTTAGCCCTGAGTGCGAGCAAATGGGCTTGAGCCAAGTCAATCACATGGATGTAATCACGGATGCAAGTCCCATCGGGGGTGGGATAGTCCGTTCCATAAATCTCCACATGTTCCTTTTGACACAAAGCTACTTTTAGGACATTAGGGATTAAATGGGTTTCAATACGATGATCCTCCCCAAAGTTTTTGGAAGCGCCTGCGGCATTGAAATACCGTAGTGCCACAAAGGTGATTCGATGAATTAGTCCATACCAATAGAGAATTTTCTCAAAAATTAATTTCGATTCTCCGTAAGGATTAATAGGATGTTGAGGCATCGATTCATCAATGGGCATTTGACTTGGGATCCCAAAAGTTGCACAGGTCGAGGAAAAAACAAATCGCTTGATTCCCCGTCTGACCATCGCATCGAGGAGGTTTAACCCGCAGGCAACATTGTTGTGAAAATATTTTGAAGGGTTTTCCATCGATTCACCTACGAGCGCGTGAGCGGCAAAATGCATAATAGCGGTTGTCTTGGAATCACAAATGGCTTTTTCAATGGCATCAGGGTTAACCAAGTCTCCTTCAAAAAATTGTGCTCTAGGATCAATCGCGCCTGCGTGACCTTCGCTAAGATTGTCAAAAACAGCTACTGCATATCCTGCGTTGAGAAGCTCTTCAACACAGACGCTGCCAATATATCCAGCGCCTCCTACTACTAAAATTTTTTCCATAAAAGAGTTATTGTTTAGGTTCAATAGTCGCACAATAAATTCCTCCTACCTGAGTCACTTCGCGATGAATAGGAATACCAATGACCTCACTCATCATATTGTTTTCGAGTATTTCGATTTCAGGGTAGATATGAGCAATCAATTGCAAAGGATTATGGCTTTCTACCATTTTCCACGAAGATTCATTTTCAAAGCGAACAAAGTGACCTTCCTTGTCGCGCAGTTTTGCAAAGGAAGAAGCTCGTTCTCTAGGAGTGGTCTCCTGGAGTTTTTCTTTGTACTTAGTGGCCATGGTGCGAAAGTGAAGCATTAAGATTTTTTGTGGAGCTGTAGGTCCAAAAAGTGTACGCGCTGCCTGCAGGAGGGAGAGCGAGAGTTCGTGGTTCTCTTGCGAAAAAAGTTCATAAGTTTTTTCTGTCAGTCGATAATACATGAGCGGACGGCCGCGTTCTCGTGGTTGTCTCCAGGTTTCTAAATATCCTTGACGATGCATCGAGAGACAGTGAGCCTTGACTCCCATATAACTCATGGAGAGTTTTTCTGAGAGATCATGCACGGATAAGCCTTCTGCAGAACGCTTAAGAAGTTCAAGAATAGAAAGCCTCTGAGTGCGGCCAATTTCACGGACAATACGTCTTTTCATGAAGTAAAAATGCAATCTTTGGGGCTCGTGCTAAGCAATGGGCAATGGCGTCTTTTAGAACAAGGCAATGAGAGAGGAGCGCTCTTTGTGATCTATTCTTTGCCACAGCAAAATTTGAATTTCTTTCCACTACCACAGGGGCAGGAATCATTTCTGCCGATTTTAGGTGTGTCACGCTCTATGGGGAAGGCACAGGGTTCTTCATGCCTAGGAAGTTGTTTTGGTGAGGTATGAGATCTGGTTGGTTCCTGAGGGCTTGGGTGCATGAGTTTTTGAGGCATGTTTAAGAGCAAGGTCTCAAAAGCTTGAAGATGCGTTGTGCTACGAAAGAGATTACTTAAGATCTCTTCTTTGATGTTTTCCATGAGCTCCACAAAGATTGTATAAGCCTCGGTTTTATATTCCATGAGAGGATCTTTTTGTCCGTACGCCCGCAGATAGACAGCTTCACGTAATCCATCCATGGCATAGAGGTGCTCTTGCCATAGTCGGTCAATAGCATTCAGAATCACGTAGCGTTCTAAGCTAATGCGTGCCTCGGCGAGCTCGAAGGTGGTTTTTTTCTCATACATGGCTTTGACAGTCTCGATGAAAAAAGTGCTGTTTTCCCTCAGGGAGCGATTGGGTATGTTTGCCTTTTCCTGGGTCATCCCAAAGGGGAAGGTCGTGTTCATCCAGTGCAAGAGTCCTGTGATATCAGCCTCCTGATCGCCTGTTGCTTCTAGAAAAGCGTGCACTTTTTTAACAATGACTTCCTCAATGACTGCGTCAATCATTTTACGAGGGTCTTGAGAATCCATCACTTCGTTGCGATAGGAGTAAACAACACCGCGCTGTTGATTCATGACATCATCAAATTCCAAGGTGCGTCGACGCATTTGATAATTACGTTCTTCAACACGTTTTTGTGCTGTTTCCACACTCTTGTTAAGCCAAGGATGTTCGAGTTCTTCGCCCTCCTTGATTCCAAAGCTCTCCATGATCTTGGTCATCCGATCACTCGCTCCAAAATTACGCATCAAGTCATCTTCAAAGCTAATATAAAAACGAGAGAGCCCTGGATCACCTTGACGTGCACAACGCCCACGCAGCTGACGATCAATACGTCGGGATTCATGGCGTTCGGTACCAAGGACAAAAAGTCCTCCTGTTTCTATAACGCCTTCGCCAAGTTTGATATCCGTTCCCCGGCCTGCCATGTTTGTTGAGATGGTTACAGCACCACGAAAGCCTGCACGGGCAATGATTTCGGCTTCTTGCATGTGAAATTTTGCATTGAGTACGGTATGGGGGATTTTTTCGCGTTTGAGCATGCGACTCACTAACTCAGACGCCTCCACGCTTGCTGTGCCGACAAGTACAGGCTGGCCGCGATGATGAGCCGCTGCAATTTCGGTAATTACAGCAGCATATTTTTCACGACGTGTTTTAAAAATACGATCGTTGTTATCAATGCGACGAACAGGTTTATTCGTCGGAATAACGGTCACATCAAGGCCATAGATATCATGAAATTCATGTGCTTCGGTCTCTGCCGTGCCCGTCATGCCAGCTAGTTTTTCATAAAGGCGAAAGTAATTCTGGATTGTAATGGTGGCTAGTGTTTGTGTTTCACGGTCAATGTGAACGCCTTCTTTAGCCTCAACTGCTTGATGAAGTCCGTCACTCCAACGACGTCCGGGCATTTTTCTTCCCGTAAAGGTATCCACAATGATCACTTTGTTTTCTTCAACAACGTATTCCACATCTCTCTCATAGAGGCAGTATGCCTTGAGCAGTTGTGCAATGTTATGCATCCTTTCCGCCTGAACATCACAGTGGTTCTGGCATTCCTGTTTGCGCTTATTTTTTTCGGTTGCATCGATGCTTGGATCCGTATCGATATCGGCAAACTGAGTTAAGAGATCAGGAAGAACAAAGGCATTAGGATCACTAGGATTTAAAAAATGGCGACCTAATTCTGTGAGGTCAGCCTCCCCCTGACGTTCATCGATGGAAAAATAGAGTTCCTCCTTAAGTGCCACGAGGTCATCTTTCGAGCTTTCTTGGTAGAAAGAAAGCTCAGCCTTGTCGATGAGTTTTCGAATGTCTGGATCCTCCATGGATTTTAAGAGGCCCTTATTGCGTGGTTGTCCTAGTTTGACTTTAAACAAGGCAAGCCCCGCCTGTTCTTTTTTCCCTTGCTGTTCAAACTCTCTGGCCTCATTGACCAGACGCGTGCAAAGCATTGATTGCTTTCTTACTAAATCAGCAATGAGTGGTTTAAGATGATCGTACTGATGGGTTGAGATAGTTGCTGGTCCGCTAATAATAAGCGGAGTACGTGCTTCATCCACTAAGATAGAATCAACTTCATCAACAATAGCGAAATAATGCCCGCGCTGCACTTGCTGTTTGCGGCTTGTTGCCATTCCATTATCACGTAGGTAATCAAAGCCAAATTCACTGTTTGTGCCATAGGTGATATCGCATTCATATTGAGCACGACGCTCTTCGGGAGATTGATCGTGTTGAATGATGCCAGTAGTCAATCCTAAGAAAGCATAAAGCTGTCCCATACACTCTGCGTCTCGGCGCGAGAGATAATCATTCACTGTGATAAGATGGACACCTCTTCCAGCAAGAGCATTCAGATAGATAGGCAAGGTAGCCACAAGGGTTTTCCCCTCTCCGGTAGCCATTTCAGCAATTCGTCCATGATGTAGGACGATGCCTCCAATAAGCTGCACATCAAAGGGGATCATGTTCCATAAAAACTCTTGATTACAAACCATGAAGGTCTTACCACAAAGACGACGGGCTCCATTTTTGACAACGGCAAAAGCCTCTGGAAGAAGCTCTTCGAGTCTTTTGGTTAATTTTTCTTGATCAGTAATTTCAGCAAGTTCTTGTTTCCAAGTATTTGTCTTGGCGCGGAGTGCCTCATCTGGGAGGAGTTGGAATTCTTTTTCAAGGCCATTAATACGTTCTACTAATGGCTGCATGCGACGTATATCGCGTTGATTTTTTGAACCGAGAATGTGTTTGAAAATCCAGTGAAACATAGAAAAAAGTTTAAACCTAAAATTAAAAATGCAAATGAGAAAGTTAACGCTTGTTACTGATATTTCATCCTCATGATGAAGTTTTCATCGCTAGGAATGAAAAATCCCTGAAGTAAGAAAAGTGGATGTATAGCTCGAGCAAGTCTAACCCACATATTTCACACCGATCTACTGCGGAGACCGGGAAGCTAGCCCGGATATTTCATACTGATTCTGCTGCGGCTTGTGAAAACCTGATGGATACTGCGTCAGCTTTGAATTGCTCCTCGGGCAACACCAGTGCTCGGGAGAGCCTGGAGTAGACTGCCGTAACCGTTAGGTTAGGTGCAGCCCATTCAGGCCTCGCCGCCTCCTCATCACGATCAGTATGAAATATGAAGGTTAAATCTAAGTCATTGTCAGAGAGAGCAATAATATTCAATAAGTCAAGAAAATTCTTTTTTTAAAAAAAGCATCTATTTTATTGACTTATTTCTTTAAAAATGCAAGTTGTGCGTTACTGCAAGTAACGAATTAATAACAACTTCCTTAGATTTTATGACGTCTTCTTTTCCCCGAAAAACGAATATTTTTCTTTTTTTTCTGCTGTTCTTGGCCGTGAACAAAAATATCGTTTTATGTCAAGCAAACAAAACTGCATTAGCCCAGATATTTCATACTGATCGTGACCAGGAGACTACAAAGGCTGATGGGGTAAGGCGAGTGATGAAGTCTGACGACGGGTGTATGAGTACATACTGCCTGGGGAAGACTGCAAGCTCAACGCAGCATCCATCAGCCTTCCCGGTCTCCGCAGTAGATGAGTATGAAATATCCAGGCTAGAACAGCTTGAAGTACACGGAGATCCTAAAGATATCACAGCAATGCCACGTGCGTCTATCAATCCAGGAATGAATCAGTCTTCACCTGAGATTCCTTTTAGTGTCAGTTTAGTCTCCACAGGAACATTTTACAATCCCGCACGAGTAGAATTAGTCGCTTACGTGACCCATCCCGAAGGCAGAGAAATTGCAAAAGTTGAATTTTACTACGGCGAGCAATGTCTGAGAAAAGTCGAACAAGCACCTTTTGAAATGGAACTTTGTACTGAAAATATCAACGGCAATATTCCCATTACCGCTAAAGCTTATGATTCCAAAGGTGCTATTGCTAGAGCGACAACAACGATTTCTATTCTACAGTCTCAATGGTTTAGACGTGGCCTGGGTTTTGATCCAAAATACTTAAGCTGTGTGATTGCCTTAGATGGAGAGGAAGGGGTATTTCTCGATAAAATAGATGATTATAGCGCTCTTTATCAATCTTTTCCATGGTTTTTAAGAGCTGACTCTGATGAAAAAGAAGCATGCGTTCATCTCATGATGGACCCGAATATTAATAATCCAACAAATATTTCCGTGGGTCCTGTTAATACATTACCCAAGTTGAACAATGTGGTAGTGGGTGCTCAGCCACCAATGGTAGCCTTTGGCAGCGCGGGGGGAGGAAGTCCGCTTTATGTGAATCAAGCATACTCATTGGGGATACTCTATGGGTTGAGTTATTCGAATGATACATTAAAAATAGAAGTTTATGACAAAGACGATTTTGCTCTAGGGCAAACAAAGGTGAAACCCGTCTTTGTAAAAACTTATGCAGTGCCTCCTCCGAGTGCGTTGAGTGCATTTGACGCTCTTCATGATATTCATTTACACGAAAATCTTCATGGCAAAACAGCAGACTTAGATCTCCAGATGCAGTATATTTCTGGGGATTCTGGCAGCACGTGGTACTGCTCTCCCCCGTTCTATCCCATGAATCTCACCCATCGTTCATCGAACAGTCATTTCTATTACAAGATTAGTTTTAAAGGAGGCACCATTAACCCCCTCAATCCTAGTCAAATTATTAGGAAGTCCGTTTCTGACTATAATCTTAGCTACAGTATTGACTTTGATGATGCTGCTCCATGGAATATAACATTTTTACATAATCCTCATTTTCAAAATATTGCCATACCCATTGCCTACGAGGGGAAAAGTGTCGATGAGCTTATTCATCAAGCTCCGGAAGTAAAAGACACGCTGCTGACTCCTGAAAAAACAGGACTAAGCCTCCTTCAAATTGATCATAGCCCCGAACTCAAACATCACAGTCAACTTGACGAACTCGCTAACAGCCTAGGCAATGATCCCTTGGCTATTGCTAACTACGTCCATAATGAAATCGAACTGACTGATGCTGTTGGCTATAATACGCAAACGAAAGATGGTGATTTTTCGCTCAATTCACAAGGAGTAATGCGAGATGCCTTAGCTACATATATGGAAGGTCAAGGATCCCCTATTGAGCAATGTGCTCTTTTAATCTACCTTCTTCGCAAGGCGGGTGTTCGAGCAGGGTATGTATTCCCAGAGCATGACGGCACGTTGATGTTTGATCAAGAGCTCAGCAAAATGCTTCATATGCAAATACGCGGTGCGCTTTCCTTAGTCGGTCAATCCTATCTTCCAGAACTCATCCCGGTCAATTATCCATGGGTAGCTGCCTATATTGAAGGAAAATGGATTCATCTTTTTCCATGGATTAAGGAGACAGAAGTCATTGAAGGAAAAAATATATGGAATTATTTTCCTGACGGTTATAACACCTCTCAAGGATGGCTCTTGCACTATATTCTTAATGATCCAAGCATTCGTGGTCTGAGCGAGCATGGAGAAGAAGATGGCGCAGGGGCGCTTTTAAAACTCTACGCTCAAGAAGAGCTACGAAAAGTCAATCTGACCCTTGATGATGTTGGGATGAAATTTAGAAATCGCACGCATCAGTATACAGATTGGAGGGATTTCCCTCGTCCCTGGAAAACCCCTCTTGTGACTAAGGATCATTTAGCTCAAAACCTAAATGTCCAAGATAATCCAAGCCTTGCTAGTGCATTAACCAATATTTTTGATACCATCAATATCCAGGTCATCAGTGATAGAAATCATAATGGGGTTGCTGATCCAGGAGAACCCATGCTTGAAACCGGTCCGATGCGTTTTGTCGATCTTCATAATAGGAGGCTCTTGCTCTACCATCAAATTATTCCAGGCACTTCAAGTTATGAGATGATTTTATCGCTCGAACCCTATGACATCTATGAGGATCAAAAAGAGATCTACACCTTTCACCAAGGAGCTAAGCCAGATCCAGGAAATTTGCAGTGTGCGCAAAAAATTAGCACGCTACTACAAACAACAAGTAATCCCAACGATCCTAAGAATGATGATGCACTCCTCTATAAAATTTCCTCTATCAATCATCAGCAAGCAGTAGAAACAGATCATGCTTATTACAAGCAATTCCCCGGTTTATCGGAATCAACCTCGCAGGAAATAGTACGCCCTTTGCGTAAGGGGGACATGGCTGCATTGAGCATCAACTACGGTCGTGTTAGTCAAAAAATGCTCCAATTTGCATTACAAAAATATCAAGACTATGAACATCAATGCGACGCGCATCCCGAAAACCAAAAAAACCCAGAGCAACTCACCGGTCAAATCCTCCACTCTATGGGACAGGGTTACTATGCCAAAGTCAGTGATATGGCGGTAGAGTTAGAGAATTTAATGAAAGGCCATACTGTTTCGTGGAAAGCATTTGGACTGAGCAAACTGAGCCCAGAGCACACTCAAAATGGATCGCTGGTGACGACGAACAATGGACAAGACTTTAACTTAGTCTATCCGCGTGTGGATATGTTTTATAGCAGAACTGCTCTGCTTGGAAATCAAACCTCTCATTTGGAATCAGGAGAATCAGGCCTCAAGGCACGTGATCTTATACAGTTAATTTTGGTGGATGGCTCAGCACAAGAACATCGTATTATTAATGAGTTTTTCAATCAGAAAAGTGCTATTTCAACTATTAAGTTGCTTGATATAGCCCAAGGATGGAATCCCGAAACAGGTGTTGCCTCACATCCAGGAACAGGAGTAGAAAAAATTGACTCGACTAATTACAAGCTTGAGCAATACATCGGATGCTCTACGGGCAACACGTACACTCATCAACGAACGGTCAAAGATTGGGCCACTCTAGCAGGCATCTGGTCGTCGATAGAGGATATTTTAAGCAAGGAACAAGGACGACTCACAACAGTCTTGATGACACCGTCACCTGTTACCGCTCCAGGACAAGAAGGCAAAGCGTACACGGGCATGGGAAGCTTAATCTTGAGTGATTGTTTTTCCTCGGCACTGATCTCTGATTCTATTTCAATCGACCATGGAGGATACGGAGGAGCCACGACTCCGATTTCCTCCACAAATCCTGATCACAACAATAATTTCAATACACAAATCAATAACTGGATCAATAAAGTAAGAGAGAATGAAGCCTACAGACAGGTCCAAAATCAATATCACGGGGAAAATCCTAAAGATAACGCAGTGCCGCCGCCTCCAGATCAGCACAACACGTCCCATCAATCTAGCCCATCTTCTTCTGTTGGCACTCTACCGCCCGCAGATTCTACTCCTAACCCTCCAGCGTCAGTACCTCTGCCGGAAGCACAGCTAGCTATTTTAAAACAAGAAATAGCGAGCAAGGGTTTTACAGGTGCCCCTAGCTACTACGGAAAACTTTGCAACTACGTCATGGATCCGGTGAGTGTGGTGACTGGAGAATTTTATATTAACGCGCTGGACCTGAAACTCAATGGCCCCATGCCGCTAGAGTTACGCCGTACCTACGGATCACAAAACTTAAGCGAGAATAGCTTCGGAGGTGGTTGGAAGCTCGGATACTTCCCCTACCTCATGCTCTCAGAGGGTGAGAATAAGGACGCGCCAGCTAGCCTCATTTATGCAGCTGAAATGGATGGCTCGGTGATTGCCTACCGCTATGAGGCAATGAGCAAAACGTGGAAACCGCTACCAGCCGACAACCCCGACTTAATGAACCCTAATGATGGGAGCCCTCAACCGAGTCAAAATTTATTTAACAATGTTATTTGCAAAGAAAATGAAACGACCTACGTCTTGAGTGGATCCGATGGGAGCAGACGCTCCTTTAGCATAAAATCTTTTCCTCTTCGAGGCTTTCCTGAAATTACGCGCACTCGACCCTACCTAGATACATGGCGAGACAATCAAGGTAATGGTTACACCTTTGCCTATGGAAATGATCAGAAAAAATCCGACTATGGAGAACTTGCTGTTATTACCTCAAGCAATGCGAGCAGTCTTCATTTGGCTTACGATCGCTACGGTCACATCCTGGAAGTTTTTTCAAGTGACGGACGTCACTTAGGCTACCAGTACGATCGTTATGGCGATCTCGTGAAAGTAATCCTCGCTGATCACTCGGTAATTACCTACGCCTACAAGCATGCCACAGATGAGAAAGGCAGCTACTCCACCCACCTGCTCATAGAAGAGAGGAAACCCCATGGCCGTATTATACAAAACAGCTACGATAGCCAAAGGCGTGTCATCAGCCAAGCCTCAACAGTAGGTGTAAGCCCAACACCAACCACAAGCGCTACCTTCAGCTACAACGTCACGAGCAGCAATGCCAACAACACGATTAATGGGAGCACGAGCGTTCAAGATGCAGCAGGCAACACAACCACTTACTTCATTACAAACAGCCAAATAAGTAAGACTGCTTACCCGCAAAATAGAACGATCAGTGAGAACTGGAATGAAATTGCCAGAGTTCTCACAAGCCGTACGGATGCCCGCGGTCTTGTAACAACATTCGGCTATGATACCCACGGGAACCTCACGAGTCGGACGCTCCAAGGCAATATCACAGGATCAGGCGCCCAAGAAATCGCCAAGACAACCTTCACCTACAACACGAACAGCATGGTGACCTCCATCACCGACGCGCTAGGCAATACCACCTCCTATAGCTATAGCGATTCGAACCATCCATTCAATCCAACAAGCATCACGAAAAAGACAGATGGAAAAACAACCAGCCTGACACAAATGACTTATCAGTCCCAAGGGCTACCTTCCTCGATTAGCATGGATGGATTTACAAAAAGCTTTTCGTACGACGCTCATGGCTTCCTAAGCTCGATCACTCAGGCAACTGGAACAAGTGATCCTAATATCACCACGCAAATCACCACGAGTCGTCGTGGTGAAGTCATCTTGGAACAGGATGATCGTGGTATCATTAAAAAGTATTCCTACGATGCGCTAGGAAACCCTACCTTTGAAGAAACCTTGGGCCCCGATCATCACCCCATGGACTGGCACGCTTGGTATTACAACTCCAATGGAGAACTTGAATGGAAACAGGGAGCACGATTTAACCCCGTCGACTATACCTACTATGAATATGACCGAGCTGGACACCTCATGCATCAAGGGGTTTGGTTAAGTGCTGCGAGTTCTGATGGAAAAACAGTCAACAGTGCGGGTATGGCCGCGACAAGCTTTTGCTACGACACTCAAGGCAACTGCACCTCTCTAATAGACCCTAATGGTCACACAACAACCATGACCTATGACTCACTAGGTAACATGATTTCTCGTTGCTTAGGTGATGGAGCTGCAAGTGAATCCTTCACCTATGAACCAGGAGGGAAAGTTGCTACCCACACTACCGTTCTAGGGGGACATGAAAATTATAGTTATAACTCTCTTGGTCAGATTGTATCAGCCTCCCATGCTGATGGGTCTGTAAGTAGCTACTACTACGACCTCTCAGGACGCATGCTCAAGAAAACATTTCCTAATGGCACGAGTTGCCAGATTTCCTATCAAGGCAATAGGATTACACGGACTTTTTTAGATGCACAGGGAAAAACCCTTGGGATGACTTCTGAGATCTACGATGGAAGGGGTAACCTAATTTCTAAAACCGATGAGGCAGGTAATAGCTCGAACTATTCCTACGACGGCTTAGGACGTCTGAAAACCGAAGAAGGCCCGCTTTCCAAGAAAATCTACTACTACAAACCTGGGTGCGTGAGCTGGGTCAACGAACAAGGAGAATGGCAAAATAGTTTTTTTGATGGCATAGGAAGACTCGTGCTCTTGACCCGCTTTAATGCTGATGGAAGTATTGCCTATAATGAAAGTAAGGAATACTCAGGAGATCACCAAAGTGTGATCACCCAGAAGGGAAGGGCAAGCAATACGATCACCAAAACTACCTATAGCGATTTACAAGGACGACCTCTCATTGAAGATCATGAAAATGGGGGCCCTATCCTCTACGCTTACGATCTTAATGGAAATCTGGTTCTCTTGCAGGATCAACAAGGCAACTGCACTTCATGGGGCTATGATGCCTTAAATCATCTTACCTATAAGTGTCTGCCAGGTGGCAACACAACCCTCTTTGCTCACAATGCTCTAGGAGAAGTGCTCACTCGAACCATGCCGGGAGGACTTGAGGAAAAAAATGAGTATGACCAAGCAGGTCAAAAAATTGCTGATAGCCTGAAGGGAACCGATGGTAGCATCACGCGCAACCATACCTATACCTACACTCAGGGTCTCCTCTCCTTGATTCACGATCCACGTGGTTTCACAAGTTCCTTCACCTATGACCCTCAGGGGCACCCACTCACCATCACCTCGAGTGGTTCGAAAATACCAGAGCAAAATCAAATCACAAGCTACTCCTACGACCCTAGGGGTCTTCTTACCTCGGTGGCCCAAAGTTATGCTGATCCCTCAACAGGGCCATCGACCTTGGTTGCCCGCGATTATGACAAAGCTGGTCATTTAATTAGTGAAGCGATCTCACTCAATGACACTCTTATCTCCTCGTGGAAGCAAAGCTGGGACGCCGCAGGTAACCGCACGGGTCTCACCTGGAATAAGGATACCCAAGGGCCAGAATACCGATTTTCCTATAATGCCTTGGGGCTCATCACAAAGTTGGAAATGATCGACTTGCAAGGTGGCTCGCAGAGTCCTCTTGGGAGATCCTCCTACACATACGGGGACCAAGGTCTCCTTCTCTCCAAGGAAACTCCTTCTGGCACGACTCGCCTGACCCGAGACGCACAAGGCAATATCACCAGAATAGATCTCCCTGAGGGATCGACGGAAAGTTTATCGTGGAGAGCAGACAGGAAACTTGCTAGCTATAGCATCGTGGGTACTCAAAACGAAACACGCAACTATCAGTATGATGAACAAGGTCGCCTCACAGAAGAACCCTACACCTTGATAGAATCAGCAAGTCCAGATATCCTTGCCCCTGGCACACAGAGCGCCTCCTATCACTTTAACCCTCTTAATATCCGCACAAGCCAACAGGTGAATGAGCATGTTGCTAACATGGCGCAAGAAATTAATAGCCTCAGTCAAGTCGCCCTAGACTCATTAGACCAATATATTGGCACGACATTGATGTGGCGAAGTGCTTATGACGCTCTTGGGGCAGTCATCTCGCGTATCTCCAGCCATCATAGCGAAAAACTTACCTGGGATAGCTTTGGCAGGCTCGTACGTGTAGAAGAACGTAATCCAAACAACCAAGGCTACAACTGGGCAACCACCTATGATGGCCTTGGTAGACGCATTCAAACATTCTACGCCGATGCCACCGCCACGCAAGAAACCTCCTCGCCCTTAAGTCTCCGCTACTACTACGATCCAGAAGTGGAGTACTTAGAACTCGGTCATGATGACTTTGGCCGAACTTGGAATCTCTATGGCCCTGATCGCAGTGGCCGTTACGGCGGCGCTCAAGGTATTGGTGGCCTTGAGGCAACCTACAACGAAAATAGTGGAATAGCTCAGGGGGTTGTGAACAACTTCTTTGGAGACGCGCTTGGTCTTATGACAGAGAGCGGCTTCTACCCCTGGGGTAACGTCCTAGGTGGCTACGGCGCCATGCCTGGCTCGAGCGTTAACACGGACCTTGTGCCCCAGTGGCGTGGTCACTATCTTGACTGGACCGGGTTTTACTCGATGGGTGCACGTTATTACGAACCTAACAGTGGACGCTTCTTAAGCCCGGATCCTCTCGGACATGACGCAAGCTGGAGTCTCTATGATTACTGTGCAGGCGATCCGGTCAATGGCGTGGATCCCGATGGCAGGTGTGTTGAGAAAATGGAACGCGGAGCTATTGAATTAAGTCAAACCCAATATCAAAACACCACCTTCATGAACAGCATGATTAACACGCGATCGGATCTACCAACAACATTACGTGGTATTGCAGGAGAGCTGTTGAGTTTTGTGGATGGGGATTTAGATGATCCGAGTTTTTTAAAAGATAGAAATGAAGCTTTGCAAGAAGAATCGAATCC
>Ga0214923_10004444_pt1 | contig 16904 bp, 24 predicted proteins | sample LL1510_MetaG_FD_177993 | JGI IMG/M metagenome (GOLD analysis project Ga0214923, IMG submission 177993) | Freshwater microbial communities from Lake Lanier, Atlanta, Georgia, United States - LL-1510 | ecosystem: Environmental > Aquatic > Freshwater > Lake | place: USA: Georgia | collected... | reverse complement strand
ATGAAATGAACTTATTAGAAACAAAATACATAACTGATGACGTACTACACGATCCATTGAATATTAACTTAGACTACGGCGGAAGAAATATTTTTTCTAGATATCAAGAAGTTAATGTGAGAATAGGGTTATAGCTGATTTTAGAGCTAACCCACACCGAGGAACCAAAGAGGAGACTTCGGAGATCATAACCGAAGATGTATAATGTCCGACAAACTACAGTCACTGGAAGATCGTATAGATAAACTATTGAGATATCTACAACTGTTGGATCAAAATATTCAAGACTTAAAAGAGCAAATCGAAACCAGATATGACATTGACAAAGCTGAATCTATCATACATACTATATCTAGATCATTAAAACGTAGGAAAAACAAATGACCATCGATAGCCAAGTATTAATCGAAGCTTACAGTATACTCAAACAATATATTCCTCAAAAAGACCGGCAAGAAGCTGCTGATAATCTCATGAGTGCCATGGTTGATCTTCTCGACGATCAAGAGCTCAAAGACCTTGGTCAGACTGATTCGGCTCTTGGGCGAGCATTTAAGGAATATGCCGGCGACATCGAAGATGACTACGACGAAGACTATGACCAATAATGTGGTACAATCAAATCGTAAGAGATTTGGGCAAAATACCCGATGCCATGGCCTATTACGAGTGTGAATTGGCCGCTGCTCGTCGTGAATGTCAGATACGTGGCAGTGTGGAAAAGAGTATAAGTCAATTGCCGGGCATAACCGAGCATCGTTTCAATCAACTTCAAGAGATTGAAGCGGTACTAAACTTTCTCAATATTCAGCTAAGGAAAATTCGAAAAACCTATTTTCAAAAATATCTTGAAAATTATAATCGTGCTTTGAGCAGCCGTGATGCTGAAAAATACACCGACGGCACCGACGAAGTTGTTGACATGGAAATAATCATTAACGAAGTGGCCTTGATCAGAAACAAGTATTTGGCCGTGGTCAAAGGCCTAGAATCCAAATCTTTTTCCATGGGACATTTGGTCAAACTCAAAACTGCTGGCATGGAAGACTATTCAGTGTGACTCCCGCACAGGATCGAGCACAACGACTACTGGACTTATGGGATGCCCTACGCACCAGCCGTAGTTGTATCCATGTTGTTGACATACTAGAACACAAAGATAACTTACAAGGACTGGCTAACTGTATACGTTTAGGACTTTACGCCCAAGTTCCGGCCACTGGTTTGGATCAAGCCTGTAACGAATTTGAACTAGAATACCTCAAGGTACGAGATAAAATACACAATGATCTAATAGACGGACTACGAAATAAATAATAGATCATGCGCGAATTCATTGACATCGTCCTTAAAGAAGTTACATTGGCCAAGTATGGTCCCGGAAAGAAATTTCTAATTGGGGGTAGCAGTGTAGCCGGCAAAGAGCTAGCCGCACGTTTAGCACCTTTTGGCATTAACACCACTGATCCTATTGAACTAACTAACAAGGCTGCTGCTGGTGAAACATTAACCACACGCAGTAAAAATATTGTATCTTTAGGCAAGGGAGACGCACAGTTTGAGTTTCGTGACGGCAACAATAATTACTTTTACCTAACTGGTACCAGCGGTGCTATTGAAAAAGCACTGGTACACTCCAAAGACAAAGAAACAGAACTCAGTAACAAAGGTGAAATCGCCGAAGGCATACTAGGTGCGGCTATGTTTGCCAAGTTTACTGCTAGACGACCCGGCGAAGAAATCGGTCTTGTCAGCGGAGAAGATATCTGGCGTGTGTTAGAAAGTCTTAAACAAACAGGCCAAGACCAATATCAAGTTCAGGTTAAAGACGCTAACAGCAGCATAGCCGATACGATTACATTTAGTCTTAAGTTAAAAACTGGTCCTTACCAGGACTTGATGAATCCATTAAAGCGCGGCTTAATGGCAGATCAAATTAGCAGTGCTGCGGGTTATGTGAATAATCCGAGGGCCGAACAATACAGCAAATATTTCTATTTTAATGGGCGTGCTGACTATATTAGTATTCTAGCCGACGGTGCTGCCAGTGAGACAGAGAAGAAAGCAGATGTTTGGGTAGCCATACGTGACAAAACAGGCAACATGCGTGCCTTAAAATTAAACACTAGTTTAAAGGTTGGTGGAGTAGCACAATTTGGACAAGTAGGTGGTGGTGGTACAGAAAGTCTTAGAAAACTATTCGATCATTTACAGTTAAATATCAATCCTTATGTCAGCGAATTTGAAAAACTTAGTCAGACAGATCAATTTGAAGGACTCACATATATCTATGGCATTATGGCCGATCTGTTAAATCGCAAACTCACCGGCGACAGCACCAGTGATGAATTGGATATCATAGCAGGACTTGCTAAATCTATTACCTTTTTCGCTACTTTAGGCGATCCGAATGTTGAATTAGTTGACTTTGATCGTGGAGGATATAAAATCCTACGCTTTAGAAATCTAGCAGAAAAACTACGCAAAGTTGATCTAAGAGCAGGCATAGTCGGCGGCAAGAAAAGACCTGAGGTAGCAATCTATGACGCCAAGGATAATAAAAAGACGTTAATTAGCATACGACTAAAGGTAGAAACTAGAAAAGATGGCAGTCTCTATGTACGCAATATCATAGAAAAAGGACCGCTGTTGGAAGAACTTACTCAAGTCGAATATAAAAAATTTGACGCCGAACCAAAGATAGGTAAACCGGGAGACAGGGTAGACGTTGTTAATCCTAGACGAAAAAGATCCACTAGAAAATCAGACGGCCCAAGACAACGCCGTTAAATAGTTCATGACTGTTGACTTTGTACATTATTAGTGTATACTGTCTATACCTCAACTATTTTAGGATATCAATTATGTTTGAATCAATCGAAATCCGCCGCGCTGCTAACGGATTCATTTTGGTTGTTACCACCGAAGAAGAAACCAAAGAGTATGTCTATGATACTAGTAGAAAAGCAATCAAGGTTATTAAAGATTATCTAGAACTAAAAAGAGAGGTTAAATGAAAACTGCTTTTATAACAGGTATTACAGGACAAGATGGTAGTTACTTAGCAGAATTATTATTAGAAAAAAATTATAAGGTGCATGGCTTAATTAGACGAAGCAGCACTGGACCAAACTTTACTAATATTGAACACATTGCTGACAAAATTGAAGTGCATTACGGTGATTTAACTGATTGTGCAAATCTAAGAAATATTGTCACTAAAGTACAACCAGATGAAATTTACAATCTAGCAGCACAGAGTCATGTCAGTGTTAGCTTTGAGTCGCCGGCCTTTACAGGTGATGTAAATGCTTTGGGCGTACTTAAATTACTAGAGGCTACTAAACTGCTGTCACAGCATAAACATGTTAAATTTTACCAGGCTAGTACCAGCGAACTATACGGTAAAGTAAAAGAAACTCCGCAGACTGAGTCGACATCTTTTCATCCCCGTAGTCCTTATGCTGTGGCTAAACTATATGGTTATTGGATCACTGTTAACTATAGAGAAAGTTACAATCTTTTTACTTGCAATGGTATTCTTTTTAATCACGAAAGTCCGCGTCGCGGTCCAGAGTTCGTAACCAGGAAAATCGTTCAAGGTATGATCAGAGTTCATCTAGGTCACCAACCAGTACTTGAATTGGGTAATCTCAATGCTCGTCGGGATTGGGGACATGCCAAGGATTATGTTAGAGCTATGTGGCTTATGCTACAACAAGATCAACCTAATGATTATGTAGTATCCAGCGGCGAAGAACATTCTGTCAGAGATTTTTGTGAAAATGTAGCAGATTTCCTAGGGTTTAAGATTGAATGGCAAGGCAGTGAATTAGACGAAATCGGTGTTAATACTACAACCGGGCGAGTAGTTATTCGTGTTAACGAAAAATTCTATCGTCCTGCTGAAGTACCTACTATTTTTGGTGATTGTAGTCGCGCCAGAGATACTCTGGGGTGGAAGCAAGAATACTCGTTTAAGGACTTGGTACACGAAATGTGTGTACATGAATTAAAGGAACAGACAAAATGATCTATGAAAGTCCAGACAAAGGTAAAACTGTATATATGAGAGAGTTCGGCTCTATCAAACGAAAATTGGTTTCCACTAAAAAAACAGTGGCTTTAGTTACCGGAGGATTTGATCCTCTTCATAGTGGACACATAGAATACATTAAGGCTGCAAGTAAATTAGCAGATGTTTTAGTAGTGGGACTTAACAGCGATGCCTGGCTGACTAGGAAAAAAGGTCGTGTTTTTTTACCAGTGCATGAAAGACGGGCTATCATAGAAAATCTATCATTTGTTAACCATGTTATGGAATTCAATGATGATAACAATAATAGCGAGAACTGTATTAGACAAGTGTTAGATTGTTATCCTGACAGTCGAGTATTGTTTGCTAATGGAGGAGATCGTGTTTCCTCTAATGTACCCGAAGCTGATATTTTTCAGGACGATTCTAGGGTCAGTTTTGCGTTCGGAGTTGGCGGCGAACATAAAATGAACTCCTCTTCTTGGATTCTGCAAGAATGGAAAGCGCCAAAAACACTAAGGCCATGGGGATATTATCGTGTCATTCACGAAGTGCCGGGTGCCAAAGTAAAAGAGTTAACTGTTAATCCTGGACAAAAACTCAGTATGCAAAGGCATCAACACAGGAATGAGTTTTGGTTACTTACACAAGGTCAGGCCACTGTGTATGGTTCAGATAATGATTCTGTTATATTAAATCAGCATGATAGCACACACATTAACAAAATGGAATGGCATCAGCTGGCTAATAATACAGATCAACTATTAAAATTAGTTGAAATTCAATTCGGTAGCGAATGTTCTGAATCGGACATCGAAAGGCATCAATGATTTATATACCAGTCAGTTTAGGTGAGTTAGTAGATAAAATTACCATACTACATATAAAATTAAATGAAATAACTGATCTCAACAAAATTGCTAATGTTCAAAAAGAGCATTCGCTATTAACTGGTTTAGATGCCTACAAAAATGTAGCGGATGAATTAAAACCCTATTATAAAGATTTATTTGAAGTGAATTATGAAATTTGGCGTTTAGAAGACATAATTCGTGAATGTGAATCTGCAGGTCGGTTTGATGATTATTTTGTACAATCCTCAAGAAAAATTCATATAGAAAATAAACAACGCAGTCGTATTAAGAAAGAAATTAATATAAAATATAACTCTGAAGTTATAGAAGAAAAATCATACAAGGATTAACAATGACTAAACTTTTAGAATTAGGTAGTCACTATGTCAGTGACTTTATTAAAAATGATACCGAAATGCAGGGAAGAAATCGGTATAGTTTGGATGTATGGATGGATGATAGAATCGGTGCTGCAAGGTTGCAGGATCTGGCACCTGCAAGCACAATGTGGGGCAAGTATTGGTATAGAAGCGGAATCAATACTAGTATGGTAAGAGAACTTAATCGAATTGCCAATGAAATCATAGGCAGGGTCAAATTTGAAAGCGGTGATATTTGGCTAGACATTGCCTGCAATGATGGAACCATGTTTAAGTTTATGCCTGATAATGTCAAAAAAGTCGGCATTGATCCCTGTGACGATACTTATTTTGCAGAGTCATCTAAACTAGCAGAAGTCGTTCAAGATTACTTTTCCCGTGATGCTTGGAACAAAACCAGTGTGGCCGATAAGCGAGCCAAGGTTATTACATGTATTGCGATGTTTTACGATTTAGATGATCCTAGGCCATTTATACAAGATCTTTATGATATCTTAGATGATGATGGTGTTATTGTATTGCAAATGAGTTATACACCGTTAATGATCAAACAAATGGCATTTGATAATATCTGTCACGAACATGTTTATTATTACGATTTAACAAGCATTAAAAATCTATTCGGTGATCGTTTTAAAATCGTAGATTGCTCGTTAAATGACACCAATGGTGGCAGTTTTAGGATTTACCTAAGAAAGAGTATTGCACAAGATTCTACCTTTGCATCTGCTCCTTTGAGGGATGTTTGTAATATGCGTGTTGACAGTATTTTGTCCTACGAAGAACATGAATGTAATATCAGACAACTGAGTGTTTGGCAAGAGTTTGCTACTAGACTATCTACAATGAAGCATGATCTAACAGAATTATTAACAAAGATCAAAGCAGAAGGTAAAACTATTTACGGTTATGGGGCTAGTACCAAAGGCAACACACTATTGCAATACTTTGATATTGATACAAAATATTTAACCGCTATTGCTGAAAGAAGTCCCTACAAATTTGGCTATCACACTGTAGGTACTAATGTACCTATTGTTAGCGAAGAAGAAATGCGAGCAGCTCGTCCTGAATATTTGCTAGTGCTGCCTTGGCACTTTATTGACGATTTTCTAAAGAGAGAGCAAGATTATCTTGCCAATGGCGGTAAACTTATTGTACCTTGTCCCGAGGTAAAAGTTTATTCCTATGAAAATCAATAAACTAGTCTTTTTTAATCATTACAGGAACGGCGATTGTTTTATTAATAGAAATTATGTGCGTGATATAATTGATCAGATTGGAATCGATCAAGTATATTATGCACATAATAATCATACAACGATTACTCAAGATTTACCTGTTACACACATTCGCACTGATAATCTAGGTTCAAAGATACATCAAGCTATAAAAATTGGCTACGATCAACAGGAAAATACTTTGTATATAAACACCTGGGTAGGTGCCACAGTTCCCAAGTACTTTAATTGGGGGCAACATGCCAATTTTATTATTTTAGAAAAAATCTGGCAGGAATATTATCAGGCACTTGGTCTAGAGTTTCGCGGTGATTACACGAATTATTTGCCCGGCATGAATTTTGACAAGTATGATCTAACCATTGTTAATCATTGGTTAGATCATAATAGCCACAGACCATTTATTCTAGTCTGCAACGGTCAGCAACAAAGCGATCAAAGTGATTTAGGTAATATGGAAAATATTATTCCAGTGATTGCCGAAAAATATCCCGACAGGATTTTCTTGGTTTGTGATAAGCTCAAATTCGTGCGTGAGAATGTTTACTATGCAGATGATATTTTTAATTCACCTGTGGGCAATTTACCTTATATCACTTACTTAAGCCAATATGCAGACATAATTGTTGGGAAAAACAGTGGCCCATTTTCATTTTCCCACTTAGATAAAAATTTAAACAATCCTAATAAAACATTTTTATGTTTTAGTAAAGATTTTAAATCATGCCTCACTGGTGAGGGTATATACTATGCAAGAACACTGTTTAGTGATCAAATCAGTGACTCAATAGTAACTAAAATAATAGAAAAAGTAATTAATATGGGCAAACAACCAGGAACAAATCGGCCAGCAGGCATGCAGAGGATTCAATGAAAGGAATTTTTGTTAACACAGAACGAGCTAATTGTAGTATCTTTAGCAGCGGTGAAATGTTGTATAATGCTATAACTAGCCCAGATGATTACCAATTGGATTATGTGGAAATCGATCAATTAGATATTGATGCATTACACCAAGGTACTATTAAATCGCAAACAAAAAACCTAGACACTAACTACGATTTTTACATTTTTAATTATCATCATTATACAATGCGTGAGTTAAAGAAAGTAGACAGCAGTAAGTTTGTGAATCTCCTAGGAAAGACATTTTGTATCATTCTGGAGATGAGACAAAATGATCCATTTCCATTCATGCAGCCAACAGGGTTTACTCATTTATTAGTGATGGACCCTACTATGCAGAGGCCTGAGTCTTATGTTCATGCTTTTCCTAGGCCGTTACTTAATTTTAAGCCAATCCAACGAATCAGTACTGTACCCGAAGTTCCTGTGATAGGCAGTTTCGGTTACGCTACTATAGACAAAGGATTTGATTTTATTGTAATGGCAGCTGCCGCAGAATTCAAACAAGCCCATATTAGAATTAATCTTAGCCCATCAACTTATGCTGATCCTAATATGGGCGAAGGTTTTAAATTACAAATTGAAAATGCCTGTAGACGACATCAAAGACCTGGTATCACTGTGGAGTTTACCAGACATTATTTTTCAGAATCTGAATTAATAGATTGGTGTGCTGAAAATACCATAAATTGTTTCTTTTATACAAGAACTATTCCTGGCTTAGCCGCAGCCACTGATCAAGTAATTATGTCAGGGGCTCCATTGGCTGTAAATGAAAATACAACTTTTAGACATATACATCCCTATATTCGTCCATATGGACAAGCTACGCTACAAGAATTGATTTTAACTAGTCAAGATGGAATCGAAAGAATTAGACAAGATTGGTCAAAAGAATCTTGTGTTAGAACATTTAAAAATATATTACTATCATGAAAACCATAGGTTTAGTAAGTGGTCCTGTACGAAATTGCGGAATTCATACCTACGCAAGTTGTGTACATGAAATATTACAACACTCAACAAAGTATCAGTTTCTCTTTTTCGAAGTTAATACTGCGTCAGAAATGATGGCACTAGCTCGCAAGCATCAAGTTAGTGCTGTTATATATAATTGGCATCCATCTATTATGCCATGGTGCACTGGGGCCTTTACCCAACGAGTCACAGAATTTGATCAGTTCCTTATTCTAGGGCATGAGTTATACCAGCAAGGAGAAACATTTGAAAATATCAAATGTTACCTTACTATAGATCCTACATTGCCAATTACTGACAATAGTTGGCCTGGTGTAAGACCGATTACTTATTATCCTGATATCAATTATCGGCCTCCTTCGGGCGTTCTCAAAATCGGTACAAGCGGGTTCGGTCAGCAAAAGAAAGGATTCGGTCGTTTAGTAGAAATGTTGAATCAACAATTCAAACACGAACCCGTTGAACTTAATGTACATTTTAGTGTTGGCCATTTTGTTGATCCTACCGGAAATACTGCTAGACAGAGTGTGCTAGACTATGCTGGTAATCTGAACAGTAATATAAAATTAACAGTTACACATAAGTTCTTTGAAAAACACGAACTAATACAGTGGTTAAACAACAATGATATAAATGTTTATTGCTACGACTATTATCATGGGCCTGGTGTAAGCAGTTCAATTGATAAAGCATTGGCTGCACAAAAACCTGTCGGTGTAAATGATTCTAATTATTTTAAACATGTTAGAAAAGACAACATTGACATTTACAAAATACCGATTCGTGAGATTGTTGAGCAAGGCATTGAACCTCTCAATGAGTTTTATTCTAAATGGAATCCCAAAACTTTTTTAGAGCAATATGAAAATATGTTAAGGACCTTCAATGTATAATAAAGCATTAGTATTGGGTGCAGGTGGATTTATTGGTGAACACATTGCCAAATATCTTGTAGATCGCGGTTGGTGGGTTAGAGGTGTTGATATTAAAAAACATGAGCACAAAGAAACATCCTGCCAAGATTTTGTAATCGGGGATCTTAGAGAGCAATCGTTAGTACGCAGTGTGGTAGATCAGCGGTTTGATATGGTGTTTCAATTGGCCGCAGATATGGGCGGAGCAGGATACATTAATACCAATTTATATGACGCCGATGTAATGAATAATTCTGCATCTATTAACCTACATGTGTTAGATGCTTGCCATCGTAGATTAATCAAACGAGTATTTTTTAGCAGCAGTGCTTGTGTTTACAACGAAGAATTACAGTCTTCAACAGATAATCCGGATTGCAGAGAATCTACTGCCTATCCCGCACACCCTGACAGCGAATATGGTTGGGAAAAATTGTTTAGTGAAAGGATGTACTTGGCCTATAATCGGCAACATAGTATGCAGAATCGAGTAGCCAGGTTTCATAATATCTTTGGTGAATATGGCACCTGGCGCGGCGGCAAAGAAAAATCCCCTGCTGCAATTTGTAGAAAAGTAGCAATGGCCGTCAATGGTGGCGAAATTGAAGTATGGGGCGACGGTTTGCAGACTAGATCGTTTTTATATATAGACGAATGTGTTGAAGGTGTAATGCGTTTAATGAACTGTGATCATTTTAGCGGTCCAGTTAATATTGGATCAAGTCATATGATATCAATTAACCAATTGGTTGAGTTGGTAGCAGACATCGCTGGTAAAAAAATTAATATTAAACATGTTCCTGGGCCGCAGGGAGTGCGCGGTAGAACCAGTGACAATGAATTAATCAAGCAACAATTAGATTGGCAACCCAGCGAAAATTTACGCTTAGGTTTAGAAAAAACTTATCATTGGATTGAGCAACAGGTAAAAAATGAACAATAAAATTTTATTTGTAACCCAAACCATGCATGGCACCAGAGCTGCCTGTGGAATTGGATTAATAGGAAAATTAATTGGTGAAACTTTATTGAAGCATCCTGAGTTCAAATTTGAATTATTGTATGCAGATGATTTTCAAACCATCGAACACAAAGTTAAAGAGTTTGAGCCTGCTGCTATTGTGTATAATTATGCACCAGGGACAACACCTTGGATGGATTACGGCAAGGGCAACAGAGATGCGATGTCTGATATTAAACATATTAGGATAATGCACGATATGCATCAAGGCATAGCCAATGCCTATCACCCAGAAAGTAATTATGGCTGGCAATACATCATTGCCGATGACCCTACCATAACAGAAACAAATTATGTGTTTGCTACTAATAGGTTATTACCACCTGGACCTAGAACTAATTATGTAGACACAGGTATTCCTGTAATCGGGTTTCAAGGATTCAGTAGTATACATGGGGAGTTTAAAGGTATTAGGAGGTTAGCGTACCAGGTAGCTATGGAATTTGATCATGCAATAATTCGTTTACATATTCCATATGGGTTTTACGGCGATCCTGCTGGCTATGCTGCTCAAACCAGAGTACATGAAGTCAGGTCCATTGTGGCACACAAACCAGGTATACAAGTTTTGGCTTCACATGAATTGTTAAGTACACAAGAAATCGTTGACTTACTGACCACTAATACTGTAAATTGTTATTTTTATGATTATCTAGATGGAGCAGGACTGGCTAGTAGTCCAGATTATGCATTGGCAGCAGGAAGGCCTATAGCAGTGGCTCGTAGTCATCAGATGAGGCATTTTTGGAATTTGCAACCTTCTATATTAATTGAGCAAAATTCATTGAGAAAGATTATTGACAATGGTCTAGAACCATTGAAGACTTTGTATGAGGACTATAGCCCGGACAGCGTTTATAAAGATTACAGTAGAATACTCAAAAAGATTCTAGGATATGTTTAAATTAAAATTTTATTTCAAGCACATAGGCGATCAGATTTGCACTACCGCACTACCAGAAAATATATTCAATGCAACAGGAGAAAAATGTATTATAACTGACCCAGCTATATGGGCTTTTAAACATAATCCTTATGTTATTCATATGGATGAGTCTGACTGTCCATCTGATGCACTGGAGATTAATGTAATACCTGACAATAGAATACCAGATCAACGACAACTATACTTGAAAAATACTCAGAGTCAAATCAGTGTCGGGCAGACTGATTATATGTGCCAGAATATCGGAATCACTGAACCTAAGTTACGTCACCCTCGATTATATATTTATGAAGATCTAGAGATAGAACCTGACAAGATCATTGTAAACACAGCGGGCAGTGATAGAACAAGAGACAATGAACCGGCTATTAGGTATAACTTTGGCGAAGATCAAGTCAGAATTCTAAGTGATGATATCTTAAAACAAATTTTACATAATTATAAAAATTATAGGATTTATCAAATTGGCAGTAAAAATGATCGCCCATTGGGCGGCCACAGTATTGATTGTAGAGGAATGGACTACTGGGACAGTATAAAAGAAGTTGCTACAGCCAGTAGATTCATTGGTGTAGATTCTGGTCCCAGGCATATGGCCAGTTGTTATCCTAAAATTGATATTAGGGTAGCATTAGTTCAATATCCAAAACAAACTTTGCTATCATCTAGACCTGGTGACATTAACCATTGGTTGTTTAGTTGGCTTGACATGACTCATACATACTTTAATAGATACGATTACGACATAGGTTACACATTTAGCTATAAGAAAATCTAACACTATGGATCTAATCAAATACAAAAATAAACAGTATCCTGCTTTCCAAGCAATAGGCAATGCCAGCCAATTTGCTATTCCATTTGCCAAATATTTTTGCCATGGACGGGGATATGATATCGGATGCAATAGACTTGAATGGGCATATCCTGGCGCTATACCAATTGATCCTGTGATATCAATTGATTACGATGCTTATAATTTACCAGAAGGACAAGTTGATTATATTTTCAGTAGTCATTGCCTAGAGCATTTGTCAGACTGGGTTGGTGCATTAAACATTTGGACCGATCATATTAGACCTGGCGGTATATTATTTTTGTATCTGCCTCATTACTCACAAGAATATTGGCGGCCATGGAATAACCGTAAACATCTACATGTATTATCCTCTGAGATTATTGTGGATTATATGAATGATACTGGATACACGAATATTATTAGCGGCGATCGAGATTTAAATGATAGCTTTATTGTAGTAGGACAAAAACCTAGTAGAAAATTATGAAAAAAATAACTGTAGTATGTGTAGGGAATGTTTGCCACGATTTAATGAAATTTAGTGTTGAAAATACACTTAAACATACACCCGATGTAGAAGATGTTTTAATAATTGCTGACAAACCAATCTTGGATTACGGGCGGTTCGAACAACTACCCGAAGGTTTTACAAGAAAAGATTATCAAAAATTATTAATAAAGGATCTTAATCATATGGTCCAGACAGAGTTCTCTTTAATATGCCAGTATGACGGAATGGCAGTAGACAACAATCAATGGACAGATGATTTTTTTAATTACGATTACATAGGCGCTGTTTGGCCTGAAAAGTTCAATTGGATACCCCAAAATTCCAGAGTAGGCAATGGCGGATTTAGTCTACGCAGTAAAAAATTACTAGAGGCCTTGCAAGATTCACAGGTTACTTATAGTGATAACGAGGATGTGTTAATTTGTCAAATTTTTAGAAAGTTCTTAGCCGACGGATATAATATCAAATATGCCCCAATGGAGTTAGCTGATAGATTCAGTAATGAATGGAATAATCCAGCTGGGGCTGTGTTTGGATTTCATGGCATATTTAATTTTCCAAGGTACTTTGATGACCATCAATCAGCCGAATTAATTGCTCAGTATGATCTAAACCATTGGTACCAAGATCAATTACAAAATTTTCTTGAGTACTGTGAAACCAATAATTATATTGAAACTTTACTGCAATTAGAAAAAAATCTTAGGCAAAATCAATGAACAATAAATTCAGATTTCACATACTAGGCCTGCCGCACACAGTAACTAGTAAAGAATATAATGCCTGCGCCTATACGCAAAAGGTATGGAAATTTGGCCGAATGATGTTGTCCCGTGGGCATGAAATCATTCATTATGGTCATGAAGACAGCGATCTTGATTGTACTGAACATGTCAGTGTTTTGACAAATAATGACTTGGAAATTGCCTACGGAAATTATGATTGGCGCCGTAACTTTTTTAAGTTTGACACCAATGATCATGCCTACCAAACATTCTATACCAATGCCATTCGAGAAATCGAATCACGTAAGCGGCGACATGATTTTTTATTACCATTTTGGGGTTACGGACACAAGCCCATCTGTGATGCACATCCGGACATGATTGTGGTTGAGCCTGGTATAGGCTATGCCGGCGGTCACTGGGCCAGATTTAAAATTTTTGAAAGCTATGCCATCTATCATGCCTACTGTGGATTGACCGCAGTGGGCACCTGTAAACAAGATTGGTACGAAGCGGTGATTCCCAACTATTTTGATCCTGATGACTTTGTCTACGCACCCGAAACCAAAGAAGATTACTTTTTATTTGTGGGTCGTGTCTACGAAGGCAAAGGGGTAAACATAGCCATACAGGCCACTGAGGCCATTGGTGCCCGGCTCAAAATAGCCGGGCAAGGCAGTCTTGCTGACATGGGCTACAGTCAAACTCCTGTGCATGTAGAATTTCTGGGCTATGCCGATATCGAGACCAGAAAACAGCTGATGACTCGTGCTCGTGCCGCGTTTGCGCCCAGTATGTATGTGGAACCATTTGGTGGTGTACAGATAGAAATGCTGTTGTCGGGTACACCTACAATTACCACAGACTGGGGATCGTTTACCGAAAACAACATACATGGGTTAACTGGCTATCGTTGTCGTACATTTGACCATTTTGTCTGGGCTGCACAAAATATTGATCGTATCAGGCCCGAGGCCTGTAGAGAATTTGCATTGAATTTTACCATGGATCGGGTGGCTTTACAGTACGAAGAATTTTTTCAAAATGTTTTGAATGTCTACACAGGCAACGGCTGGTATGAGCGCAGCAATCGCAGCGATCTTGACTATCTACAGCGTGATTTGCCCAAATTGGGTTAAATATTGACAAGCTCTGAGCTTTTTGCTATACTGCCTGCACAGTAAACATTAGGAGATAATGATGCAGTATCCCAGTTATATGACCGCCCAAGACATTGAATCTTTCGAAATGGACATGGCCAGATTCGAGTTAGATCCCAGCGTGGAGTTTGACGAGATTAATCGTGAATTGCGTGAACTAGCCTTAACCGAGTTGGCCGCAGAAGCAGAACGGCTTCAATTTTACAATTTGTAAATCGTGCTCTACGCTAGACCTATTCACGTCGACTTTCCTAGACTGAATTATGTTTATCCGGTCAGTGCCACAGACATATTAGTCAATAGTGTAGGTGGACAAAGGTTAAACGGCAGTTATAGAGACGTGAATCATCCTATACACGTAGAGCCTGCTGCTCGATTACATCTTAGTCCACAGGCATTAGAAATTCTTACTAGAGAACGTAAGAATGTTTGATGATTTTAAACTTGACAATACTCCTGGTGGCGTACTAAAAAAGACCACTAGCATACCTACAGACTTAAAAAACTCAAGGAGTTTTTTCGGCGTCGGTGGGCCACTACCGAGATTCTACTATGACTTCGAAGCTCAAAAACGACATTACGCACACCGACGTCTTGGGGCAAGATCTAAAGATTGATGATTTCGTAGCTTACCCTAGTAGCTCGGGACTAGGGCGCAATGCACTAAAAATCGGCAAAATAGTCGGACTCACTGCTAAGATGGTCAAGGTTGTTCACCTTACCCAGCGAGTCAGCGACTGGAATAAAATGGAAGTAAAATCTACCACACGCTATCCAGATGATTGTGTACGACTTGACGAAAAACTGATAACCCTTTATATTCTTAAACATCGCAACCAATCCTAGAAGGTAATTTATTATGAATAGGTTAGTAACACGAGGCCCAAACCCTTTTGCTCCTCTTGCAAAAATTAAAAATCAACAAATGACACTATCGAATCCCTATGAGGTTCTTACTGTCCGGGTAAAGCCATTATTAACTAATAAAGACATTGTGGCGGCTAAGGATTCGTTACATAAGCGTTTGGATGGAGTCAAGTATGAACCCCACCATTTTGGTAGGCTTGAATTAATTGATTACCGAGACATTGATATTAACGTTGACATTCAACGTCTTTTAGAAATATCACATGTAGCCAGTATCATTGAACTTTTTGATCCTAGGATTATTCAACCGGTCAATGTTATCTATATTAAAGAGACCGGGCGTTACAGTGCCTGGGATGGCCAACAAAGTAGCGCAACTTTTGCTATTTTGTACTATTTTGGTATGATCGACGAAAACACCAAAATCCAGTGTAAAGTCGTTGACGATGATTTAGAAGTTCCTGGCAGCGACTTAGTTGGCGAAGCAGTAGGAAATTATGGATTTCGTCGATTAAATGGCAATGGCAGAAAACCAGTGGACGTTTATTTTACCCACCGTAGCAGGGTCAATGGTGTGCGTAGATATGGCAGTTGTTTACGCGAAGATCAACAAAGTCACGAAATACAAGAGATCATTGAGCGACATCATATGTTTACTGCGCCTAGTATTGATGCTCAAAATAACAAAGCCAAACCTGGCATGATAACTTATATTACCGGGGTCAATACAATTGCTGGTCACGACACTGCCAAAGAACATTTTGATGTAACCAAAACTGATCTCGACTACGCATTGTCCTGGCATGATAGGTATTTTCCATTGGAAAAAGGTGTAGATGGTGGCATTATTTTAGCTTTGGGCAGATTACATGCGTCCAGTAGAGGTCGTCCTTCTACAAAAAGCGAACCTGCTGAACCTGCTGTGCCATTGACAGAGAAATTTGGAGAAGAATTAGCTGACATTATCCGCTCGAGGTATCTAAACCCAGCTGGGTTCCATGCCGCCTGCAAGGATAGGTTAAAAATTTGGCAGTTGCGTAATTTAATCCGTCCATCTTGGTCAGACAGTTGTCTTGCACCATTCTTGGTCATGGATTATGTTGAGCATGGCGGCACACAGGCAGTTCCTGTAGTCCCGGCTATGAATTTATATGCAGGCGTCTGATCAATTATATTTTTATCTATGGAGTCATAAGTTTTGGGATCCTGAACAAGATTCCTTGGTCACAAGGACTTGTTTTGGGATCACCCAGGATTACGATAATAGACAAAATGGATATGAAGGTCATGTAGGACATAGAGTAAGTTTCAGTCATATTTGGGCCGGGCCCAGTAGGCTAATAAGAGAATTAGAGACCAAAGTTAAGCAAGAATTCCGCGAGTATCTGTTTACAGGATACAGAAACTATGTTTACGAATGGATTACAGAAGCCATTGAAACCGAACAAGTAGCAAATTGGGTTGATTGGGAAGTCGGCGAAATTCCCACAGTTAGTTGTGTTGTGTAAAAGCAACAACTTGACAACTACCTTGGGTTCAACTATACTAGAGATATGAAAATCATAC
>Ga0214923_10004443_pt1 | contig 16907 bp, 17 predicted proteins | sample LL1510_MetaG_FD_177993 | JGI IMG/M metagenome (GOLD analysis project Ga0214923, IMG submission 177993) | Freshwater microbial communities from Lake Lanier, Atlanta, Georgia, United States - LL-1510 | ecosystem: Environmental > Aquatic > Freshwater > Lake | place: USA: Georgia | collected... | reverse complement strand
TTCTCCATCGGGGAAGCGGTCTTTGAGGGGGTGGAGGAGTGCAAACCCTGTTACTGGATGGACCAAGCCGTGGCCCCCGGGGCGCATGCCTTCCTCGAGGGGCGCGGGGGCCTGCGGTGCCGCATTCTCACCGGCGGATCCCTCCGATGCGGAGAAGCGGACCTGCAGGTGGTGGTGTCGCCCGAGAAGACTTTCCCGGCTCTTCGGCAGCAGGGGCGGGAAGTCACGGAGGTCAACGATCGCCTTGCCGGGGAGCGGGCCCTGCAGATCGTGGTCAATGGCCAACCGTATTCCATGACCATGCAGACCCCCGGGGCGGAACGGTATTTGGTGCGGGGCCTCCTCCATGCGGAAGGCGCTGGAGGAGGGGGGTTGCGATCCTTGGTCCAGTCGGAGCGGGCGGATGCCACGGTGGTCGAGGTGGAGGTTGATCCTTCGGACGTGCCCGGCGGCGCCCGCCGCCTCGTTTCCACCTCGTCCTGCGGGCTTTGCGGAAAGGAATCGGTCGAGGGTGTTTTTCGGGAGATTGCGCCCGTCCGGAAGGATGTTCGAACCGACGCGCGGCGTTTGCATCTCGTCCACACGGGGATGCGCCAAAAGCAGTCCACCTTTGCCGGAACCGGCGGCACCCACGCGGCCGCGGTGGCCTCGGCGGATGGGGAAATTCTCTGCGTCTTTGAGGACATCGGCCGTCACAACGCAGTGGATAAGGCGGTGGGGTTCCTTCTGGAAAAAGGGCTGCTGGCCCGTGCGGATGTTCTGGCGGTGAGTGGACGGCTCTCTTTCGAGATCGTACAAAAATGCGCGCGGGCCGGCATTCCCGTGCTCACGGCCGTTTCCGCGCCCTCCACCCTGGCCGTGGAAAGCGCGGAGCGCTGGAACATCACTCTGGCTGGATTTTGCCGTGAGGATCGCGCAACCTTTTACAGCGGCTTGGGCCGTGTGGAACGGGGCAAACAAAACAGTCATGGCTAAACCCAAAACCAAGGCCGGCGGATGGGGGGCTCTTATCTCCTCCTTCCATTTCCTGAAGCGGGAAAGCTTCCTCAAGGGAAACAAGACGCTTTTCCGCATGAACCAGCCGCGCGGATTCGATTGTCCCGGTTGCGCCTGGCCCGACCCCGCGGATGCTTCGGTCACCGAGTTCTGCGAGAACGGGGTCAAGGCGCTGACGTACGAAACCACCTCGAAGCGTGCCACACCGAATTTGTTCGCACGCCACACCGTGACGGAAATGCAGGGATGGGACGATTTTACCCTGGAGAACACCGGACGGCTCACGCACCCCATGGCCTACGATCCAGAGACCGACCGCTATGGGCCGATCGGTTGGGACGAGGCCTTCACGCGGATCGCCGGGCACCTCCGTTCGCTGGCCTCGGCGGATGAGGCGGTTTTTTACACGTCGGGGCGAACCAGCAACGAAGCGGCATTTCTTTACCAACTCCTGGGGCGCCTCTACGGCACCAACAACTTCCCTGACTGCTCGAACATGTGCCATGAATCCAGCGGGGTCGGTATGCGGGAGTCTCTGGCCACCGGAAAGGGGACCGTCTCGCTGGAAGATTTCGGGAAAGCCGATGCGATTTTCATCTTCGGCCAGAACCCGGGGACCAACCACCCGCGCATGTTGACGGAACTGGAGAAGGCTTCCCGACGCGGGGCACGCATTGTCAGTTTTAATCCCCTCCGCGAGGCTGGTCTGCTCAACTTTACCCACCCCCAGCATGCGGCCGACATGATTTTCGGGCGCAGCACCCCGATCAGCACCTATTACTACCAGCCCCGCATCGGGGGCGATCTGGCGGCGGTGAGGGCCATGGCCAAGGCCGTGCTGGAAAGAGCGGAATCCGATCCGGCTCTTCTCGACCATGAATTTATCGCCCGCCACACCCATGGATTCGAGGAGTACCGCCGGATGGTCCGGGAGACTTCTTGGGATCTTCTGGTGGATCAATGCGGGCTGACCCGAAAGCAGATCGAGGAGGCGGCGGAAGTTTATGCCCGGGCGGATCGCGTGATCTGTTGCTGGGCGATGGGGCTGACCCAGCACCGCCACGGCGTGGCCAACGTGCAGGAGATCGTCAACCTGCTGTTGCTACGCGGCAACATCGGCCGCCCCGGAGCCGGTCCTTGCCCGGTGCGCGGCCACAGCAACGTGCAGGGCGACCGCACCATGGGCATCACCGAGGAACCCTCGGAGGAATTTCTGGCACGATTGGAAAGGGAGTTCGGTTTCACCGCACCCCGCAAGCATGGGTATGCGACGGTGCATGCCATCAAGGCCATGGCCGCGGGCCGGGTCCGGTTCTTTCTCGGCATGGGCGGGAATTTCGCCTCCGCCACGCCCGATTCCGCATTCACCTGGGAGGCTTTGCGCCGTTGCGACATGACGGTGCATGTCTCGACCCACCTCAACCGGAGCCATGTCGTGCACGGCAAGGCCGCCCTGATTCTTCCGTGCCTGGGACGTTCCGAGGCCGATAACCAGGCGGGCGGGCGCCAGTCGGTCACGGTCGAGGACTCCATGAGCATGGTCCATGCCTCGACCGGAGCCAACCGTCCCGCCTCCGAACATCTCAAATCCGAACCCGCCATCGTGGCCGGCATCGGCAAGAAGCTATTTCCCGGCGGGCCGGTTGATTGGGACGCTCTGGTGGCCGACTACGACCGCATCCGGGAACGCATCGAGGCGGTCATCCCCGGATTTGAAGGCTACAACGAGAAAATCCGACACCCGGGCGGGTTTCCACTGCGCAACCCTGCCGCGCATCGCGAGTGGAACACCCCGACCGGGAAAGCCCAGTTTATCCTCAATGAATTGCCCGAGCTCTCGCTGGCTCCGGGCCGGCTGCGGCTTATGACCCTGCGCTCCCACAATCAGTACAACACGACCGTGTACGACAGCGGGGACCGCTACCGGGGCATCACCGGTGAGCGGCGCGTGATTTTCCTTCATCCCACGGACATGCAGGAACGCGGGTTGACGGCAAAATCCTCCGTGACCATCCGCAGCCACGCGGCCGACCGGCGCGAAAGGCAGGCCCCGGGGTTCCGCCCCGTTCCTTATGACATTCCGCGGGGCTGTGCCGCCGCCTATTACCCGGAGACCAACGTGCTGGTGGGCGTCGATGAGTACGCGGTGAAAAGTTTTACCCCGATGTCCAAATATATCGAGGTGACCCTAGAGGCGGAGAAATAGAAGGCGGCGCACGTCTTACCGAGTCAGACGCTTCCAGATTTTATCGATCTCCACCCGGGTGACTTTGGCCTCCTCCCAACTGTTGGGGAGTGTGCTGAGATTGTAGCCGCTTGCGACGGGCCCCATTTCCGGGCAGACAAAGATCTCGCGGTCCTTTTTCCGGTTGCCATCCAGCCAACACTTCAGAAGAGCCTCCGCAAAAGGCAGCCAATCCCGAAATTCCGGGGTGTGATTTCCTTTTCCGTCCGTCACCGGAACCTGGCAGTGATGACCGTTGAAGGGGCGGAAATGAAACATCTGGGCGCGTTGGATCAGGTCCGGGCGCACGAGAAGTTTTTCGGCGTAGTTGCCGGGATGCAGGTGTTTCACGATGGAAAAGTGGGAGAAGTCCCAGGTGATGGGGAGAAGTTCGCCCGTCACCCGGAAGTAGGCATCGGCCAGTGCGTAGCCTTTTTCCGGCGTTTCCGTGCAGGTGTCCCGGTGCATTTCCACCGCCGGCTCCAGTCCCAGCTTTTTGCCTTCTTGCATGAGGAGTACTGCCAGACCGACGGCCTCCGGGGTGAGGGTGTCCTCATCGGCCAACTGCACGTTGATGTGGTGCGCGCCGATTTTCTGGTTGGCCTTCAGTTCGCGGTGGAACTCCGCCGCCTGGCCGGAGGAAAAATACCCCAACACCGTCAACCCGTGCTTCTTCGCCGCTCGTCCCACCTCGGGAAGGGCCGCCGTGGCGACCCCGTCAAATCCGGCGGCCTTTGCGTCGGCCAGCTTGCGGTCGTAGCTCCATTCCTTCTCGCGGCTCGGATAGTCCACCATGGACCATCGCGAGGCGATGTGGCGGAGCCGATTCACTTGGTTTCGCTTTTTTCCGCCTCGGCCCGCGCCCTGGGAAAGTGAGTTCGGCGATGCCGGATTTGTCGAGTTCTCCGAGCCCACCGGTGACCATTTTGCGATATTGGCCGAGCGTGGCGGCGGCCAGGGGCAGTTTCAGTTTGAGTTGCCGAGCCAAGCCGAGGGCGATGCCGCTGTCCTTGGCCGCATGCGCGGCACTGAAGAAGCACGAGTGATCGCGGTTGACCATGTCCTCGCCGTCGGTGGCCAGAACCCGGGAGTTGGCCCCGGTTTGGCTAAACACCTCCATGAGGGTCTTAAGATCGAGGCCCAGGGCAGCGCCCAGCCCGAGTCCCTCCGCAAGGCCGGCGGTGTTGATGTTCATCACCATGTTGACCAAAGCTTTGACTTTCGCCGCGCTGCCGGCCGGTCCGATATAGCGCATGAGTTTCCCATCATCGCTCAGTTTGGCCAAGATCGGGGCGACGCGGTCGAAGGTCCCGCGATCCCCGCCGCACATCAGATAGAGTGTGCCGGCACGGGCCTGTGTGATGGACGAGGCCATGCAGCCCTCGAGCGTGGCGGCGTGTGCTTTTTTCGCCAGCCTCTCCACGGCGATATGGGTGGAAGGCGAGACGGTGGCGCAATTGACGAACACCTTGCCGGCCGCCCCCTTCAACAGGTTGTCTTTTGGTCCGGCAAAGATGCCGTGCATGGCTTTGTCGTCCGTCACCACCGTGAGGATCAGGTCGGCCGCCGCGGTGACCCCGGCCAGGGTGGGACTGGCCTGACAGCCCAGTTCCTTGGCCAAATCCTCCGCGACCTCACGGCGCACGTCGTAGACGACGATGACGTGGTGGCCGGTTTCCTTGAGGCGACGTGCCATGTTGGCGCCCATGCGGCCAAGACCGACGATGCCGATTCGTTTCATGGCGGGGTTAACGGCTGAAAAAAGGGTTGTGGCGTTTTTCCTCGCCGATGGTGGTGAGGGGGCCGTGTCCCGGGCAAACAATCGTCTCCTCCGGCAGGGTCATCAGACTGGTGCGGCCGGTTTCCAAAGCTTCCGGATAGCTGACCATGCCCCCGCCCATGGAACCGGCAAAAAGAGCGTCGCCGACAATGGCCAAAGGCTTGGCAAGACCGGTGATGACATACGTGATGCCGCCTCGCGCGTGGCCGCTGGTGCGGCGTGTCTCGACCTTGAGGCACCCGATGGCGAAGGTTCGTCCGTCCTGAAAGGGTTCCGCGCCATCGACCGGTTCCCGCGCGCTGACAAAAGCCGGGGCGCCGGTGGCTTTTTTGAGCCGTGGGAGATCCACAATATGATCCCCGTGACTGTGGGTGATGAAGATCTGCCCGATTGTGACGGGTAGCTTGAGCATCCCCGCACAATCCGCCCCGGTGTCGAAGGCGGCGGCCGTTTTCGTCTGGGGATCCCAGACCACGTAGCTGTTGACCGTCATGTCCTCGTAGGGCGTGTTGAAACAGGCCAATCCCTCGATCGGCCCGGGATTCTTCGGATACCACGATTGGCGACCGAGGGCCATGAGCGCATCCGTTCCAAGACCGAGAACCGGGGCGAGTTGTCGCACGGCAGCATCATCGAATTGTCCGTTTTTGATCGCCACCACTTTTTCGGCGGAAAGGCCTGTTTTTTTCGCAACTTCCGTGTCCACCAAACCCAACCCACGGCAGGCCTTGCCGATGACATCCTGAAAATTGTCTTCGAGCGGAATTGACATGAGGCCGTTATATGGGAGCAGTGCGCAGGGTCAAGTTGGGTGGGTTTTTCCGCACGGCCTTTGCAGGACGTGGCCGACCCAGCGCCGTCCCCCGGAAATCGGTGCGAGATTTGAAAAAATCCGAGGGGGGCTTTTTAAATATGCCGGGAATCGGCGTGGTCTTTGACTGCGTACCCTGAATCTTGGCGTTTGTGGTTCACTTCGTTTTTCTTCACGTAGCCTTGGTAGATGTCCTCGGCGGTCATGCCTAGGGTTTGGGCGAGGGAGACGAGGAAGTGGAACAGGTCGACCACTTCGACGCGGGCGTTCTGTTCGTCGATTTTCTGGTATTTGGCCCACCATTTCCATGGAAAGCTGTCGATCAGTTCGGCCAGCTCCTGGCTCATGGCGCGGGTATAGTTGAGGGCCCACTTGGTTTTGTCCTCCGGCGTGAGGTTGGCAAGATCGACCCCGATCTTTTTGTTGAGGATATCCTGCATCCGGAAAATTTCATCCAGCTTGTCCGGATTGGCCATAGGAGATGGGTAGCGGGTGGGGGAGAAAAGAAGGAGGCTTTTTTACAAAAAAATTCCGGCCGATGTGAAGAAGCAGGGAAGCGGGTTGGACGGAGGGAGTTGGAGTGGGTAACAAAGAACGATGCGTGATGTAGTGATTTTGGGAAGCGGGTGTGCCGGTTGGACGGCGGCGCTTTATTTGGCACGGGCCAATCTCAAGCCTCTGGTTCTGACGGGGGCCCAGACGGGGGGGTTGCTGACGACGACATCGGTTGTGGAAAATTATCCGGGATTTCCCAAGGGGGTGGATGGAACGACCCTGATGGTGCAGATGATGGAGCAGGCGCAGAAGTTCGGGGCGGAGGTGGAGTTTGGGGTGGTTGCGGACGAGGTCCTCTTCGGCAGGCCCGCCCACCGAATCCGGGCGGGAAACCGAACGATCGAAACCAGGGCGTTGATCGTTTCCACCGGTGCGGGGCATCGGCATCTGGGTGTTCCTGGGGAAAAGGAGCTGGAGACGAAGGGGGTGACCTACTGTGCGACGTGTGACGGAGCGTTGCCGATGTTTCGGGACCAGCCTGTGGTGGTGGTGGGGGGAGGAGATTCGGCGTGTGAGGAGGCGACCTTTTTAACGAGATTCGCATCGAAGGTTTATCTGGTGCATCGCAGGGGAGAGTTACGGGCCTCGAAGATCATGGCGGAGCGGGCTTTGGGAAATCCAAAGATTCAGCCTGTTTGGAATTCGGTGGTGGAGAGTGTGGAGGGGGTGAAGGAGGGTAAAGTGACAGGGGTCAAGTTGAAGGAGAGTCGAACTGGAAAGAGTTCGGTTCTCGCGTGCGCGGGTGTTTTTATTGCGGTCGGACATGTTCCCAACACGCAGATTTTTAAGGGGCAACTCAATATGGATGAGGCGGGTTATTTGCAGTTGGCGGCGGGGAGTCGGACGAATGTGGAGGGGGTTTTTGGGGCGGGGGATTGTGCGGATAAGGTGTACCGGCAGGCGGTTACCGCGGCTGGCATGGGCTGCATGGCCGCGATCGATGCGGAGCGTTATCTAGCCGCAGGTTGACCGACAGGGGAGGGGGCGGGAGGAGGGGGAAGAGAGTCGAGGAGGGAGCGGGCTTCCTGAAGAAATGCGCTTCCGGTGTTTGCCGCTAGGATTTCGTTCAGGGTCTGGCGAGCTGCCTCCGGCCGATTCTCCTGAATTTGAATCCGGGCCAGGCCGACGGCGGCCCCGGTCCGGAAAGCGTCCGCGGGCTGGATCGTCATGATGCGTAGGAAGAGGGTCTGTGCGGCGGCCCGATCTCCCGCCGCGGCGAGCTGGTTGGCTTGGGCAAAACGTGCGGCGGAGGCGAGGGGGTGGGAGGGAAATTCACGGACGCACCTCTCGTAAAAGCCGGCCGCTTGGCGGTGATCTTTCTTTTCCGATGCAGCGGCCGCGGACTCGAGAAGGGCAAGGGCGGTGGCGGGTTGGCCGGGGTAGTCCCGAATCAGTTGGACCCAAGTCTCGGGTCCAGGCTTGGTCTCAAGCAGCAGGTTGGATTCGGAGCGGGCTTTCTCGGCTTTGGAGTATTGCCAGATCAGGAGTGCGATCCCGGCGGTGAGGGCCAGGCCGAGCGGGAGCAGGGTTCGCGGTTGAAGCCAGGCGGGGGGTTGGGCTGGGATGATCCGGGGCTGCTCGGAGGGGACGGTCAGGGGATTCGACATGGAATGTGGAGAATGGGAAAAGCGCCTGCGGAGGGCAAGTCAGGACCTTGGCGGAGTGCGAGGTTGAGCCAAAGAAGGGATCCATTTGGGCGAAATTAAAGTGTTGACCGCGTGGTTAAAGGTGGGTAAAAATGGGTAATCAAGGTGAAAACTGTTTATACGTGGTGAGCAAATACATATGACGCAAAAGGAGGCATATACCGACAGGTTCGAGTTTTCCTTGGATGACAAGGGGCGGCTCTCCGTTCCCGTCGAGTGGAGGGGGGAGGCTTTCGAAAAAAGATTTCTCGTGATGCCGTCGTCCGATGGATGTCTGCGAATTTACCCGGCGAGTTTTCTTGGCAGGGAGATGGAAAAATTGTCCACCCTCGGGGCGACCATCGCGGATGCACGACGAAAAGGGCTGGAAAAGTTGGCCAGCGTGATCCAGGCGGCGGAGCCCGACCAGCAGGGAAGAATCATGATACGGGAGAAATTCAGGCAGCACGCCGGACTGGGGCGTCAGGCGGTCCTGGTGGGGCGGCTGGATCATTTCGAGGTTTGGGATCCGAAGCGGTGGCAGAAGATCGCCCCGCCGGCGATGACGTTCGAGGAGCTGGCCCGGGAGGTCGGACTGTGATGCCGCGATTCTTTTTTTCCCGCGCGATGCGGCGCCCCCTTGTCGTGATGGTTCCGCACGTCCCGAGACTTTTTCAGGCCACTGAAACCGCCCGTCGGCAAATGAGTGTCCGATGGCCGGATCGGTCCTGGAGACTCCCCCGAAACATCGAGGGAGAAAAATCAACCGACCCCCGCAACTGATGGTTTGGACGGGCCCGGAAGGCACGTTCCAGAAAATCGGTTCGGGCGTCCCGGGAGGTAGAATATGGACTGGAAGCAGATGATGAGGGGGAAACTCGCCTGCGGCTTTTCCTGCCGCCGCGATGGTTCCGGAAGGGTGGAGGGCCACGGGGTGGTCAAACTTCCAAAGCGAAACGCCTACGAGATCATCGGCCTCCGGAGACCTGTCCGACGGGAAATCCTCCGGTTGCGTCCCACCCCCTAAGGCGTGGAGCACGTCCCTGTTCTTTTGGAGGCGATTTTGAGCATGTTGCAACCCGCTCCCGGCCGCACGATTGTTGACGCGACGTTTGGCCGCGGAGGACACACCCGTGCGCTCCTCGAGCGGGGGGCCAACGTGGTCGCCCTCGACTTGGATCCTGCAGCCGAGGCGGAAGCGCAAAAATTATCTGCCGAGGCGGGACCGGGTCGCTTTTGTTTTCACCGGATGAATTTTGGCGATTGGGAGCAAGCCGCCGCCCGGAAGGGACCAACGGACGGGCTGCTGCTGGATTTGGGAATTTCCTCGCCCCAGGTGGATCAGGCGGAGCGTGGCTTCAGCTTTCAGCAGGACGGGCCTCTGGATATGCGGATGGATCCGACCTCCGGGACAACGGCGGCGGAGCTGGTCAACAACCTTTCGGAACCGGAATTGCGCACTCTGCTGAGGGAGGGGGGGGAGGACCGGGATCCGGGCAAGATTGCCCGAACGATTGTTCGGGCCCGACCTCTTGCCACGACGATGGAGTTGGCGGCGGCGGTTTGCCGGGCGACCCGGCCGGCCCGTCCCGGATCCAAGCATCCCGCGACGAGGACTTTTCTGGCTCTTCGGCGCGCGGTCAATCGCGAGGGGGAGTCCCTGGAGAAAGCTTTGTCAGCCGTGCCGAACATCCTGAGGCCGGGGGGAAGAATGGCGGTGTTGACCTATCACTCGGCGGAGGACCGTGTGGTGAAGCACTGGATCCGTGGGCACGCGGAGGAGGAGAGACGCGAGATGGGAATGGCGTTTGGGCAGCCCAACCCCGAGCGTTGGGTGAAAGCTTTGGAGGAGGTGGTGCCGACGGAGGAGGAGATTTCGGCCAATCCCAGGGCTCGGAGTGCGCGTTTGCGCGGGGCCGAGCGGTTGCAGGAGGAAAAGAGGTGAGCCGCAACCAGATTCGCAGGACCAACCAGGTGGGCGGAACCCAGTTGGTTCGTTTTCTCCTGGGAGCGGGTCTGGCGACATCGCTGGTGATCGCTTTCGCCTTGCTTCACGTATCAAACATCCGGGCAGCGGGTGAGCTGAAGAAACTGGAGATGGCCCGGGCCCGACAGGAGGAGGTGCTGAAATCTGCCCGTCTGCAGGCGGAGAAGTTGCGTTCTCCCCGGAATTTGACGGAGCGTGCGGAGCAGATGAATTTGGGTTTGGTCAGTGTGAGCCAGCTGGAGATTTATGAGGCACCGACCCGGAAAGCCTGGCAAGCGACCGACCTGGCGAAAGAGGAGAGCCGATGAAGCCACGCAATCGTGTCATGGGGGTGACCCTCGGGTTGGCCCTTTGTTTCACGATTGTGTCCTGCAGGTTGATCTGGATTCAGCTGGTGAATCAGGAGAGCTATCGGGCCGAGGCGATCCGGAGCCATACGCGAGGGGAGGCGGTTCCGGCCCAAAGGGGTTCGATTCTGGACGTGAGCGGGCGGGTGTTGGCGCAGAGCATGCCCTGGATCGAGGTGCGGCTGGACGGGAAGTTGTTGGCAGAGGAGCCGAGGGAACTGCCGATGCTGGCCTCCCTTCTTGGTGTCTCGGCGGAGTGGTTGAAGGGACAGGCGGATCCGGAGAACCGGTATCAGAAGATTGCCGAGGGGATCAGCGTGGAGACGGAGGCCAAAATCAGGGCAAACAAACTCCGATCGGTCCGCCTGGAACGGAAGACGATCCGCAACTATCCCAACGGGTCGGAAACGGCACAAATCCTGGGTTATGTGAACCTGCAGGAGATGAATCTGGCAGGGATCGAAAAGCCCCTGGCTGTGGAGGTGGGGGAGGCGGGGGTGGAAAAATCGATGGACCGGTACCTTCGGGGAGTGGCGGGGGAGCGGCGGATCATTCATGACGCGATACGTCGCGAAATTCCCTATTTCCGTCTGAGCGACCGACCCGCGCGGGACGGGTATCATGTGGTGCTCACGGTCGACCAGGGAATCCAGCACGTCGTGGAGCGGGAGGCGGACGCGTTGGTGGAAAAGTACCAGCCTGAAAGTGTCCAGATCGTGGTCCTGCGGCCGTCGACGGGGGAGGTCCTGGGAATGACGAGCCGTCCGACCTTTGATCCCAACCAGAGAAAGACGTTTGAGGCGGGGGCGGTAAAGGATCGTCCGATCGCCGATATCTATGAGCCGGGCTCCACCTTTAAAATCGTGACCGTGGCGGCGGGGCTGAACGAGGGAGTGGTGGATTTGGACAGCACTTTCTTTTGCGAGAACGGCGAGATGTTTTACGGGGGCTCCTCCCTGAAGGATCACGAGGCGTACGGCATGCTCTCCCTGCGGGAGATCGTTGCAAAATCGAGCAACATCGGAACGGCGAAGGTGGCGATTCAGCTGGGGGAGGAAAAGGTGTACGAGTACGCGCGCCTATTCGGATTCGGTCAGAAAACGCAAAAAGGGGAGGGGATTTTGCCGGGGGAGGAGGGGGGGTTGCTCCGTCCGACAAAAAAGTGGAGCAAGCTGTCGATCACCCGGATTCCGATGGGGTACGAGGTGGCGGCGACCAATCTTCAGATGGCGTTGGCCTACGGTGCGATAGCGAACGGGGGAAAAAGGATGGAGCCGAGAATCATCAAGGCGGTGGTGGATCGGGACAACCGGGTGGTGCTTCAGTTTTTACCCAAAGTTGTGTGCCAAGCGATCAAGCCGGAGGCCGCCGCGAAGATGGTGGAGGCCCTTCGCGGGGTCGTTTCGGACCAGGGAACGGCGGAGGGTGCCCAGGTGCCCGGATATGAGGTGGCGGGAAAAACAGGGACCGCAAAAAAAGTGGTGCAGGGGGATTACGCGAAAGACAAGTACCGCTCCTCCTTCATCGGATTTTTGCCGGCCGACAAACCGGAATTTCTCGTTTCCATCCTGGTGGATGAACCCAAGGGAAAAGTGTACTACGGGGGTTTGGTGGCGGGGCCCGCGTTCAAAAACATCGCGACCCAGGTGGCGGAGCAGCTCCATCTGAACCGGGAAGCCGTGGTGGCACGGAGGGGAAACTGATGAGGTTGACGGATGTGATGAGGGGTGTGGTTGTGAAGGAGTGGCAGGGGAGCCGGGAGGCGGAGGTGTCGGGCTTGGCGTATGAGTCGCGGAAGGTGGGCCGGGGTTCGATCTTCTGCACCTGGAAAGGGAAAAAGAGCGACGGGCACGCGTTTGTCTCGGAAGCGGTGGAACGGGGGGCGGTGGCGGTGGTGGCGGAGAAAAAAACCGTCGATGCGGTCATCCCAAGAATCCGGGTGGAAAATGGCCGCAGAGCGCTGGGCAGAATGGCGGCAAATTTTTACGGCAACCCCTCGCGCGAGCTGCGGGTGATCGGGGTGACGGGAACCAATGGAAAAACATCGACGGCGATGTTGTTGCAATGCCTTTTCGAGGGAGCCGGTTTGCGTTGTGGTTTCATGGGAACCATCGGCAACGACTTGGGGAAGGGGCGGCAACCTGCAAAGCAGACGACGCCGGAGGCGTTGGATCTCCAGGCGATGCTGGCCGAGATGAGGGAGAACGGTTGTCGGGCGGCCTCGATCGAGGTGAGTTCCCATGCCTTGGATCAGGGGAGAACGGAGGGGGTGAATTTCGCAGGGGGGATTTTCACCAATCTGGGGAGGGACCACCTGGACTATCACGGGAATCTGGCGGCTTATGAGTCGGCGAAGGGAAAGCTGTTCGAGGGGTTGGAGGAGGGTGCGTTTGCGGTGATTCATCAGGAGGACCCGGCGGGGGTGCGGATGATGGCCCGGTGCCGACCGGGGGTTCGGGTGATGACCTATGGAGTGGATCGGGGGGATGTTCATACGCGAAATCTTCAGATGGGGGTGGGGGGAAGTTCGTTTGTTTTGTGCACGCCCGAGGGAGAAGTGCCGGCGACCTTGCCTTGGCTGGGGCGGTACAACGTGGCGAACGCTCTTGCGGCTGCGGCAGCCGCCATGCAGGGGGGATGGTCGGCGGAAAAAGTGGCCGCAGGATTGAGTCGTGCACCTCTCGTGCCGGGACGGATGGAGCGGGTGCCGAGTCGCGGCGAAATTTCAGTTCTTGTGGACTATGCGCATACGGCGGAGGCGGTGGGAGCGGCTCTGGGCGCCTTGCGGCCTTTGACGAAAGGGGCTCTGTGGGTCGTTTTGGGGGCGGGCGGGGACCGGGACAAAGGAAAGAGGCCTACGATGGCCGCGGCGGCGGCGCAGTGGGCGGATCATGTCGTGCTGACATCCGACAATCCGAGGGGGGAGGATCCCCAAACGATTTTACGGGAGATGGCTCTCGGGATGCCGGGCGGGAAAGCGGCGCAACTTCTGGAAAATCGATCGGAGGCGATACGAATGGCGGTGCTGTCCGCGGGCGAGGGGGATGTGGTTTTGATCGCGGGAAAAGGGCACGAGGAGTTTCAGGAGATCCGCGGGGAAAAATATCCTTTTTCCGACCGGCGCGAGGCGGAGAAAGCTCTCGCGGAAAGGAGCCGCTCGTGAAGCCCCTTTCCTTGGCCACCCTGGCGGATTTGGCGGGCGCCGAAATGATCTGTGGAAATGGCGAGAGGGTGGCATCGGGGGTGGGGATCGATTCACGAACGATCCGGCCCGGGGAGCTTTTTGTGGCGATTCGGGGCGCACAACATGACGGGCATGATCATGTCCGTGAGGCGGCGGGGAAGGGGGCGATTGCGGCCGTGGTCAGTCGTGAGGATGTCGGGCCGGTCCCCGCCGGATTTTCCCTCCTTCTGGTTCAGGACACTGTAACTTCGCTGCAACAGATGGCGCGCGGCTACCGCCGTCTGGTTCCGGCGCGCATCGCCTCGATCACGGGCAGCTCCGGAAAAAGCAGCACCAAGGAAATGCTCGCGGCGGTTTTGGGGACGCTGGGCCCGACCCATCGCACCCCCGGAAACTACAACAACCATTTTGGCGTACCGCTTACGCTCCTTGGGATTGGCGCGGAGGATCGCTGGGCGGTTGTCGAGTTGGCGATGAACGCCCCAGGGGAAATCGGACCGCTGGCGGAACTGGCGGGACCCGAGGTCGGCCTGGTCACCAATATCGGCTGGGCCCACGTGGAAGGCACCGGATCAAAGGAAGCCACGTCCAAGGAAAAAGGGGCGCTCTACCGTGCGTTGCCGGATTCCGGCCTGGCCATCTCCAACGCCGACGACCCGATGGAGAAAAAAACCTTGGAAGGGTGCCGAGCCCGGGTGGTCCGCGTCGGCACCAGAGAAAAGGTGGATTACCGGCTTACTACCGTGGAAACGGATGGGGCCAGCCTACGGTTTTCGTTGGAGAGTCCCAAGGGTCGTACCGAGGTCAGCCTGCCGGTCCCCGGATCGCACATGGCCATGAACGCAGCGATGGCTCTGGCCACCGGAATCGAGCTGGGGGTGGAGCCGAAAGCGGGGGCCGATGCGCTCCAAAAAGTTCACCTTCCCAGCGGCCGGGTCCGGCTCGAAAAGCACGGCCAGGGCTGGCTGCTCGACGACAGCTACAATGCGAATCCGGACAGCCTCGCCGCCGCCGTGGCGACACTGGAAAGCCTGCCCGGGAAGGGCAGGGCGGTGGCCCTGCTCGGCGCCATGGCGGAGTTGGGCCCCTTCAGCCGGACTCTGCACGAGGAATCCGGAGCGGCCCTGGCCAGGAGCCGGACCGCGCTCTGCTATGCCATCGGCGAGGACTCCAAGTTTCTTATCCAGACCGCCCGCAAGAACCGGAAGGGTGAGTGGGCCCGCTGGTTCGCCCATCGGGACGAACTTCTCACCGCCTACCGTGCAGAGGCCAAGCCCGACGACCGCATTCTGGTCAAGGGCAGCCGCTCCCAGGAGATGGATCGGGTGGCCGCCGAATTGAGGAAAGGGAGCTGAGCCGTGTTGTACTACCTTAGCCTCCTCAGTCACTGGTTCGGCCCCTTGAACGTCTTCCAGTACGTCACCTTCCGCACCGTGGCGGCTGCGATCACCTCCTTCCTCTTCTGTCTGTGGATCGGACCACGGGTGATTGAAGTGCTCCGCCGGCTCAAGCTTGGTCAACCGCTCCGGAAAAAGGAGGAGGTGCACAAACTGGCCGACCTGCATGAAAACAAGGCTGGGACGCCGACGATGGGCGGTGTGCTGATTCTTTTCTCGCTGGCCTTGTCCTGCGTGCTTTGGGGGAAACCCACCAACCCCTATCTCTGGATCGCGCTGGGGAGCACGCTGGCCCTCGGAACCCTCGGGTTTTGCGACGACTACGCCAAGATCCGCAAAAAATCCTCCGGTGGTTTGAGTGGTTGGAGAAAAATCCTGGTGCAGGCGGCGGTGGCGGCCGGCGTCGTCGGCGCGCTTCTGATGATTCCCAGGGCGCGTGAGGCCGCCCTGACCCTGCAGGTCCCGTTTGTGCGGGAGGACTTCTTTCTTTTCCACCTTCCGATCTGGGTCGCGGTGCTTCTTTTTGTGTTCATCATCGTGGGCAGTTCGAACGCCGTGAACCTGACCGACGGGCTCGACGGCCTCGCCTCCGGCTGTCTTCTCACCGTCGCCCTGGTGCTCGGACTCTTCGCCTACCTCTCCAGTCACGCGGTGATCGCCTCGTATCTCTTTCTGCCCAAAGTCCCCGGGGGGGAGGAACTGGTGATTTTCTGCTCCGCCCTCTTTGGGTCCTGTCTGGGCTTCCTCTGGTTCAACTGCCATCCCGCCAAGGTCTTCATGGGCGACACCGGATCCCTCGCGCTGGGCGGGGCCGTCGCGGTGGTGGCCATTTGCATCAATCAGGAGCTGCTCCTCGCCGTGATCGGCGGTGTTTTCGTGATGGAGGCCGTTTCCGTCATCCTGCAGGTGGCCTCCTTCAAGTTGACCGGCAAGCGCATCTTCGCGATGTCGCCGATTCACCACCATTTCGAGCTCCGCGGCTGGAGTGAAACCGCCGTGGTCGTGCGCTTCTGGATTCTCAGCGTGGTCTTCGCCCTGGCGGGCCTGGCCTCGCTCAAGCTGCGGTGAAAGGGGAGATGATTGCATGGACCGGAACCAAAACGGTGGTGCTGGGAATGGGACGCAGCGGCCAAGCCGCGGCGGAGTGGCTCTTTGCCCAAAAAGCGGAGGTGACCGTGTTTGACGAATCCAAGAGCGCGGGGGTGAAGGATCTGGCCCGGCGTTGGGAAGCCCGGGGTGCGCTGGCCGTGATCGGGCAGGAAAAACTTCCCCACGCCCGCTTCGCGCGCGCCATCCTCAGCCCGGGGATCGATCCGAAACGGCCCGTCGTCGGGCAGCTGCGTTCCGCCAAGGTTCCCATGTTCGGGGAGCTCGAACTCGGCGCCCGGGCCTGCCTCTGTCCGATTCTTGCCATCACGGGCACCAACGGCAAAAGCACCACCACGGAGCTGATCGCCGCCATCCTGCAGGCGGCCGGCAAGAAAGCCGTGGCCTGCGGGAATCTCGGCCAACCGCTCTGCGAGGTGGCTCCTTTCAGCGGTGGGCTCGACTACGCGGTGGCCGAGGTCAGCTCCTTCCAGCTGGAGACCATCGAGACGTTCCGGCCCCGCATCGCCGTCCATCTCAACCTCACGCCCGATCATCTCGACCGGTACGCCGACGTGAAGGCATATGCGGCCGCGAAAAATCGGATTTTCGAAAACCAGACCAGCGAGGATGTGGCCGTCATCCAACAAGGGCTCTCCCTGCCGAAACTCGCCGCCCGCACGGTGACCTTCTCCGCCACCGATGGATCCGCGGACTATGCGTTGCGAGATGGCTGGCTGTGCGCCGGCGCCGACCGGGTGATGCGGCAGGATGAAACGAAGCTGCGCGGTCCCCATAACGCGGAAAACCTGCTGGCCGCGCTGGCCGTGGCCGACGCGGAAAAGATTTCCCGGGAGGCCGTGAAAAAGGCCTGCCTCGACTACCGTCCGCTGCCGCACCGTTGCGAGGTGGTGG
>Ga0214923_10004442_pt1 | contig 16907 bp, 21 predicted proteins | sample LL1510_MetaG_FD_177993 | JGI IMG/M metagenome (GOLD analysis project Ga0214923, IMG submission 177993) | Freshwater microbial communities from Lake Lanier, Atlanta, Georgia, United States - LL-1510 | ecosystem: Environmental > Aquatic > Freshwater > Lake | place: USA: Georgia | collected... | reverse complement strand
TAGCTTTTGCCGCAATTGCGCGATGGTGAATTCCTGCCCATTTGATGGCAGCTATGAACAGATTCAGGAGCAGCTTTTTATTCCAATACAGCCTAACCTTGATAAATTAAATGCTAACAAGTTGCAGGTAAAAAGCAGTAATTCAACAAATTATAATTCAATAAACTATAATTCAACAATCTATAGTTTAAGTAAAGAAAAGTTAGCCAAGCCTTTGCTTTGGATCCATCAAGAGAGCTTGGGTCCCGCCAATCCCCTCTGGCGTGCCTGGCCGCAGGCGCCTGGCTTATTTGTATTTGATCGAGGTTGCATTGAGCATGGGCAGATCGGTTTAAAACGGCTGGGTTTTATATATGAAAGCCTTCTGGAATTGCCTCTGGTGTTGCGCAATGGTGATCCAGTAGTTGAAATTCAAGCATTTGCTAAACGCTGTGGCTGCGATGGTGTGCTAACTCAAGCCCCATTGGATCCACATTTAAAAAGAATCATTGCCGCTCTGCAGCAACAGCTTCCTGTGGTTGAAGTTGCTTGTGAACCATTTGTTGATTTGCCCAGCCCACCCCAATTGCAAAGGTTCACGAAGTTTTGGAAATTAGCTGAACCTTTATTGCGTGAACAGTTCATCAATGAATAATTCAAAATTTACTGCCTTCTAGCATTTTTTGCTCCTCTTCCCGGATCAGATTTGGATCCGGCAGCAGGTCTTGCTCTTTAAGGGCTGGCAGGGGTTCAGCCACCACTTCAGATGCCCTGCGGGGCGGGCTTTGCCATTGGAAGTTTGCCTCTGGAGCGCGGCTTTTACAAAGCGCTTCGCTTTCGTGCCGCAACTGATTTTTCACTTGCCAATGGCCCACTGCCTCAAAAAATTCCCTGCGGCTGGCTAGGCCTGAACTAAATGGTGAGGATCCATTGCCATTAAACAGTCGGGCGGGATCGGCAATCCAGCGCGGTTTGCAAATGCCAGCTTCAGTGGTGTTGGTGTCTAACCAAATGTGGATGCCATAGCCATCTGGTTGATTAACTACCGCAAGGCCGTCGTGGGGTTCATGGCGGCTTAAGGGATAGGTTTTCCAGCCCAATGGCGATTTGCTGGTGCCAACTACGGCCACAAATATCAAGGCACCGCCAACGGCTAGGGCTTTCCAGGGCATATCCATGGTGTTAAACAACAATTTTTGGCAAGGGGCATCCATGGAGCATTTAAGGTGGGCCCCATGGCAATTCCTCCCTTTGATCTGAGTGTTCAGCTGGCCGAGCTGGGTGAGGAGCTCGATCAGGCGGTGCTCCAGGTGCTTCGCAGTGGTCAATACATAGGCGGACCAGTTATTGCCAGCTTTGAAGAAGCATTTGCTGCTGCTTGTGATGTGCCCTATGCGATTGGCTGCAACAGCGGCACCGATGCCCTAGTGCTTGCTTTGCGGGCCCTTGATGTGGGGGTTGGCGATGAGGTGATCACCAGTTCATTTAGCTTTTTTGCTACGGCAGAAGCGATCAGCGCCGTGGGAGCAACGCCGGTTTTTGTAGATGTAAACCCCAGCAGCTATTTGATTGATTTGGATCAGGTAGAAGCTGCCATTACCCCCGCCACCAAAGCGCTGTTGCCCGTCCATTTATTTGGCCGCCCTGTGGATATGGAGCGGTTGATGCAATTGGCTAAACGCCATAACTTATTGGTGGTGGAGGATTGCGCCCAAGCCACCGGTGCTAGCTGGGCTGGTAGAGCGGTTGGTAGTTGGGGGGATGCCGGTTGCTTTAGTTTTTTCCCCACCAAAAACCTTGGTGCAGCAGGAGATGGCGGAGCTGTTACCTGCCGTGATGGGGCCCTGGCCCAAAGGGTGAGGGAATTGGCAGTGCACGGTATGCCCAAGCGCTATTTGCACACGAATCTTGGCTACAACAGCCGCCTTGATGCCCTGCAGGCGGCGGTGCTGCTTGTGAAATTACCCAAATTGCAGGAGTGGATCCAGCGCCGCCGGGCCATAGCTAGCGCCTACCTTGCTTCCCTTAGCGATTTAACCAATCTGCAAGTGCCAGATCCTGGCCCTGAGGGCCATAGTTGGAATCAATTTGTATTGCGTATTCCGGCCTGCCCGAATGGCGCTAATGCTTGTGAAGATGCACATTCAACAACTTGTATTGCTTGCCCCACCAGTGAGATGCATGGCCTACCTGAAGGCCGTTGCCGCAATTGGTTGCAGAGTCAATTGCAACAGCGTGGTGTGAATACAATTATCTATTATCCAATTCCAATTCATCGCCAACCCGCCTATGTTGAACTTGGCTATGGCCCCGGCAGCCTGCCAGTTACAGAGCGCTTGGCTTCTGAAGTGCTCAGTTTGCCAATTTTTCCAGAATTGAATAATGCGCAATTGCAGCAGATATTAGAGGCGCTAGGTGTTGAATTTAAATAGTTTTAGTTCGACGGCTCCAGGGATTTAAAGCTAGCGCAGCATTGCTTAAATCACCCCTATCGCTGATTTCTTCGCCGCACCAAGTTGGAATATTGATGCAGCTATCTGCTGCGGTTAATTCCACTTCCGCAATGATCAGGGGTGCATTTTCTTCTTCAAATACATCTACCACCCAATCACCACCAGCTAGCTGAAGGTGATGGCGAATTTTTTGTAATTTGCAAGGGGCTAATGATAGCAATTGTTTTGCTTCCCCATGGGGCATGGCCAGTTCAAATTCATGGCGCACCACCACATCAGCGGTGGGTGCTTTTAAGGTGAGCCAGGCTTCCTCCGCGCTGCAGCGCACCCTTACGGTGAAACCACTGCTGCCTTGGCTGAGGTAGCCCTGCTGCAGGGGTTCTGACCGCTGCACCAATGGTTGCCAGCCATCATTAATAACAAAAAATCGCCGTTCAATTTCTAAGCCCATGGTTTGATTAATTGCTTAGTTTTGAGATGGCATCGCATCACTGAGGCTGCCGGCCCAATGCAGCTTGTGGCTGAGGTTACTGAAATAGGAGGGTTGTTGATCCAACGACACCAAGAGCGCATGGTGATCAGCCTGACGAATTACACAGCGATCACCGGGTTCCAATACAGAAGCAAGGGCACCGTCTTTCCAAAGCTTCACCCGCCGATTGCTTTCCCCTAGGGGCCAAATCGCCAACACCGAGCGGGGGGGCACCACCACCGGCCTGCTGGAGAGGCTCATCGGACAAATTGGGTTTACAACGATCGCATCAATTGAAGGATGCAGGATCGGCCCACCCGCTGCCATGGCATAGCCGGTGGAACCCGTGGGCGTGGCGATGATCAAGCCATCACCTTGGTATTGACCAACCACTTCTGCATCAATTTCTAGTTCCAACCTGCAGGTGGGCGACGACTCCTCCTGGGCCGGACGCATATAAAAATCATTCAAAGCCAGATGGCAAGGATGGCCTTGGCTGTCTTGATGGTCGCCACTATCAGGTATGCCATCGCCACGATCGATGCTGGCCTGCAACATCAAACGGCGCTCGAGGGCGTAATGACAATCGAGCAGCCGTTGGCAAAGGCCATTGCCATCTTCCGCCAGCAGGTTGCTGAGCAAACTGCTTTCGTGGGTGAGAAAACCAAGGTGCCCGCCAACGTTGAAACTGAGCAGCGGCACCCCCAGGGGCCCCATGTAGCGGGCTGCCCCAAGCACCGTGCCATCGCCCCCCAAAACAAGCACCAGATTTGGTAATCCCCCTTCGGCAAGTAGGCCTGGAAAGGGATTGCTATTTAAACCACTCATAGCAATGGTTACTTGGGAACCTCGCAGCTGCAGCAGTTCTGCGCAACGGCGGGCCATGCGTTCAGCACTTTGGCTACCGCTGCGAAACACCACCCAAACGTGGTTTAGTTCCATGCGGAATTACCAGCGCAGCAGATTGAATTGCTCCATATCCACCGTGTCGCGGTTGCGATATAAGGAAAGCAAAATCGCCAAGCCCACCGCCGCCTCTGCTGCCGCCACTGTGATTACGAAAATTGCATAAACTTGACCGCGAATTTCATTGCCATCTAGGTAGCTGGAGAAAGCCATTAAATTAATATTTACTCCGTTCAACATCAGTTCAATACTCATCAATACCCGCACCGCATTGCGGCTATTGATTAAGCCCCAAACCCCTATGCAAAACAACAGTGCTGCCACTGTTAGGTAGGCCTCCAGAGGCACTGAGAGGTTGGTCATCGTGTTGTTTGCTCCATGGTTGTTTTTTCTACTAATAGGGGGCTGCGGGCTTTTTCAATTAGGGCTTGATCAACCGCTTCTCCAGTGCCCACATCGGTGGCAAACACATCCCTTCGGGCCAACACAATCGCTCCAATCATCGCCATCAGTAGTAGCACTGAGGCAAGTTCAAATGGCAGTAGGTAGTCGCTAAAGAAATGCTCACCTAAGCGAATAACCGCATCTTCACCGATGGATTGGGGTCCGGGTGTTGCCCAAGGGGTGGTGAACGACACCCGCAGCAGCAGAGTTAGTAAGCCAAGACAAACCCCACTTGAAAGCAAGCGCCTTAAGCCCATGCCAGGGGATGCAGCCATGGCTTCTTTTTTGTTAACTAGCATGATCGCAAACAGGATCAACACATTAACTGCGCCCACATAAATGAGCACCTGAGCTGCTGCAATAAAGCTGGCATTAAGCATTAAATAGAGCCCGGCCACCGCCAGGAACACACCACCAAGTAAAAAGGCGGCATACACAATATTGGGTAGCAGCACCACCCCTAGGGCACCAATAACTACGGCGCCAGCGAGCAGAACAAAAACAATTAGTTCTGTGATTTCAGCAATGGGTGGCATCAGCTTTGATCCTCAGATTTAGCCATGCCGGCTATCAATTCAGCCGGTAGTTTGCCTGCCCTAGGGCGGCTTGGATCCACTCCATGGGGATCCATTTCACCTTTAGGCAGGTAGGCCAGTTCCCTAAGGGCTTGCACCGCCGGGTCGCTGGTAACGCTGGTGGGCAGCCTGCCAAGGGCCACGTTGTCGTAATTGAGGCTATGGCGATCAAAGGCCGCCATTTCGTATTCCTCAGTCATCGATAAACAATTAGTTGGGCAATATTCCACGCAATTTCCACAAAAAATACAAACACCAAAATCAATTGAATAATTGCGCAGTTCTTTTTTCTTAGTGGACTTATTCATCACCCAATCCACCACGGGCAGGTTGATTGGGCACACCCGCACACAAACCTCACAGGCAATGCATTTATCAAATTCAAAGTGAATCCTGCCCCGATAGCGCTCAGAAGGAATCAGTTTTTCGTAGGGGTATTGCACAGTTATCGGCCTGCGGCGCAGGTGATCGAAGGTTACCGATAACCCCTGGGCGATGTTTTTGCTAGCGCTCACCGCATCACGGGTGTAGTCGCCCACCTGTTTAAGAAAGCCGAACATGGAGTGGCAGCAAAGGGAAGGGGCTTAAAAGGAGGTTTGGTGAGGACTTAGGAACTAATTCCACCCATGATGCCTGGAAAGGCTAATTTCAGGGCAGCTGTTAGCAGCAGATTCACAAGTGAAATTGGTAGCAGGAATTTCCAGCCAAAATTAAGCAGTTGGTCGATCCTCACCCTGGGCACTGTCCAGCGCAGCAGGATTGCAATAAACACCAGCAGATAGGCCTTTAATATTGTCATCACGATGCCAAGGGCTCCCGTAAATACCTGCAGCACGGGGTTATCAACCGATTGGCCAAGCCAATTAGCCAGGGTTTCAACCGGAATCGGGAAGCCCCAGCCGCCCAGGTAAAGCACCACCACCAGAAGGGCGGAAAGTACCAAGTTGATGTAGCTACCCAGGTAAAAAAGGGCGAATTTCATGCCGGCATATTCGGTTTGATAACCAGCTACCAATTCCTCTTCCGCCTCAGGTAAATCGAAGGGCAAGCGTTCACATTCCGCTAGGGCGCAGATCCAAAACACCAGGAAACCCACCGGTTGGCGCCAGATATTCCAGCTCAAAATTCCAGCGGTGTTTTGTTGATCAACGATTGCAACGGTGCTGAGCGAATTGCTCATCATCACCACCGCAAGCACTGCAAGAGCAAGCGGAATTTCATAGCTGATCGATTGGGCTGCAGCCCTAAGGCCACCGAGTAGGGAGTATTTGTTGTTGCTGGCATAGCCGCTCATCAACAGCCCAATCGGTTGGATGCTGCTGAGGGAGATCCAAAGAAATATGCCAACGCCCACATTGCTGATCAACAGGTGTTGACCAAAGGGCACCACCAACCAGGAAAGGATCACAGGAACTACCACCAGCACAGGCCCGAGGCTGAAAAGCAGCCCGTCGGCCCTAGCGGGGATCACATCTTCTTTAAATAGCAATTTGAGGCCATCGGCCATCGGTTGCAGGATGCCTAGGGCACCTGCGTATTCAGGGCCGATGCGTTGCTGGGCAGCGGCGGAAATTTTGCGTTCCAACCAAACGGTTACAAGCACCCCCACCACCGCTGAAATAAGCACCAGCAGCATCGGTAGGGGCAGCCAGAGCAAACGGCTGGCAGCAGGGCTTAGGCCCGCGGTTTCCAGCAGGCTGCGGAAGCCAGATTCCAGATCAAGTGTGAGGGCAGGGGCCATAGCGCCGATCCGATGGGGGCAACCTACCCAGGAGTAGGCCCAAGTGCTTCACCATTGTTGCTGCTCCGCTGCTCTAAAGGCAGCCAAGCGCGGTTGGCAACACCTGTATAAATCTGGGTGGGTCGATAGATACGGTTGGCCCCCAGCTGTTCTCGCCAGTGGGCTAGCCAGCCGGCAGCTCGGGCGATGGCAAAAACAGGGGTGAATAAATCGGTTGGGATGCCGAGCTTGCGGTAAACCAAACCTGAATAGAAATCCACATTAGGAAAAATTCCTTTGGGGCCCAGCCGTTCGGTGGCCAAGCTTTCAAAGCGGCGTGCCACGTCATACATCCTGTCGTGGCCAAAGCGATCAAACAGTTGTTCCGCCAGTTTTTGCAGAATCGTGGCGCGGGGATCCTTCACCCGATATTCACGGTGGCCAAAACCCATCACTTTGCGTTTTTCAGCAATCGCTTTGTTGAGATAAGCCTCAACGCGGTCTTCGCTGCCAATCTCCTCGAGCATTAACAGCACATCCTCGTTGGCCCCGCCGTGCAGGGGCCCCGCCAAGGTGCCAACGGCGGATGCCACCACCGCATAGGGATCGGTAAGGGTGCTGGCTGTTACCCGGGCGCTAAAGGTGCTGGCATTAAGGGTGTGTTCGGCATGCAACACGAGGCAGGCATCAAAGATGCGGGCGGCAAGGGGATCCGGCTCCTGTTCCGTGAGCATGTATAGAAAATTTGAGGCATAGGGCAGATCTTCCCTGGGCTGGATTGGATCTTGGCCGCGGCGAATCAGTTGAAAGGCAGCCAGCATTGTGGGGATTTTGGCAAGCAGCCGCACCACTGCTTGGCTGATGTAATCGGGATCATCCAAGGCCCGATTTGAATAAAACAACCCCAAGGATGCTGCGCTTGCCTGCAGTGCATCCATGGGATGGCCGCTGGCGGGAAAGCACTTCATCATGTCGCGGATGCGAAAGCTCACCCGCCGGTGCATTTGCACGTTGTGTTGAAAGGCCCGCAAGCTTTCTGGATCGGGCAGGGTGCCCCAAATCAAGAGGTATGCGGTTTCTAAAAAACTGCTATTTGCAGCCAGATCGGCAATGTTGTAACCGCGATAGCTAAGTATTCCCAACGTGCCATCGATGTTGCTGATGGCCGATTGGGTGGCGGGGATACCCTCTAGGCCTGGGCGGAAGCCAATGCTTTCCAAAGTCATTGCCAAAGGCTAGGCCGAACTTGGAAAAATAATTTGTGTTAGCCCTTACCGTCTAGCAGCACCTTGGGACTTAGCAGCAGCCGCAATTGGCCTGAGCCTGGTTCAAGCAGTGGTTCATCAAGGGCAAGAAGAGCAACACCCGCCTTTTTAAGTTGAAGGCCAAGGGTTTGGCAGCCCAGCAGGTGGCTGGCCAACTGACCCATGTCTGGTTCATGGCCAATCAGGCCGAGACGCTCCCATGGCTCCTCCCACATTTCTCGCAAGAGGGGCATCGGGTTTTGGCCTGGCGCTAGCGCTTCACTAAAAGAGAGACTTTTGCCCAGTTTGCGCTCCAGGGCAAGTTCTGCCGTTTGACGGGCCCTCACCAAGGGGCTACTAACCATTGGACCGCAGGCCAGCCCCAAGCGTTCAAGCCGCTCCAGCACCCGGCGGGTGCGGGCCCTGCCCTCAGAGGTGAGGGCACGCTCCTCATCGGTGGCGGTGCTGCCCCTTTCCACAGCGATGCCATGGCGGATCAGTAGTAATTCACGGGCCATGGGTTTAGCTGAAGCGCAAGGTGGCCTTGAGGCCAAGGTTGGTTTGGTCCTCTTCCAAGGAATACTCCAATGCCCCTAGGGCTGGGCTGAGGGGACGGGCGGCCACCAATTGCAAGCCTTGCCAAAACGACCAGCTACCCAGCAACTTTCTGGTTGGTTTGGCACCCAGTTGAACTACAGCAACTGTGTTGTTGGCAAATTGGCCATTATTTTTATTACCCGCATTGGCTTCCAGCTGGTTTTGCAGCGCATCAAGATTGTTGCTCCACCAGCGCAGATCCGCTTTGCTGCCGCTGGCCCCAGCCAAAATCGCCTTTAATTTGCCGTCGCGGTCGCTTTGGCCTGATAGACGGCTCCAAACCTGGAGTTTATCGATGCTGGTGGGATCAAAGCCGGCTCGATGCAGCGGTTCATCTAGGGCAGCTGGGCTGGGCTGGTCCTCTGGTGTGGCCGCAAGCCATTGATCTTGGTTGTCAAGCAATGCAAGTAACAGAGGCGTTTGGCCTTGGTTTTGCAGTTCGGCAAGCAGGGGGCCTGGTTGTTCAACCACCACAGGTAGAAAGGATTTCAAGCTGTTGTTGCTGATGCTGAGTTTGTTGACGCTGGCTTTGAGCTGTTGCAAAAAATGGGTTGCTTGATTTCCCAAGGGCAGATCAGCGCGATCTAGGCCTGTGCTGATTTGGGCTGTTAGCTGTAAACCCCTGCCCTTGAGGGCAATTGAGCCCACCAATTCCTCTAACTTTTCTGCCGCCACCAGCTGGGCTGGCAGACCAAGCAATTCGCTGATGCCGGTGGCATCACTGCGCAGTAGGGCTACGCCTTTGCGTTGCTGTTGCAACCAACCTTGAAGTTGGGGGTCGCTGGCTTGATTCAGGGCATCAACCTGGGAGCTATCGAGGGCATCCTCAAGGGCTTCCCGCTGGGAGGCCAGCAGCACCAATTGATCATTGATTAAGGCGGTTGCCAGCGGTGCTTTTGGATCGCTGCTGCTGATTAAACCGAGTCCCCTGTAGCTGCTGATTTCAAGATCACCGCCAGCAAGGCTGCGGTTTTGCCAGAACCGCTGCAAAAATTCCCTTGCACCAATGGGGGTGCGGCTGGAGAGGGCAAGTATCCAATTTGGTTGCTCCTGGGGGTTGCTGTTAGCAAGCAGGGCTAAAGCCGTTTCAGAACCAAGCCAATCGCTTAGTTCGCTGTTGTAGTTGAGCCCTGTGATGGCAAAAAGGTTGTTGCGCAATTCAGCCAAAGCCAGCGCGGCGTTTTTACGTTGCTTTGCAGTGGCAATGGCCCGGCCATAGGCAGGCAATTGGTTGGGATCTAACTGCAAATAGAGGCTGAGATTTGCTCTGCGGGGCAGAAACTTTGCTGCCGCTGGTGTGTGCAGGAGTTCAGCTTGAATATTTAGGGGGCTATTGCTCTGCAACCACCACCAACCCCCAAGGCCTATGGCGGCTAGGGCAATGGTGATGGCCAAAAGGATGGCCCCAAATTTGCTGTTGAAGTTTGGTAGCTGCAAGCGGAAATTATTCATAACCCGTTGTTGCCTTCATCATCCTGGAAGATGACTTACAACGATGCTATGGCCCAGCCCGAAAAGATTTCAGCCAAGCAGCTGGCGCAGCGCCTAGCAACGGGAGAAGAATTTGTGTTGCTGGATGTGCGCGAGGCAGAGGAGTTGGCCTTGGCCGCTCTACCGGAGGTTATTCATCTGCCGCTCAGCCGTTCCCAAGAATGGTTAGAAACCTTGCCCGAACGCCTAAGCCAAGAAAAAAACCTTGTGGTGATCTGCCATGGCGGCATTCGCAGCTGGCATTTTGGCTGCTGGTTAATCGACACCCACGGCTACACAAAAGTGTGGAATCTGGAAGGCGGGATTGATGCCTGGAGTGTGCAGGTGGATCCAAGCCTGCCCCGCTACTGATGGCGCGGCGTAGCATAAAAAGCGGTTGAATATTCCCTTGTGAAACCACTGCCTCGCCGCCAGCAGCAGGTGTTGCAGGCCACGGTGAGGCACTACGTAGACACGGTTGAACCGGTTGGCAGTCAAACTCTGGTGCGCCGGTTTGGTTTGGATGCCAGCCCCGCCACGGTGCGCTCCGCCATGGGTGCCTTGGAGCAACAGGGTTTATTAACCCAGCCCCACACCTCAGCAGGCCGGGTGCCAAGCCCAAAGGGTTATCGCCACTACGTTGATTGCTTGCTACCTGCCCCGGGGCCAGCGGCTCAACAGCTTGATCGGGAATTAGCGGAACTCAGCCTGCAGTGGGCTGCCTTTGAGGATCTACTGCAACACCTGGCTCGCCGCCTGGCTGATTTCACTGGATTAATGAGCCTGATCACCCGTCCGCAAAGGGTTGAACCAAGGCTTAAGGCGATGCGTTTGGTTTCCAGTGGCGATCGCTTGCTGGTGTTTTTGGTGGAGAGTGCAGCTGTAACCAGCAGCCTCAATTTGCGCTTGCCAGAGGTGGGAGCGGGCCAATTGGAAGCATTAGAGCGCTGGCTTGCCGAGCAGCTTGAACATCCAGCTGGTTTGCCGGGCAGTTCAATTCCTTGGAAAGCTCTGCCACCTCAATTGCAACCGAGTGGGGCACCGCTGCGGCGCGCTTTAGATGGTCATAACCGCAGCCGTAATCGCTCTGCGGAGGGTGCCCTAACCATGGGTTTGGCCGGGCTGCTGGCCCAACCTGAATTCAGCCAAACCGCAAGCTTGCGGCCCCTCTTGCAGCTGGTGGAACAACGGCCCCATGAATTACTCAACCCCCCTGATTTGATGGCACCTGGGGGTGTGTGGATCGGCGCCGAGCATCCAGATCCCGCCCTAGGTAGTTGCGCGGTGGTGCAGGCCCCCTATCGAGCCAAAGGCGGCGCTGAGGGCAGGGTTGCCTTGATTGGCCCGATGCGGATGGCCTATGCCACGGCCCAGGCGGCGGTGCGCAGCGTGGCGGCCCGCCTAGAGCGCTTGCTTTCCTAAGGCATCAGCAACCGTATTCACGTCTTTATCGCCACGGCCGGAGCAGTTGATCACCACTTCACTGCCTGGGGCCAGCGTTGGGCAGAGCTGTTCAAGCCAAGCAAAGGCATGGGCTGTTTCAAGGGCGGGGATGATCCCCTCTAATTGGCTCACAAGTTGCAGGGCCGTTAGTGCCTCGCGATCTGTTACGGCGGCATATTCGGCCCGGCCGATCTCATTGAAATAGCTGTGTTCGGGTCCCACGCCGGGGTAATCAAGGCCAGCGCTGATCGAATGTGCTTCAACTACTTGGCCTTCGCTGTTTTGTAGCAGCAAGCTCATGGCACCGTGCAGTACCCCCACCCGCCCTTCAGTGATGGTGGCGGCATGGCGACCGCTGGCAACGCCATCGCCGGCGGCTTCCACGCCGATCATGCGCACGCTGGTGTTGCCCACGAAGGGATGAAATAGGCCCATGGCATTGGAGCCACCGCCCACACAGGCCAAAAGCACATCGGGCAGGCGGCCAAAGGCTTCAGCGCATTGATGTTTGGTTTCTTCACCGATTACGGCATGGAAATCCCGCACCAACATTGGATAGGGGTGGGGGCCAGCTACGGAACCAAGGATGTAGTGGGTGGTTTCCACATTTGTTACCCAATCGCGGATCGCTTCACTGGTGGCGTCTTTAAGGGTGGCGCTGCCGGCGGTAACAGCTTCCACCTTGGCGCCTAACAGGCGCATGCGAAATACGTTTAATGATTGGCGCCGCATGTCTTCAGCGCCCATATAGATCACGCATTCGAGGCCAAAGCGCGCGCATACGGTTGCTGTGGCAACGCCGTGTTGACCAGCGCCGGTTTCAGCGATTATTCGCTTTTTACCCATGCGTAGGGCAAGCAATGCCTGGCCAAGGGCATTGTTGATCTTGTGGGCACCGGTGTGATTTAGGTCTTCCCGTTTCAACCAAATGCGTGGTCCCCCTTCGGGCCTGCGGTAGTGGGCGCTGAGGCGCTCTGCCTCGTATAGGGGGGTTGGCCTACCAACATAGGTTTTAAGCAGGTGATTTAAACGGTTTGTGAAAGCCGGATCAGCCCAGGCTTCAGCAGCTGCCTGTTCCAGTTCGGCCAGGGCTGGCATCAAGGTTTCTGGCACATATTGGCCGCCAAACCTGCCGAAACGACCCAAGGCATCTGGCCGCACCGAACGATCTAATTGAGCTGCAGATAGCAATTCGGTAGGGGTCATTTTTTATAAAAGCTATTAGCGCAGCCTAAGGAGCGGGTGGGGTTAGGGGTGGCCAGCCGTAGGGTTCAACGATGCGAATGCCGCCCTTACCTTGGCGGCAAGTGCTAGTGGCCTTTGGGCCGATGGGGGCATTATTTAGTTTTAGACCCACTTCAGCGCAACTTTCAGGGCCATTGGGATCTGCAAAACGCAGATTCACCACATTTAAGTTCAGGGGCGGTATGTCCATTGCAGAGGGGTACCACCAGCTAGGAAACTCAGCAAAGCGAACTAGGGGCCATGGGCAAGGGGGGATGGCAGGAGTTCAGCGGTGCCGATGCCCTAGGGCGGCCCGAGCCGAAGCCCGCGGCGGCCCAACCTCGCAGCCAGCAGCGGGTGAGGGTGCAGCGCATAAAGGCGGGTAAGGGGGGCAAAACCGTCACGGTGATCACGGGCTTAGAGCTGGAGGAGGCGGAGCTGAGGCAGTTGCTCAAACAGCTCAAGGCCGCTGCCGGCAGCGGCGGCACTCTGAAGGACGGCCTGTTGGAGCTGCAGGGGGACCAGTTGGCTGTGGCCTTGGAAGCCCTTGGCAAAGCGGGCTTTCGGCCAAAGCAGGCGGGCGGCTAAGGGCTAACCTTGGGTTGGGAGAAGAAGAAGAAAAATAAAAATGGTTTAAAATTAACTATCGTTTGTGAGGTCTGGTTTTTCGCCTCTGGTTTGCTGCTTGTGGTGATATTGGCCGATTGTGTTGATATTGGCCAAATGTTTGCAGAGTTGCTTTAGCAGTTTCATCAGCTGGTTGACGCCACCCGGTTGATCCTCAAGGCTGAAGGCCTCCTGTTCCAGGCGGCGATCTTTTACGTGATAGTTGCCCCAGAGGCGCCCGCCTTTGGAGGGGTTTCCCAGCGCAACTTGAAACATTGGCGTTGTAGTTCCTGGCTGAGTGGCCGCAATTCTGGCGGAATCACCGGCGCCGGGGGCAGTTTCAGCAGCAGGGGCAGCACGGGATTTCCAGGGGGTGGGGGCAAGGGCGAGAATTGCCATCCCTAGCTTGACGACCCCATGACCGTTGCCTCCAACATCGTTTGGCATGAGGCCTCGGTGGATCGGGCGGCCCGGGCCCAGCAGCGGGGCCACCGCAGCGCCATCCTCTGGTTTACTGGCCTCTCTGGTTCCGGCAAAAGCAGCCTTGCAAATGCCGTGAATGCGGTGCTGTTTGAGCGGGGCTTAGCTACCTATGTGCTCGATGGCGACAACGTGCGCCATGGGCTCTGCAAAGACCTGGGCTTTTCCGATGCCGACCGGGAGGAGAACATCCGCCGCATTGGCGAGTTGGCCAAGCTCTTCCTCGACGCGGGCGTGATCACCCTCACCGCCTTCGTGTCGCCCTTCCGGGCCGACCGTGATCGGGCCCGTGCCCTGGTGGCGGCCGGTGATTTCATTGAGATCCATTGCGCTGCAGACCTCGCCGTGTGTGAGGGCCGCGATCCCAAGGGCCTCTATGCCAAGGCACGGGCGGGCCAGATCAAAGATTTCACCGGCATCTCCAGCCCCTACGAGGAGCCGGAAGCGCCCGAACTGCGCATCGAAACCGGAGCCCAAACCCTTAGGGCTAGCGTTGCCCAGGTTGTTAACTACCTGGAAATTAAAGAAGTGCTCTCGGCGTTGACACAGGGTTGATGGTGGAGAGCCTTTTCCCTACTCCGCTGTGGAGCTTTATTTACCCAGAGCCCGAGCAGTTGGGTGCCTGGGCGAGCCATGTGCTCCAGCTCCAGCAGGAGGACCCCCAGGGGCTGGCCATAACCAACCAAGGGGGCTGGCATAGCCAGAGTGATCTGCTAGACGATCAAACCCTTGCCCCACTGTTCCGCTGGATTGCTGCCAGCTGCCAGCAGGCATTCACCGAAATTGGTTGGGATTTCAGCCTGGCCACCCCCAGTTTCAATAACGCCTGGGCCATGGTGAATGGCCCAGGACACACCACCAGGGCCCACCTACACCCCTATTCTCTGTTCAGCGGTGTGGTTTACCTACAGGCGGATGAGGGGGCGGGCTCGATTGCCTTTTTGGATCCCCGGGGCGGAGCTCAGATGCTTTGCCCACCATTGCTAGCTGGCAAGGGAGAGCTGCTGCAGGGGAGGCTTCGGCGCCAACCTTCGGCTGGGTTGATGTTGTTGTTTCCCTCCTGGCTATGGCACGAGGTGGAACCCAGTGCCCCCAGCAGTGGGCTGAGAATTTGCATCAGCTTCAATGTGGGCCAGCGCAAAACAGGGCCGGCCGACCAGGTGGCAGGCAATTCTTAATCGCTTCTTGGCTAGTTATTTATTCATTCTTAGTATCTTCTTAGGCAAAGCTTGATGTTTACGTGGGCTTTCCACTTAGTTTTATGAAGTATGTGCCAAGCTTTATTTCTTGGTGCGAGTTTTTCTAACACACCCTCATGCCCTCTCCTTCGCAGCTCAAGAGTCTTGTTTCTTCGGTAACGCCTCAGGTGCTGTTCACCATCGGTGAATCAGTTAATGGTTTCACTCCCACGGGTATACCCGATGGTATTGGAGCTTTCCGGCTCGATGACAACACCATTCGCGTGTTGGTTAATTCAGAAATTGGCAGCACCACTGGATATGCCTATAAGTTGGCAAATGGTTTGTCACTTTTGGGCGCTAGAATCAATTATTTTGATGTTAATAATGCCGGTGTAGTAGTTAGTTCAAATGTTGCTTATAACAAAATTGTAGATCGCTCTGGCAATGAAGTAACCACTGCGGTTCAAATCAATGGATTGCCCGCCACCGATGCAAACCAAGCCACTGCGGGCCTTCAGCGTTTCTGTGCGGGTAATTTTTCCCCCGCAAACCCCTTCGGTGCCGGGAAAGGCAATGTAGATCCCCTTTATTTAGTTGGCGAGGAGTCGAACACTGCCAATGGTGGCAAAGGTGGTTATGTGATGGCCTTGGATGTGAAAAATAATGTGCTCTATGCAGCCCCTGATCTGGGTCGCTTCTCTGTGGAGCAGGCCCTAGTGGTAGACACCGGCGACACAAGTAAAGTTGCTTATTTTATCGGGGATGATTCCACCCCTGGCCCTGCCTGGCTCTATGTGGGTACAAAGGTGGCTGGCAGCACTGATTTCTTGGCCCGCAACGGTCTCAAGGGCGGCCAGCTCTATGTGTGGGTGGCTAACGACACCACTGCCCATGACCAACCGGTTGAGGTTGCTGGCACTGGCACAACAGTTGCTGGCTCCTGGAAGCCAATTGCGGTGAAAGATGCCACCAAAGCTGGCACCACCGGCTACGACGCCGCTGGCTATCTCGACTTCACCACCCTCCACACCGCCGCCACTGCTTTGGGGGCCATGGGTTTTGCCCGGGTGGAAGATGCAGCCATCAACCCTGCCAAGCCAAGCATGGTTGCCTTTAATGCCACTGGGCAAACCAGTAATGCCACTTACACCGATCTTTACGGCACTATTTACACCATCGACACCACCTTTACGGCGGGGTTGCCCACAACGGCAATCTTAAAAAACATCTACGACGGTGATGATGCTGGTAAACAGCAAGCTGGCGTTCGCAGCCCAGACAACATGGAGTGGAGCCCCTCTGGCGCCATTATCTTGAATGAAGACCGGGCAATTTCCAATGATGCCGCCTTTGGCACTCAGGAAGGAAGCGTTTGGAGTTTGGATCCTGCAACTGGTGTTGCCACCAGGATTGCTTTGATCGATCGCACTGCGATTCCCACGGGCATGACCGATTCCTTGGCAAAAGGAATCATCCCAGCAGGTTCAACCACTGCCTCAGAAAGTGCCGCTGGGCAGTGGGAAACCTCTGGAACCACAGATGTATCCGCTTTGTATGGCAACAAGCCCGGCACCGATTACTTCATCGATGTTCAGGCCCACGGTTTGCTCGATGGGGCAATCAGCGCCAACAAACTGGTGGAAGGCGGCCAATTGCTCAGGCTAACTTCGGCCACTACACCCACTGCAGCGCGCTTGATTGATCCGCTCACTGGTTTGCACTTAACCACGGCAGATTCCTCAGAGGTCGCCAAATTGGTTGGGTCATTAGGTTGGAGAAATGAGGGTGCTTCTTTTGTGATTGGTGATGCCGGGATTGCTTCCGCAGGCAACTACAAACAGGTGTTCCGCCTGTTTAATCCTGCCTCCAGTGATCACTTGCTCACCACAAACACCGATGAAATTAGCGCCGCTAACAGATCTGGCTATGTAACTGAGGGTGTGGCCGGCCGCATTCAAACGGCTTCCATTCTGGGCGCTACCACTCCAGTTAATCGTTTGTTTAGTGGCAAGGAGCACCTCTACACATCTAGTGCTAGTGAGACCGCTGCTCTCGTGGCAGGTGGTTGGAGAAATGAAGGTGTACTGGGTTACGTGGCTTGATTGTGGCGCTT
>Ga0214923_10004439_pt1 | contig 16921 bp, 13 predicted proteins | sample LL1510_MetaG_FD_177993 | JGI IMG/M metagenome (GOLD analysis project Ga0214923, IMG submission 177993) | Freshwater microbial communities from Lake Lanier, Atlanta, Georgia, United States - LL-1510 | ecosystem: Environmental > Aquatic > Freshwater > Lake | place: USA: Georgia | collected... | reverse complement strand
TGTGGCTGGAGATGAACGTGCCGGACGCGGTCGTGATCGGCAGGGTGGCAGCCCGGCTGGCGGCCGGGGGGGATGCGTCCGACGCATCGCCCGAGGTGGTGCGCGGCCAACTGGAGTCGCGGGAGCCGATCGACGGGGCCGAACTCGCCGGAGGCGGTGTCGCCCCGCGGCTGGTGCGGGTGACTGAAGCCGACCTCGCCGACGCCGGCTTCGCCGCCGCCGTCAGCCGCGGGCCTCCATCGTCGCCTTGATCTCCTTGACGGCCGTCGCCTCCGGAAGCGCCTTGTAGAAGGCGTCGAGTGGGTAGCAGCCGCTCCGGAGGCCGTGCCGCGGCGCGGTCGTGCAGTCGGAGAAGGTGCGGCAGACACGGCCCCGCGTGAGCGGCCGGCCGGCGAGCGAGTCGGCCGGCAACTCCGGGTAGGAGAGCACCATCCGGCCGAGCCCCACCGCGTCGATCCAGCCCCGGCCGACCGTGGCCTGGGCCGCGTGGACGAGATATTCCTGGAGATAGGTGTAGGCCGAGCCCACCATCACGAGGTCCGGCACGGCCGCCTTCGCCCGGCGGGCCGCGTCGATCTGGCGCCAGACGCCGAGCAGCGGGTCTTCCGGCGGCGGATAGCCGTCGGACGGCGGGAACGCCGCCGGCCGGATCACGTGGGGCACCGTGTACGGCGAGCCGGCCGAAAGGTTGACCGCCACGACCCCGAGATCACGGAGCCGCTCGAGCAGCGCGATCGGCTCGGCCAGGTCGAGGGCGAGCGGATCGTGGGCGTCGACGCCGAAGCCGCAGTCGTAGGGGAGGCTGTCGGCGAACGGCCAGGGCTCACCGCGGCCGTCGACCATCCGCCAGGGCACGGTGTCGAAGAGCGAGAGCCGGACGCCCACGAGCAGGCCCGGGCACTCGGCCCGCACCCGCTCCACGAGCGTCGTCAGCAGGCGGGTGCGGCCGGCGAAGTCGCCGCCATACGGGCCCGGGCGGCGCCGGGCCGAGAGGAACTCGTGCACGAGGTAGCCGTGGCAGGCCTTGATGTCGACCATGTCGAAGCCGGCCGCCGCCGCGGCCCGGGCCGCCTTCACGTAGGCCTCGATCAGCCGCTCGACCTCGTCGTCGGAGACCACGCACGATGCGTCGGCCGACTCGATCCGCTGCCGGGCGTCGAGAATCGGATGGTGGTAGGCGATCCGGGGCGCATGGCCGGCGGCCGTGGGCCTGCTGAACCGGCCGGAGTGGGTCAGCTGCAGGGCCACGACCAGGTCGCCGTCGTCGCCGTGGGCCGAGCGATGGGCCGACCGCACGGCATCGAGGAGCGTCGCGAAGCCGTCCTGGCCGCAGGCCGGGGCACAGAGCTGGTTGGGGTTGGCCCGTCCCTCGGGCACGACCGCCACCGCCTCGCCTCCCCAGATCAGCTTGGCGCCGCTCGTGCCGAAGTGGTGCCAGCGGCGGAGGAGGATCTCCGTCGGGCGGCCGTCGGCCGAGGCGTCCCAGCCCTCCATCGGATGGATCACCCAGCGGTTGCCCGCGGTGCGGCTGCCGAGCGGCAGCGGCCGGGCGAGCGGCGAGCCGGCGGCCGCCGAGAGCGGCTCGTCGTCGAGCGGGATCGGGGCGTCGATCGTCGCGAGATGCTCGCGCAACTCGGCGACGGAACGGAACCGGGCGATGCGGGGGAACATGGGGACAAGTATGCGCGAAATGCGTGCCATGAACATGCAGCGCGGATCACTTGCGGCTCGTTTGGGCGGGCCCGGGATTGCCCGTGCCATTTCGCCGGACGCTCGCTTCCGGCATCCTGCCGTCCGCTCGCTCGATGGAAACCTCCCTTCGCCATCCTGGCTTCGGTCGGTTTCCAACGCCGGCTCGATTGGCACGGGCAACCCCGAGCGGTCCAACGTACGGCTCGATTGGCGTGTGTTCGTCCTCCCGGCTAGGCTTTGCTGGCCATGCCGTCAGACGAATCCTTTATTGATCCGCTCACGCTGCTCAGGCCCCGGCGGGTGATCCGCGGGATGTCGGCGATCCTCCTGCCGATGCGACCCGAAGGGGGCATCGACTGGGAGGGATTCGCCGCCCACGTGGCCCGGACCGCGGCCGCGGGCATCACGCCGGCGGTCAACATGGACACCGGCTACGTCCAGCTGATCGACGACGCCACCCGCCGCGAGGCGCTGCGGATCGCGCGGGAGGTGGTCGGCGCGACGGGCGAGCTCGTGGCGGGGGCCTGCGTGGTGGACTCGCCCGGCGACCCCTTCGACGAGGCCGCCTACGGCCGGCAACTGGAGATGATCACGGCTGCGGGGGCGATTCCCGTGATCTTTCCCTCGTTCGGGCTCACCGCCGGCGCCGACGCCGACTTCATCGCGCGGCACCACGCGCTCGCGCGGCATGTGCCCTCGTTCATCGGCTTCGAACTCTCCACGGCGTTCGTGCCCAGCGGCCGCGTCCTCTCACTCGAGGCCTATGCCGACCTCGTGCAGATCCCCAACTGCCTCGGGGCCAAACATTCCTCGCTCTCGCGCCGGCTCGAATGGGAGCGGCTGGCCGTCCGCGACCGGGTGCGGCCCGGGTTTCACGTGTTCACCGGCAACGACCTGGCGATCGACATGGTGCGGTATGGCAGCGACTGGCTGCTCGGCCTTTCGACCGCCTGGCCCGAGGCGTTCGCAGAGCGCGACGCCTGGTGGGCGGCCGGCGACGCCCGGTTCGACGAACTCGACGACGCCCTCCAGGCCCTGGGCGACTTCGCCTTCCGCCCGCCCGTGCCGGCCTACAAGCACTCGATGGCCCAGGCGCTCCACCTGCGCGGCCTCCTCCGCTGCGACGAGCCGCATCCCGACAGCCCGCGTCGGCCCGCCTCGGATCGGGAGATCATCCGCACGATCCTCGAGCGGATCGGGGTGGCGCTGGCCGCCGCCGGTCAGGCGGGCTGCTTGACTGCGGTCAACACACTGCGGCCGAGGGCGGTGGGCGCGCGGGCGACGATCCCGAGCCCGAGTTCCGCGAGCCAGCGGCCGATCTCGGCGGCCGAATAGAGCCGGCCCTGCGTGACCGTCGAGAGCAGCACCGAGTATTCGGCGGCCCAGAGCGGCCCCGCCTTGTCGTCGTCGAGCAGCATGTCGTGCACGAGGATCCGGCCCCCGGGGGCGAGGGCCTGGGCGGAGGCGGCGAGCAGCCGGCGACAGTCGGCCTCGTCCCAATCGTGGAGCACGTTCGAGAACAGGTGGACGTCGTGGTCGGCCGGCCACGGGTCGGCGAACATGTCGGCGGCGACCACGGCGATCCGCGCACCGAGGCCGCTCGCGTCGATCGTCCGCCGCGCGATCGCGTCGACGGGGGCCGCCTCGAGCACCGTCGCGTGGAGGTCTGCGAATCGCTCGACGAGCGCGATCGCATACACGCCGGATCCGCCGCCGACGTCGAGCAGCCGCCGGGCCGCGTGGCAGTCCACCGCCGCGGCGAGCGCGGGCGCGAGGACGCGGCCGCGGCAGTCCATCGCCGCGGTGAAGGATTCGGCGAAGGCCTCGGTCCGCATCGCGGCATGCCAGTCGGCCTCCCCCTCCTCGCCCGGCCAGTTGGCCGGACGGCCGGTGCGGAGCACGGTGAGGATGTCGGCGACGCCCGGCTTGCCGGCCATCGCCGCCCAGTAGGGCCGCGCGTCGCACGGGGCCCCGGCGACGAGAAACTCGCGGGCGGTCGCCGTGCACGCGAGTCGGCCGGCGTCATCGTGGGCCAGGAGTCCCTGGGCACGCAGGAGCGTGCACAGGACGTCCGCCGGCCGGGGATGCAGGCCGTGCCGCCGGCAGAGGCCGGCCAGGTCGGTCGGCTCGCGGTCGAGCGTGGTGAACAGGTCCAGATGCACGATCGCCGCCGCGAGCGCGTCGGCAGCCACGATCGAGTCGCGCGTGCGGTAGAGAAGGGTGGGGTCGGTCGTCGGGGTTTTCATCGCGGCAATATGCCAGCGCGGTGCCGTCCGAATCCAGCGGGCCCCCTCCGGAAGGTCGGTGGAACCCGGGTGGCCGGCCGGGCCTTGCGACGGCGACCGGTCCGCAAACCCGCAGGTTTTTCGCGGGAAATTCCACCCTCGTGAACCTCTTGGGCGTGGCGGGCGTACGAAGGCCAACGGGGTCAGTCCAACCCCGAGGAGTTCTTGTCCATGGCCCACCGCACCTCGGTCGAAAAAATGCTCCGCGAGCGCCTGCGGCTCGAGAGGGAGATCGCCGCGACCGAGGCCAGATACGGCAAGCCGTCGGCGGTGCAACTGTCCCGGTTGCGCTGGTACGACGAGCGGTTGGCCGACGCGGGTCGTTCAAACAAGCCGCGACTGAAGGCCGTGCTTCGATCGCTGTGGTCGCGGCTCCAGCGGCGCGAGCTGCCGGTGGCAGGTTGACCCATCGCCGGCACCATCGCCCGGTGCCGAGGTTGACGGTCGGCACAGCGTTTCAGCAGCGGCACCCGCAGGGCGCGCCGAACCGGAGCGCCGACCGGTCGCGTCAACGGTCCGCGGCCCAGGCCGCGTACCGCTCGGCGACCTTCGCCTGCTCGGCGTCGCCCGCGTGCAGCAGCCAGCGGTGCCGGAACGTGAGGCTTTTGCCCTCCGGGAGTTCGAAGCGGCCGGCGTTCTTGGGGGCCTTCGTGAAGTCGTGGAGCCCGAACGGATTGGCGGCGAACAGGCCGTAGTCGCGGGCGTGCCAGCAGGTGGGGTGCCGCAGGTTCGTCGGATGATCGAAGCAGGCGATGCCCACGGGCTTGCCGTCGAGCACACCCGAGAGATCGACCCAGGCGGCGGGTTTGCCCAGGCGGCGGCATCGCGGTCGCCGGAGTCGTTCCGATAATGGCCCGTGGCCGGCGGGCCGTCCTTCGCCTGCTTGACGTTCAGCTCGGGCCGGACGCGGAGCGCCATCGTGCCCTCCTTCGTGTCGCCGAACACGAGCGGCCCGTGGGTGGCGGTGATCGTGATCGTGTGATCGATGATCCGGTCGTCGCCCTCGGCGAGAAACGCGATCACGCGGCGGTCGGTGCACACGACCTTCCCGTCGGCGGTGACCCAGCGGCTGGTGGCCTCGATCCGGCCGGCGCCGACGTGATCGAGCGAGACCTGCTCGATCCGCACGCCCCCTTTGCCCGTCCAGAAGTCGTGGCCGTTGACGTCGCCGTGGGCGAACCAGAACGACTCATGATGGGGGTGGTCGATGGGATCGCCGGGAGCCTTCGGCCCCACCGGCCACGACCGCGTGAGCGTCTGGCCGTGGGGACCGTGGAGCGGAAACAGTACCGGTCGCCGCAGGCCCTCCTGCTGGAAGAGGTATTCCGTGAACGGCTTCCCGGCGACGGTGACGACCACGCGGTCGGGCCGGCGTTCGAGGGCCACCCGCTGGGCATTCGGCGGCAGAGCCGACGCGGCGGCGGGCTGCCGCAGGCTCGCGGGCCGCGCCGTCACGCTCCGGCCGGTCGCCGCCGCCGGTTGCTTCGCCTTCGGCTTCTTCGTCGGGGGCTGCTTCTTGTCCGGCCGCGGCATGGCATGCACCCGCTCCGCCCAGGCCTCCCACAGGCCTGCGAGCCGCGCGGCATCGGCAGGCCGCGTTGCGGCGAGGTCGTGCTGCTCGGTGCGATCGGCCGCCAGATCGTAGAGCTCCCACGAGCCCTTGGCCCCGAGCCGCACGAGCTTGAGGTCGCCCACACGGACGGCCGCGTTGCCCTCATGCTCCCAGTAGAGCGCTTCGCGGGAGATCGGCTCACCGGCGAACACCGGCACCAGGCTTTTGCCCTCCAGGGGAATCGAAGGCTTGCCCTGCCGCTCTTTCGGGAACTCACCGCCGGCCAGGTCGAGGCAGGTGGGCAGGATGTCGATCAGGTGGCTTGGCTCGTGTCGCCACTCGCCCCGCGTGGTGATGCCTTTGGGCCAGTGGGCGACCAGCGGCGAGGCGATGCCCCCCTCGTGGTTGAAGTGCTTGTATTTGCGGAACGGCGTGTTCTGCAGAAAGGCCCAGCTCTCGCCACAGAACCAGTCGGAGCCGGCCTGCGTGGGATCACCCACGGTGCGACCACGCGGGCCCGCCTCGGCGTTGCCGCCGTTGTCGCTCAGGAACAGGATCAGCGTGTCGTCGAGCACGCCACGCGCCTCGAGCCCGTCCACGAGGTCGCCCACGGCCTTGTCCAACCGGTGCACGACCGCGGCGTAGACCGCCATCAGGTGATCGAACCGGTCCTGCTCCTCGGGCGGGAGCGAATCCCAGGCGGCGACGGCCGCGGGGCGCGGGGCCGGCGTCCAGGCCTCGTTCAGCAGCCCGAGCTTCTGCTGCCGGGCGAGCCGCTCCCCGCGGAGGGCGTCCCAGCCGGCCCGGTAGCGGCCGCGGAACTTCGCAATCTCCTCGGCTGGAGCCTGCAGCGGAAAGTGCGGCGCATTCTGGCCCATGGAGAGCAAGAACGGCTTCTTCGCGGCCAGCGCGTCGTCGATGAACTTCAGGCCGTAGGTCGTCCAGAGGTCGGTCGAGTACCAGCCGGCGGGCAGGCGGGGATCGTCGTCGGCGATCTTCTCGCCGTCGAGCCAGAGATCAGACCGCCGCGAACCCGCCTGGTAGAAGCCGCCCGTGGCGGCACTGAGGCTGCGGTCGAAACCGCGGGTCCAGGGGGTCACGCCGTGGTTCTGTCCGACGTGCCACTTGCCGACCATGCTCGTGTGGTAGCCGGCGCCGCGAAGCGCCTCGGCGATCGTCACGCACGAGTCGCCGAGCCGGCCGCGATAGCCCGGCAGGCCGGCGTCTTCGACCATGTGGCCGACCCCCGCCTGATGGGCATAGAGGCCCGTGAGCAGGCTGGCCCGCGTCGGGCAGCAGCGGCCCGTGTTGTAGAACTGGGAAAACCGCAGCCCATTGGCGGCGAGCGCGTCGATCCGGGGCGTGGGGATCTCGCCGCCGTAGCAGCCGAGATCGGAAAAGCCCATGTCGTCGACGAGGATCACGACCACGTTGGGCCGCGGCGGCGCGGCCGGGGCCGCCCACGCGACGGCCGTTGCAACGCAGGCGACGGCCGCGGCCGGGCAGGTGAGCAGGAGGGCGATCAACCGCATGACAGGCTCCTCGGAGTGACGCGGGCAGCCGCGGACAGGCACCAGCCCCAGTCGCCTGACGTTGGCGACCGACGTCCCCGGAATCGCGGTCGCCCGCAGCCTCAGCGTACCCGGCCCGGCGGGCAGGTCGATCACGCCGAGCGGCAGCGGCCGGAAGTCCTTGGAATCGTCTTCGGACGCGGGGTCGATCCGGTCGACGCTGCCGAACGGTCTGCGTGGCGTTAGACTCAAGGATGGGCGACGGAGGTTATTTGCTCGCCCCACGCGGGGTGAGTTCCTCCCGCGTAATTACCCGTCCGGATCGTCACCGATGCCCGAGTCACCCCAGTCCGCGATCGCCGCGCTCGGCCTCGTCCTGCCCCCCGTGGGCAAGCCCGCCGGTGCCTACAAGCCCTGCCTGGTCGTGGGGCCGCTGGCCTACGTGTCCGGGCATCTGCCGTTTCAGCCCGATGGCACGCTGCTCAAGGGCCGCGTCGGCGATGGGCTCGACGCCGACGCCGGCAAGGCGGCCGCCCGGCTCACGGGCCTTGCGATCCTGGCCACGCTCGTGCACCACCTCGGCAGCCTCGACCGAGTGGCGCGGGTCGTCAAGATCATGGGGCTCGTGAACTGCCCGGCCGACTTCACCCAGCATCCGCACGTGATCAACGGCTGCAGCGAACTCTTCGCCGAGGTCTGGGGGCCCGACGCGGGCGTGGGCGTGCGAAGCGCCTTCGGGGCCGGGTCGCTGCCGCTGGGAGTGCCGGTCGAGATCGAAGCGGTGTTCGAACTGGTCTGAGCGGCGGAGGCCGCATTCATCGGGAGGGCAAGCGATGGCACGTGCGATCGGAAGGGTCCGGCCTGGCCGCGTGGTCGATCGACCTGCCCGGCGAACACGCACGGCACATGGTTTCACCCTCGTCGAGTTGCTGGTGGTGATCGCCATCATCGCCCTGCTCATGGCCCTGCTGTTGCCCGCCGTGCAATCGGTGCGGGAGTCGGCCCGGCAGGCGTCCTGCAGCAACAACTTTCGCAACCTCGCCCAGGCGTTCGAGCAGCATGCCCATGCGAACGGTCACTATCCCACCGGTGGCTGGGGCGATCAGTGGACCGGCCATCCCGACCGCGGCACCGGTTCCCGGCAGCCCGGCGGCTGGACCTACAACGTGCTGCCCTACTGCGAGCAGAGGGCCGTCTGGGAACTCCCGGCCACCGATCCCGGCGGGCCCAACGCGGGGGCCGCGAAGATGCTCCTCGTCGGCCTGCCGCTGTTCAACTGTCCGTCGCGGCGTGGGTCCGACCGGTATCCGTCGAACCGGCATCCGGGCACCTACGGCTACGGCAGTATCGCCCCGGCGGATGGCCGCCTGCCGAAGTGCGACTACGCCGCCAACGGCGGCGACCGGGCCTACAACCAGCCCAGCTTCGTGGACTCCGGGTGGGCATGGGTCGGGCCCCCGACGTTCGCCGCCGGCGAGGCGGCCCTGGATCCGTCCACCGCCGTCAGCTGGCGGCTGCTCACCGACGGGGCGACCGGGATCGTCTTCTGCACGAGCACGGTCAAGCCCGACCAGGTGCTCGACGGGCTCTCGAACACGTTTCTGGTGGGCGAGAAATACCTCAACCCCGACGCGTATTTCACGGGCACCGACGGCGGCGACAACGAGGGCCTGCTGATGGGCGACAACCCCGACATCTCGCGGTTCAGTGCCTGGGGGCCGCAGGAGGACCGCCGGGGCGTGGCGAACTACGGCTACTTCGGCAGCGCCCACGGCACCGCGTTCGGCATGGCGCTCGCCGACGGCTCGGTGCGGCGGATCGCCTACGACGTGAACGCGGACCTGTTTCGCTGGCTGGGCAACCGCCGCGATGGCCGGGAGGCGTCGGGGTCGGGCCTGTAGATCGGGCCTGGAGTCGGCTGCCGGCTCGAGAGACGCCCCTCAGACGACGATCACGTCGTTGCCGAGCGTCCCGATGCCCGAGATCGTGATCGCGACGTGGTCGCCCGCCTGGAGCGTGAACGACTCGTCGGGCACCACGCCCGTGCCGGTGAGGAGCACGGCGCCGTGCGGGAACGACTGCGATCGCCAGAGGTGCTCGACGAGTTCGGCGAAGGATCGCTTGAGCCGGTCGACGCCCGTGGCGCCGCTGAACACCGGTCCGCCGCCACGCAGGATCGTCACGGCCACTTCCCAGCGACGGGCCTCGGCCTCGGAGGGGCCGAGCACGATCCAGGGGCCGAGCGCGCAGGAGCGGTCGTAGATCTTCGCCTGCGGCAGGTAGAGCAGGTTCTCGCCCTCGATGTCGCGGGAGCTCATGTCGTTGCCGATCGTGAAGCCGACGAGGTCTCCCCGCGAGTTCATCACCAGGGCGAGCTCCGGCTCCGGCACGCTCCAGGTGGCGTCGCCGCGGATGCCCACCGCCTCGTTCGGCCCCACGGCCTTGTCGCCCAGCGACTTGAAGAAGATCTCGGGCCGGGCCGCCTCGTAGACGCGGTCGTAGGCCGTGGCGCTGAAGTCCGACTCCTCCATCCGGGCCGCCTTGCTGCGGAGGTAGGTCACGCCCGCCGCCCAGACCTCCTGCTTCTCGACCGGCGGCAGCAGGGCGACGGCGTCGAGCGGATGAGCCACCGTGGAGGCGGCGGCCAGCGAGCGGACGGCGACCGTCGGATTGGCCGAATCGAGCAGCGAGGTCAGCGATCCCGCCCCCAAGGCGGTGAGGTCGATGACGCGGGCCGCCTCCACCACGCCCACCCGGGGCATGGTCGGCGCGGAAGGCAGCCGGAAGCGGCAGAGGCGGGGGGCGTCGGACGTGGCACCTGGGGTGGTCATGGGAGCGAGCCTCGGCGGGTGGACATGTGAAACCGGTGGCGGCCGGGTAGTCTGCCGCAGCGGCCGAGCGCCGCCCAGCCTCCCGGAAGATGCGGCCGTGTTCGATCCGTTCGCCAGCGACGACGAGGGCGTGTTCGAGGTGCGGACGACGGCGGCGGGGCCGGCCGGCGCGCTGCCGCTCACCGAGGCGATGCTGCGGGAGAGCCCCAGCGGCGACCTGTTCGGCCTGTCGCAGAACGTGGGCATGGGCTGGAGCCCGGCGGCCGCGGCCGACCGGCAGTTCCTCGTGCTCTCCACGCAGGGCGGCCTGCGGGATGCCGACGGCTCGCCCATCGCCCTCGGCTATCACACCGGCCACTGGGAGATCGGCCTGCTCGTCGAGGCCGCGGCGCGCGAGCTCCGGCGGCTGGGAGCGATCCCCTTCGCCGGTGCCTGCTCCGACCCGTGCGACGGCCGCACGCAGGGCACGGCCGGCATGCTCGACAGCCTGCCCTACCGCAACGACGCCGCGATCGTGCTCCGGCGGCTGGCGCGGTCGTTGCCCCGCCGCGAGGGCGTGATCGGGATCGCGACCTGCGACAAGGGGCTGCCGGCGATGCTGATGGCGATCGCGGGGCTCGGCGACCTGCCCGGCGTGATCATGCCCGGCGGCGTCACGCTCCCGCCCGCGGTCGGCGAAGACGCGGGCACCATCCAGACGATCGGCACCCGCTTCGCGCTCGGCACGATCACGCTCGAGGAAGCCGCCGACCTGGGCTGCCGGGCCTGCGCGTCGCCCGGCGGCGGCTGCCAGTTTCTGGGCACGGCGGCCACGGCGCAGGTGGTGGCCGAGGCGCTGGGGCTCACGTTGCCCCACGCGGCGCTCGCCCCGAGCGGCGAGCCGGTGTGGCGCGACCTCGCGGTGCGGTCGGCCCGGGCCGTCGTCGCGCTGGCCGATGCCAAGACCACCACCCGCGCGATCCTCACGCCGGCGGCGATCACCAATGCCATGACCGTGCACGCGGCCTTCGGCGGCTCCACGAACCTGCTGCTGCACGTGCCCGCGATCGCCCACGCGGCCGGGCTCCCCCGTCCCACCGTCGACGACTGGATCGCCGTGGCCCGGCGCACGCCGCGGCTGGTGAGCGTGCTGCCCAACGGGCCGGTGCATCATCCGACCGTCCGGGTGTTCCTGGCCGGCGGCGTGCCCGAGGTGATGCTCCACCTCGACCGGCTCGGGCTGCTCGACACCTCCGTGACGACCGTCGCGGGCCGCACGCTCGCCGAGCTGCTCGCGTGGTGGCAGACCAGCGCGCGGCGGGCGCGGTTTCGCGAGCTGCTCCGGCAGGCCGACGGCGTCGATCCCGACGACGTGGTCCTGCCGCCTGAGCGGGCGGCGGCCCGGGGGCTGCGGGGCACGATGGCCTTTCTGCGCGGGAGCGTCGCCCCGGAAGGCGCCGTCTGCAAAGCGACGGCGATCGACGCGGCGGCCTTCGACGCCGTCGGCGTCTACCGGCACACCGGGCCGGCGCGGGTGTTCACGAGCGAGCGGGCGGCGATCGCGGCCGTCAAGGCCGGTGCGATCCGGCCGGGCGACGTGGTCGTGCTCGCCGGGATCGGGCCGTCGGGCACGGGGATGGAGGAGACCTATCAGGTCACCGGAGCCCTCAAGCAGCTGCCCTTCGCCCGCGAGGTGGCGCTCGTCACCGATGCGCGGTTCTCGGGAGTCTCGACCGGAGCCTGCATCGGCCACGTCGGACCGGAGGGCCTGGCCGGCGGCCCGATCGGCCGGCTGTGCGACGGCGACACGCTCACGATCGAGATCGACACCCGCACCGCGACCGGCCGCGTGGATCTCGTGGCCGTCGCCGGCCGGCCGCTCTCACCGGAGGAGGCCGCCGCCCTGCTTGCGTCGCGGCCCCTCCGCGACGATCTCACCCCCGACCCGCGGCTGCCCGCCGACACGCGACTCTGGGCCGTGCTGCAGCAGGCTTCGGGCGGCACGTGGGGCGGCTGCGTCTACGACCCCGAGGCGGTCATGGCGCGGCTCGCGGGCGGCGGCACCGCCGCGATCCAGCCCTCGAGCGGATCGAGGTCGGCGGGCAGGCCATAGCCTGGCAGCAGCGCGGCGTGTGCCGCCTGCAGCCCGCAGATCACGGCGTCGAGGAGATCGCCCGAACCGTCGGCCACGAGTTTGCGCCGCCAGCCGGCCGAGACTTCGAGCCGCGGCCCGAGCCTGGCCGTGCCGGCGACGAGCGCCCCGAGGATCCGGCGGCGGTTGGCCGTCCGCTCCGGGGTCTGCATGGCGGTGACGTCGCTCTTGTACGAGCCGCGACAGACCTGCCGGGCGGTGAAGCCCGGATAGGCCTCGAGCGCGATCCGGGCGGTGCCCGCGCCGGGCCGCCGGCGTCCGGCCCGCGGCGGGTGGTCATGGGCCGGAAACACGAGCCCCGCCGCGAGCATCCGCCCGATGCCGGCGTGCATCATCCAGGCGACCGGCGGGTTGGCCCAGCGCATCGCGGGGCTCGAACCGGCGGGCTTGTCGGCCTTCCGCCAGGCGAACTTGTCGCCCACCGGCCGGGCCGCGCACCAGCGGCGAAACCGATCGCGGAGTCGCTCTCGCGGCAGGCTGCAGTAGTGGGCCACGAGTTCCGGCCAGGCGGTGGGCCAGCCTTCGTGTTCGACCAGCGGCCGCGGCTGCCCGAAGGGCAGATCGAATCCGGCGAGCCAGGGGCCGGGCTCCCGGAGCAGGTCGTCGAAGGCCGGGAACGAGTCGAGTTCCCGGACCCGTTCCAGCCGGTAGACCGGCCGGGAGCCCTGCGGGCGGCCGGCTGCGAACCGGCCCACGGCCACCGTGATCGGCTTGCGCCGACTCGGCGCCGACGTGAAGTCGACGCCCAGCACGACGAGTTCCCGGTCCGCCCCGCCCGCACGGCGAACGTCAGTCGAGGACATTGGGCGGGGGCGGCGGCTTGGCGTTGGGATCGGCCGGTTTCGGGGGCGGCTTCTCCCCGACCGCATACTTGCCCAGCGAGATCCGATACTCGTCGGGCGTGGTCATCGGCTCCCACCCGGCGGCGTAGCCGCGTTCGCCGGTCAGCTCGCGGACTCGGAGATACTCCTCGAAGCTGTCGGGCCAGACGAAAAACCGCAGCACGTGGGTCTCGGGCTTGAGCCGGCGGAGCGTCCGGGCGAGATCGCCGGCGGCCTTGACCGCGTCGTCGGCCGTCTCGCCCTGGCCCTTCATCCGCGTGAGCACCAGCCGGGGCCAGCGGTTGCCGGAGAGCTCGAGCGTCAGCTCGAAGCCCCCGTCCTTGACCGGCGCCTTGTTGAACTCGTCCAGGAACGTCTTGCCGTCGGCCAGCCAGGTGTCGCCGTCGGGGTCGAGCTTCTTCGACCGGACCACGAAGTCGGCCCGCTTCTTGGCTTTCTCCTGGAGTTCGGGAATGTCCACGAGCCAGATCCTTCCCTCCCGGCAGAGGACGTGCAGTTCCTTGACGCCCGCCGGGGCCGGCCGCGGATCGGGCAGCCGGACCTCCTTGGCCGGAGGCACGACCGGCTTTTCCGTCTGCTCCAGTTCGATCGCCAGCGCCTGCCGCGCGGTCTCGGCCGCCTTGACCGCGGCCGCGGCGGCCGCCGCCGCTTCCTTGGCCTTCCGGTCCGCGTCGGCGGCGGCCTGCTGCATGGTCCGGGTCTTCTCGGCCTTCTCCTTTTCCAGCGCCGTCGCCTTCGCTTCGGTCTGGCGAGTCTCCCGCTCGAGCGTCGCGGCCTGGGCCTCGAGCCGGGCCGCCTCGGCCGCCGGATCGCCCACCGGCTTCTGCTCCGCGGCGTCGAGCTCGGCCTGGGCGCGGTCGGCGGCGGCCTTCGACTCGGCGGCCTGCTGTTCGATGCGGGCGATCTCCGCCGGATCGATCTTCTCGACCGCGTCGGCGATCCGCTCCGCCGCTTCCTGGGTCGAGAGCTGCACCGTCACCAGCACGATCAACAGGATGCCGACCACGTTGGTGAGCGTGTCGAGCATCGAATCCATGTTGCCGCCGGTGGCGGATGTTCGCGAGCGACGTCGTGCCATGTGCGTCTTTCCCGGCGGTGCTCTCCCGCCGCTATCGTGTGCCCGTCAGGTCGAGCGCCCCGGTTCCGGGCAGGGGCACGCGGCCGACGCGTGCGCCCGCCGCCGCCGCGGCCTTCTGCACCGTGCCGAGCGTGCCGATGCCCTCCGGTCGGACCAGGATCGTGATCACCGAATCCTTGTCGGCGGCCGCGCGGGAGAGGAGTTCCTTGAACCGGGGATCCGACGCGATCTTGTCGGCCGCCGCCTCCCACGGCTTCTTCTCGTCATGGACCACGACCTTGCCCTTGTCCACCTCGACGAACCAGCCTCGCTTCGGCCCGCCGCCGCCCTGCGCGGGCGGCAGGATCACGATCTTGCGCTCGATCGGCTTCTTCCGCTCCGCGATCTCGGCCCGGACGCGGGCGGATTCCTCGTCGAGCTGCTTCTTGCGGGCGAGCAGGGGGGCGTTGTCCGGCACGGGGGCGGCGGGCGGGGCGGTCACGACGATCCGCTCGACCTTCGCCAGCTTCGTCCGGGCTTCCGTGGCCTCGCGTTTGGCGTCTTCGACCCGGCGGCGGGCCTCGGCGAGCTTGCGGTCGCCCGCTCCCGCCCGGCTCTCGAGCGAGGCCAGCCGTTTTTCGAGGGCCACCTGCCGGTCCCGCTCCTGGGCGGCCTGCTTCTTGATGTCGTCGATCTTGGCGGCCTCGGCGACCGGCTTGGTGTCCATCTGCTCCAGGACGACGGTCGTGATGATCAGGATCAGGCTCCCGATCAGGCAGCCCAGGATGTCGAGAAACGGAAACAGCGACACCTCTTTCTTCGAACTCTTTCGCGGGCGAGCCATGGGGCCATCCTCGATCCGCGGGCTAGCGGTCCGGACGGCCGCGGAAAATCCTCCACCAGGATCGTTCGGGGGCCGTCTCCAGGACGATCTGTCGCCCGTCGAGCCGCGTCAGTGTGTCGGCGAGGCTCGTCAGCCCGCGTTCCAGCGCCGCGGTGTAGCGCTCGACGTTGCCCGCCGCGTCGGTCATGGCCGTCGCCGCGCGGTCGCGGGCCGCGGCGGCGTCTCGCGCCACCATGTCGAGGCTTTCCGAGGCGCGGCGGACCAGTTCGTCGATGCCGCCGATCCGCTCGGCCTGCCGCTCGTGCTCCGCGAGCAGTTTGCCGCTCACCTCCTGCCATCCCTGTTTCACCTGGTCGGCGAGTGATGCGCCGACGCCGGAGACGTGATCCCGCCAGCTGGCCATCAGCTGCTCCGTCTGGGCCAGTCGCTCCACCTGCCGCGCGTGCTCGGCGAGCAGCTTGGCGTCGACTTCGTTCCAGCCTTGCCGCATGTCGACCAGCATGTCGCTGCCGACTTGCTGGAGCGACCGCTTCCAGTCGTCGAGTTGGGCGAGGTGCGGCGACATCACCTCTTCGAAGGCCCGCCGCATCTCCGACCGGCTGCCCCCGATGCCCCGTTCGGCGCCGCCGTCGAGGCCGTCGTCCAGCCGGCGCAGGAGATTCTCGTTCGTGTATTCGTCCACCTGCCCGACGAGGTCACCCTCGAACTTCTGCAGTCCGCTGACCGGGAAGGTGAGGATCATCGCCATCGCGAGCGCGACGAGGGTGGTGTCGAACGCGGTCGCCAGTCCGCCCGTGATGCCCTTCAGGGCCGTCTTGAGGGCCCCGATGTCGCTCGAGCCCTCGAGTGTTCCGGTGAAGCTGCCCACCGCGGTGCTGACGCCGATCACGGTGCCGAGAAAGCCCAGGATCGGGATGGCCCAGATGAACACGTGGAACATCGTGTAACTGGAGTCGACCGCGCTGGCGTCGAGATCGCTCTGGCTCGACAGCATCGTCGCCGTGTCGGGGGCGCTTTTGCGGACCCGGAAGTGCTCCAGGCCCCGCACGCAGCGGGTCACCAGGAAGCTGCCGACGGCATCCTTGGGCAGGCTCCGCATGTGCCCGATGAAGGCGTCGATGTTGTCCTGGGTGATCGTTTCGCCGATCGAGGCGGGCAGGACGTCGTAGAGCAACGCCCGCTGCTGCCGGCGGATCTTGAACCACTTCTCGACCAGCATCCCGATCGCCCAGAAGAACAGGAACACCTCGGCGATCGGCACCCAGCCGCCCTGGGCCATCGTCGAGGTGCCGATGAACAGGCGACCGAGATAGGTCATCTTGCCGTCCTGCCAGGCGATCGGCCACAGGGCGGCGTAGAAGAGGGCGGTGCCCACGACGCCGACGATGATGTGGAACAGCACCCGGATATCGGTGTCGGGGGTGACCGACAGGCCGCCCGTCGACGCCGCCGGCGGACGGGCCGCGACCTTGGCGGTCCGCCCGGCGGTCGCGGGCGGTTCACTGACTGCCGGCCCGGCTGACGCGCCGGCCGCGGCCGGCTTGGCCGGCTTGGCGCCGAAGTTGAACGCCTCGGGCTCATCGGCCGCCGGTGCCGGTTCCTCGGGCCGCTGCACGGTCACCGACGTGCGGCAGTAGGGGCAGCGGGCCGTCTTGCCGATCAGGTCGTCCCGCCCCTTGAGCGGCTTGCCGCAACTGGGGCAGGGCATCGTGAAGAACATGGTTCCATTCCACGGCCGAAAGCCGTAGTGTTTCCGCGGCATGGGCGGGGTGTCAAACGCGGCCGATGCCGCTCGACTCGCGGGCGGGCACGGGCGGGCAGATTCGGATCCGGCCGCGTATCATGGATCGCGGAAGGGCGGTGGTGGCAATGACCCCGCGCGGGCCAGCCCCTGGAGGCGATCGACCGATGGCGAGCAAGCCCCTGGAGCGGTGGCTGTTGGACGTGATCCTGGTCGCGGCCATGGCGTGGGCCGGCACCGGCGGCCGATTCGCGGCGGCGGATCCGCCCTTCGTCATCGACCTGCCCGGAGGCGGGCAGCTGCCGGGCGAGTTCGGCCCGGCCGAGGCCGGCGCACCGCGTGCGACGCTGCCCTGGCGGGCGGCCCAGTTCACGGCGCCGCTCGAGTTTCGGCTCGACGAGATCGTGGGCGTCCGCTCGACCGTCAAGGCCGACG
>Ga0214923_10004438_pt1 | contig 16922 bp, 7 predicted proteins | sample LL1510_MetaG_FD_177993 | JGI IMG/M metagenome (GOLD analysis project Ga0214923, IMG submission 177993) | Freshwater microbial communities from Lake Lanier, Atlanta, Georgia, United States - LL-1510 | ecosystem: Environmental > Aquatic > Freshwater > Lake | place: USA: Georgia | collected 2015-10-15 | reverse complement strand
AAACACAAACTCAAACACAAACTCAAACACAAACTCAAGGCCGACCACAAGGAGTACCTCAAACTCAAGGCCGACCACAAGGAGTACCTCAAGCACCTCAAACACCAAGAATACCTAATCCAATTCCACCTCCTGAACGAAAAAAAACACCCCCAGAAGTATGGTCGCCAAAACTACCAAATTTTCTTCCTCCGTTTCCTCCGTATTTTCTTCCTCCGTTAGGATTACCTGATGAGGTACGTTCATTTCAAAAAGATCCGAAACAAAAAACTAGTTTTTTAAATTTAGTTAATAATGTTACTCCTTATCTTGTGAGAGGATTTGATGCTGCTGCTAAAATTTTGCAAATATTTGGCCAACCTGAAATTGGCAATACAGTAAAACCATTAACTTCAGCAGCAAACACGATAAGAAAAATTCCAAAACCAGTACTTGATGCAGCAAGATCTGCAGCAGCTGCAACAGAAACAGTAGGTACTGCAGCGGAAACAGTAGGTGGTGCATTAGTAGAAACTACGGGTACTGCCGCAGCGGTTGGCCGCGCATTAGCAAATGTTGAAGCAAGTGGCGGCATTGTAAAAAATAATTATAGTGTGAATAATTCAAATAGCACCTTAAATGTAAATTCAAGTAAGTATGCTAAAGGATCAATAATTTCACCAAAATATAGTATTTTAAACTATTCTCGTGGCAGTGTCGTAAATCCTTCTTCGGTAATGTCTCAAGTAAATTATTCTTCTGGTGGCATAGAAAAAATTAGTCATTTCTTACCACAAAGTACAGTAATGGGATATATTAAAAATGCTCCTCAAGCAAAAGGTGGAGTTACAATTCCAGATCCCGTAACTACTCTTACAAGAGATGTAAGAACTGCTGCTGGCGGTGGAATGAAAGATCTTGAACTTTATAATGATGATTCTCTAAATTATTTTAGAAATATGTCTAATACTTTTATGACTAAAGCAGCAGATGGTGGAATTGGACTAAACACTAGAGATGTAAGAACTGCTGCTGGCGGTGGAATGAAAGATCTTGAACTTTATAATAATAATTCTTTAAATTATTTTAGAAATATGTCTAATACTGTTATGACTAAAGCAGCAGATGGTGGAATGTTTAGCAATCTTATAAATTGGTGGAATAAAGGAAGAAATACAAGAGTTCCTAATGAATCAAATGTTTCTTGGAGAACATTGATGGCGGATGATCGTAATCAACTTACTAGAACAAACGAAGCATTTAGAGAAGGTGCATCTGGAGTTAAGGGTTGGAGACCATTAAAAGCATTCACTCCAGAAATGGTTAAAACTGGACCTACTCCCGCAGTCAGACAAGCATTTGAACGTCCAGTTCGTGCTATCGGTAGTGCTGCTATGACAACTGTTGCTGCTCCATTAACCAGAAGATTACCTTTACTTGGTGATATGTTATTCCCAGAAGGAACTTCCGAATATGATCAAATATCGGGTCCAAATTCGTATAAAAATAATCCAGCATATAAGAAACTTGAGATGATGCAAAATAATTTAACTTCTAAGACAAATAATAAACCAACAGTAGTTCCATTACCACCAGAATATATTAAAATTCCTGGTAGTAAATCCAAAAAGGAAAAAGATATGAGCACAATTGCTCCGCCACCAGGAGTAAAAGATATGCCCGCAAGTCCTTTTAGAAAAGATATGGGTGTGTATAAATGATTCAAGCAAAAACTCCGATTGTTAATAAACCACAAACAATCAAGAGTGTAAAATATTATAGTGTTGCTAATAAAATTGTACCTATCAGAAGAGTTTCTTTTGATATGATACCTCAGTTAGAAGAACCAGTAGATACTGAAATTGTGTTGACCAAAAAAGATATAAAAAGAATTGTGGTAGAGAAAAAAAGAAATAATCCTTTAAATAAATTTTTTAAAAGAGCATTAAAATATGTTTATAAACTTGAAAATTTTATTGATACATTACGATCATTAAAATTAAAAATTATTAATCAGCAGAAAATTTTATTAGAAACTGATAAATTAGATCAAAAAATTCGTGAGTATCAAGCAAAACGAATTGTAAAAGAAAATCAACAGGCAAAAGAACAACACGAACAGCAGGAAGTAGATCTTAGGGATATTGATGATACATTAGCAGCAGCGTTAGGATTAGGTGCAGCAGTCGCCCTTGGTGGCGGTGGAGGTTCAAATGAACAAATTCCAGAGCCACCAGGATCAATTGTTGGTAAAATTATACCAGAAACATATCCAATTAATTCACCTTGGCACGAAAGAAGAAAAAATGAGCTTCATCCAGGTGTTGATATTGGAACTCCAGATGGAACATATATTGGTATTAAAGCCGAATCTCAAATTATAACTATTGGTCGTCTGGGAGAAAAAGAAGCAATTGCTGGTGATCCTGGTGGATATGGAAATTTTATTTCGGCATGGGTTCCTAGTTTAAATAAACAATTTGTATTTGGGCATTTATCTGAAGTTAATGTAAATCCTGGACAAAAAGTTCCTGCTGGAAATATTATTGGTCGTTCTGGCAGCAGTGGTAATGTCACAGGACCACATTTACACTTTGAAGCACACGCAAATCAAACTTATGAAGGAAGCGCAAACAATCAAGATCCTACTGGTTGGATTAAATGGTTAATTCTCGGATCTAAATTAAAAAAAGAAGCAGATGGTGGTATTGATATTAATAAAAAAATAATGGTTGGTGAAGCAGGCACAGAATTTGTAGTACCTATAAGTCAGATGCCATTGTTTATGCAAGCAATGATGGAGGAAAAAATTAAATCTTTAAATCCATTTTATACTCCTCAAAAAGTATTTGGTGATATTGGCATCAAACCATCATTCGGAAAAACAAATAAAACATTTGCAGGTGGTGCTATTGTAATTAATTATAAAAATCCAAATTATTCTATTGCTGCCAAAAAATTAAAGCAACTATTTCCAATGGCAAAAAATTATCATATTGCTGGTGCAATGGGAAATTTTGAAATTGAAGCACCTGGATTAATACCAACAACTCAACAACCTGGCGGACCTGGATATGGTATTGCACAATGGACAAAAACTCAACGATGGGGAGGTCAAGATAGTCCATTATATTATAGTGCTCTTAAATTTGGTGGTCCTTCTATTGCTACAAGTTTGACTAAACAATTAGAATTTGTTAAGTTTGAACTTACTGATCCTAGAGCATCTGATAACATAAGAGGAGGACATGATAAACCAAGTCCACTGCAAAAATGGTTGGCAGCAAAAGATGTAGTAAGTGCTGCAGATACTTGGATGAATGTATATGAACAACCAGGAGAACCACATTGGGAGAAAAGAAAAGCAGCTGCTATCAGTTTTTATAGAAACATGGATATGTTACTTGGTATAACTACCAAAAAAGATGATGAACCTAAAACTAAACCCAAACCTAAAGAAGAAAATTGGTGGGATAATTTTATAAAAGCATTAACAACTTCACCTGATAACAAATCAATTATTAAACCTCAAAATAAAGCAAGTTTGAATGATATTAATCAATCAAATCAAATGGAAGTTGCTAAAACATATCAAAACCAATTTGAATTAAATACTGATAATGTTAATCAAATTATTCCTCTTCAAATTAGAGTTCATTACTCTGAAACAGCATGATTAAACCACTTCAGAGAATGGTTGGTCCTTACGGCAAACCAATCAAAATAAAAGCATTAACACCAATGATTCCTAGAGGTGAATCTCAATATGACAACAAAGGTGCGTTTAATGGGATTGTTCCATTCTCATTAGATATGCTTAAATTAGAAGAACTTGAAGAAACATCTTATATTATTCCCAAACAAGAAATTCAATATCTTGTAGAGCACAATGATATGGAAGATTGGAAGAAACTTCTGGGAATGTTTGATGGATTGCTTGGCAATATGATGCGTCTATTAAACAATATCAGAAGAGAAAATTATATTAAAATAACTTATCTTAAAATTGAAGAACAGGAAATTGAAAGAAGACATAATAAACTTCAGGAAAAGTTATTAGATTTTACTCAAAAGAATGATGAGGTTGATGCTAAAACTAAGATGACCGATAAAGAAAAAATTGAAAAATTAAAGAAAACTTTAGGTGAAATGGGATTTGCAGCTGGCGCAGCAGCGGCAGTTGCTGCTGGAACTGTAATTCTTAATGGAAATGTAAAACAAAAGGCGGTTCAACTAGCAAAACAATTAATGAGTGATCTTGGTTTAACTGATTTTCAGGCAGCAGGTATTGTTGGTAACTTATTATCTGAAGGTTTTGGTAAAGGAATACCTGATGATATTGAAGATGGTAGATATTCAAGAGAATCTGGGCCGCCGCCAGATTATGGGACAATGTTAGTTGGTTATGGATGGGCACAATGGACTAATACTGGAAATAATGGACCCACAGATAGATTGAATAAATTCATTATAAGATTAGGTGGTGGTCCTGGAAAGCAAGCAAGAGCTGCTACTGATAGTGATAACTATTCATATTTACTTGATGATTTTAGGACTGGATATTCCAGTGTTCTTAGTAATTTAAAATCTACCACTAATATAACTGATGCTGCTAGAATTATTTTAACTCAATATGAAATACCAGCCAATCAAAGTCAATCTGTAGTACAGCAAAGAGCAGCACAGGCAAATACAATTCTTCAAGAAATGAAAAAGGCATCTGGAGCTATTGTATTGCCGCAATTATTTGATGATCATAAAATAACTTATGATACATTTAGAAAAAACACTTTTCTTTCTAATTTTATTGTTGATAAACCAACAATCATTGATATGAAAGATATTGGAGAACCTTTAGTAATCATTCCTACTGAAAGACCCATTGGACAAAATATTTTAAAGATTTTATTTGAAAGACCATTTCAGAAAATTGAACAAACTTTTCTTAGATTAAATTCAAATAAAAAAGAAAAATCTACAAATCCAAAAAACTCTCAATCATACATAAATCCAACTATGTCAATGGTTGGTTCTACATCACCATCAGCAATAACTAGTTCACAAAATGATACGCAACAACCATCATATTCTAAGCAATCAGAAATTAATACTCAAACTGATAATATTACTTCAAGAATTGAATCATCACAGCAAAAAATTCCTGATATGATGCCATTACAATTAAGAAGTAATACTCAAGAAACTGTTATAGATAATGTATCAAATTCTACCACAGATATTTTTGATATTCCTATAGAAAGACTCATTGTACAAAATATTTTAAAGATTTTATTTGAAAGACCATTTCAGAAAATTGAACAAACTTTTCTTAGATTAAATTCAAATAAAAAAGAAAAATCTACAAATCCAAAAAACTCTCAATCATACATAAACAGAACTACAATTACACCAACTATGTCAATGGTTGGTTCTACATCACCATCAGCAATAACTAGTTCACAAAATGATACGTCACAGCAAAAAATTCCTGATATGATGCCATTACAATTAAGAAGTAATACTCAAGAAACTGTTATAGATAATGTATCAAATTCTACCACAGATATTTTTGATATTCCTATGGTATTGATTCAAGATTACTACCTTTTAGAAGAATAAAATGTCAACAGCACTTAATGTAAAAGAAGGAAGACCTATAAATGTATTTGTATATGATATTCCTAATGCTACAAAAATAACTGAATTAGCACCATCTGGCAATTATATTGAAGTTCCTGATATAATTTCTTTTAGTTATTATGAATCAATTTATGATTCATTTGTTTTTGCTCGTCTTACAATTTTTGATTCTGCTGGCGCACTTCAAAAAGCATTTGATGGGTGTGGAATTAGAAATCTTTGTGCAGTAGAAATTCAATTTACTGATCCTTCTAAGGGAAAAGATTATGAACGTTCAAAATCACAATTCAATTTTGCTGGTGATAAATGTTTTTATGTTTCTAGAATTGCTAATCAATTAGTTCAAGGTAAAAAGCAAACTTATGAAATTGAATTGATGAATCGTGATGCTCTTTGTTCAACTCATACAAATATTAAAACATGTTGGCCACCAGATGGTAATGATGGCACAATTGAATATAACGTTCCAATCAATGATGTTTTGACTAAAGTGATTAATAGTAAAAAAGATACTAGTAATGTAACTTCTGAAAAAACTAAACCAGTCAAAAAAGTTAATGGAAATGGATTAAAACCATTTGATTTTATAGCACAATGTTGTAGAGAAGCAACTTCATTAGAATTGTCGGGATCTGGAAAATCTGCAAATGATAAAAATGAAAAAGGTGCATCTGGATATCTATTTTGGGAAACTTATGATAAGTATAATTTTATTTCAATTACCAAACTATTAACTAAACCCGATAATATTTCTACAGATCATCTTTTTAAAGTTTCAATTGTAAATGATAGCAAAACACTCGAATCTGAAGCATCACAAAGAATTTTGCAATATAAATTTAATGATGGAGAAAATACTTCTGATGTAATTCAAGAAATTATCAGCAAGAAAAGAGGAAAATCATCAAAATTTTTATTTGATACTACAAGAAATGTTTATAAAAAAATTGATTCAAGTCCAGAACCAATTAAAGATAAATGTGAAAAAACTTTATTTGATGATAGTTTTAATATTACAGAATATTTGCATCATCCAGAATATCAGATTGAATATATGGATCTTTGCGATCCCAATCAATTAAAATCGCAACCAACTCATCCAGCATTGACTTCTCTCAATTATTCTGCCATACTTGAAGCGTTAAAAACTAAAACTTCAAGTATTAGAGTTCCTGGTAATCTTTCAATTTCCGCTGGCGATCACATTTTTATAGAAGTTCCAACTATTCAAGGTGATGGTTCTAATGCTACACAAACCGATAATAAATATACAGGAATATATCTGGTAGTGAAAGTATCACACAGATTGGAAGATATTAAAAATATCTTTACCGATTTAGAAATTACACAGATTAAACAGAGTACATAATAAATGGCAACAGATCAATTATGGTATAGCGGATCAGAACTTACAAAACCTGGAATTTCAATGACAGGTTTTATTGTTGATGTAAATTCAAAGTCGCAAGGTGGGCGTTTTAAAGTGAGAATTCCTGCTGTTCATGGATATTGTGATCTTGATGAAAAAAATTGTGAAAGCGATAATGTAACTAAAAATAGTGCTTTACCTTGGGCAAGTACACCAACAAGTAATCAAGGAATGACGGGTGTTGTTAATAATGACCCACCACAATATCATAAAGGCGATTTTGTTATTGTCACATTTCAGGGACCAAATTGTACAAATCCCGTAATTCTTTATTGTTCTCCAGCAACTCATCCTATTCTTGGAGGAAAAAGTGTATTTACTCAAGAATCATTTAGTGCTTTAGCAAACGAAGGAGTATATGCTAAAATTAGCAAAAATGCAAATCAATATGGTGTCGCAGCTGCAGATAATGGTTGTTATAAAACAGTAACAGGTGCTACTTTAAATCAAGATAATGGGAAATCAGTTGAAAATGCTGATAAATGCGGCGAAGCTGGAAGAATTAAAGATGGATTTACTGCAAATGTTGCTGATTTTCTTAAAATAGTTCAAGATACTAACGGTAAAGTTGGTAGTAAATTTGTTAACAAATATACTGGAGAATTGTTTGAAATCACTGGTCATATTCAGAAATATATTGCTTCTATTTCTGGTATTTTTCGTAGTTCCTTAGAGTGGATTAAGGCAATTATTACAAAATATATAAAAAAAGCAATTGATAAATTATTAAAATTAATTTTACAACCAATTAAAGGTATTACCAAAGCACTTAATACTGCTATTGAGGCGGCACTAGAAAAAATTGCTTGTAGTTTTGGTGATATTGAAAAGCTGATTGCAAATATTCTCAGCAGTTTGCTTAACTCACTTGTTGATACTGGAATTAATGCTGTTTTTGGATGTTTAAACACCTTAGTTGATGGTATTTTGAATGAAATTTTAAATGAAGTCATCAGTTTAATGAATAGTATAATAGCATCAATTTCTGCTATTGCTGGAATTATTGGTGGATTTGGTGACCTTATTGGCCAAGCAATTGCTGCAATTCTTGATTTTCTTGGAATTACTTGTGGTGGTGCTGGTGATTGTACTGTATCTGGAGAAAAAACTGCTATTAATAAATTTAATAGTCCTGGTGAATATGGATTTCCAGTCGGACTAAAAACAACATTAAATGCTGGATTGTCAGGACTTCAAAGTTTAACTTCTGGAATTGATACAGCAACTGCATCTATTCAGGCAGAAAATTACACAATTGGAACTGAACTTGGGGTTACTAGTGCTTCTTCTAGAAAAATTGATAATCCAGCATTGGCGAGAGCATTTAATACAGCGAATGGATTACTTAATAGTAAAGTTATTTCAACAATTGATGGTTTATGTAATAGTTTAAGAAATCCAACTGCGGCAGTTGTTGTTGGTTCAGTAGAAGATAAGTATGATTCAACTTATAGTATAAATTCAATTGGAACCAGTGTTGCTACTGGATCTACGCAATCATTTGAAATTAGAAGAAACAATGGTTTGGGTAAAGGAGTTATTAATTTTGTTGCATATTTAAAATCTGGTGATACTGCAAGAGTTGTAGGAATTACGCCTGGACTATCTTCTGGTGGAGATTTAACAAGAGATATTACTTTGAGTACTACAGATTTTTGTAGTGATCCTAATACTTCACAAAGAACACTTCCAATTGCTGGGAATATTATTGTATCTAAAAAAATTGTATTTCCAGTCGGAGTTACTAAAATAAATGTGTCAATTCCATCTAAAGTAAATTCTCCTATTGATAATTCAACTGATAATGTTGTTTATACAGTTGGTATTTTTAGAAGTACTGATGATTTAAATAATACAGAATATCCAGGAACAAATCTTGCTAATAGTTCAAGTAATTTAAATACTTCACAAGGACGAATTACCTTTGTGCTTTCAAATGTTACTATAACTCCTGATGTAGCATCGCCGCCACTTGTTATAAGTTATGGAAATATTATCTATAAATCTGCTGATACAAGTATTATTGCTGGCAATAATGCAGAATTTATAATTACAAGAGAACCAACAGACACAGCATATTCTCGTATTAAATGCGAAACTTATCCGATAAATGCTGTTGATGGTGTCAACTATATTGGCGGACAAGGATTAATTGAATTTGTTCCTGGTCAATCATCTGCAACTTTTGCAGTAAAAACTAAAGCAATTCCTAATTTAACAAATACAGTTTTACAATTTGGAGTTAAAATTACAGATGAAACTGTTCCCGAGGGTATAACTACAAATCTTGGCGGAACTGGATATAGTTCTTCCACCTCAGCGGGAGCTGGGTTAAAATTTATTGCTACTATTAACTATGGTTTAGTACCCACATCAAATACTACACCATCTGGATTAACTACACCATCTGGATTAACTACACCATCTGGATTAACTACACCATCTGGATTAACTACACCATCTGGATTAACTACACCATCTGGATTATCAAGTCCAGTTGTGCCAACTTGTCTGCCAGAAATTATTATTACTGCTCAACCGCCAAGTTGTATTGTACAATCTGATAAAGTTCCATTAAACTTAGGAGTAATTGCGAAAACTACAGTTCCTGGATACACATTAAATTATCAGTGGCAAAGAACTTATAGTCCTTCATCTGGATGGACAAATGTTTTCAATGGATTATATACAACAAATGTATTAAAAAAAGTAACTTCATTTGGTGCTATAGATAGTTTTGTAGTTAGTGGGGTTACTTACACTCTTTCTGGGTGGACTACATCTTCAGTGCCAACAGCAACTTCCACAACATTTGCTGGAGCAACTTCACCAACACTAACAATCAATCCATTATCTTATTTAATTAATGATGAAGAATATTATAGATGTGTAATTAGTGGAGTTCCAATTACTGTTACCTCTGGTTCTCCTATAATTTCAGCAATATCTAATCAATCTTATATTGGTGTGACTTCTTCTGGCGTATACTTAACTACTGTTGAATGTTCCCCAGTTCGTGCATCGGGAAGTACAGTTATTGTTTATAGCGGAACAACACCAACTCTTACTGGTACTCCAGTAGTTCCTAGTGGTTCTTATTGTATTGCTACTCCCATAACAATTCCACTAACTCCTTCTGGCATCACTACACCTGGAGAAAATTTAATTCCTTCAACTACAATTTCTGGAACTATACCAGTAGTTCCATCTGGAATACCAATCACTCCAGTACCAGCACCAGATCTAACTGATGTTGTTATAATTACACCAGTAGTTGATCCAGATGGGGGAATTTCATCTCTACCAATTCCAGATAATTTGCCAAAATATAAATATCCGCCATTAATTCCAATTAGTGGTGATGGTGTTGGTGCCGTTGCTAGAGCAGAATTGGATGAGAATGGATTTCTTATAAAAATTCTTGTTAAGGCAAAAGGATTTGGATATGCACCAACAGTTAATACTGGACTTTGTGGAATTCTTGAAAGTATTGAATTAGTAACTCCTGGTGCCTATTATCAATCTTCTCCTAAAGTTTATGTAAATGATGATGATACAATTGCTTCAGCTGCGATTGATGAAAATGGTCGTGTGGTAGAAATTAGAATTACTAATCCTAAAGGTAAAGTATTTGACAGAATTCCTAGAATTGATATTATTGGTAATGATGGTTTTGGTGCATCTGCGATTGCAGTACTTAAACACGTAGATTGTGCTACTGTTAATGATCAGTACCTTAACGTAGTCAATAAATATAATACCAGTAAACTTGGTACAGTTAAAGTAGTGGATTGCCCCTAATATGTCATCACAAAGTATTAATCAAAGCTTTAATGAACATACTAAAGTTACTGAAATAAGTAATGAAATTCATACTAAAGTAACTGATAGTAATTTTCAAATTGTTGATATTTCTACGCCAAACGATAGAAGTTATGAGATGCGTCATTGGAGAGCATCAAAAATTCGTTGGCAGGAAGATGGTTCTGTAATTCTTCAGGCACGAAATTCAACTGCTGCTCCAAATTTAGGATTTCTTGATATTAATTCAACTGGTTATACGCAAATATCAGCTGAACATAATGTTATTATTTCCGCCAAAGGACATAAAAAAACTGGCGGCGGCAAAGGCGGTTCTGATGATGAAAAAAGTATTGAAATGGGAGCAGTTGGTGATATTGTTATTAAATCTAATGGAAAAGGTGGCGTTTATATTACTTCTGCTAAAAATTTAGAATTTAGATGTGCTGGTGATATGATTTTCACCTCTGGCGGTCAGATTAGTATGAATACGGGCTCTAAAGATCCCATTCCTGGCGAGTTAACAAAAGGTGTGGGAAGTAATAAATTTACTATTTCTACTGGCGTTTATGAATTATCTACAGTAACGTATAAAGAAACAGTAACTGGTGCTAAAAATACTATAAATCATGGCGAAATTAATCAACAGCAAAAAATTGCTTTAACAGAACCAACGTTGCCGTCACAACACATTACTACTACAGAAACTGTTGGTTCGTTGGTTCATAAAGTTGGTTATGATTATGTATTGGAAGTTGATGGTAAGATGTTATTGAAAGTCAATAACAATCCTGCCAAAAAAGTTCTTGGTGTTCTTGGTGGTCCTGGTGTCGCTATGGGATATCCAGTTCAATTGGATGCATTACAACAAAAAATTATAGGAAACCGATCAACTTTTATTCTCCCATCTCCTTTAAATAAAGGTGAAGGTAATGATGCTACCACAATAACTTTGGGATCAAGTAGTACTACAATTTTAGCGGCTGGTACAAAAGGAACAGCATTTTCTGTTAGTAGTCAAACAAAAGGTGATATTGCAATGTCTACTTTAGTAAAGGGTAATATTGCACTTGCCGCTGGACCATCTCCAACCAATAATATAATAGTATCAAATGCTGGAGGTTCTGTTCGCATTAATGCTTCGGGCGCTAAAGGCATGATTCAAATGATCGCAACAACACAAATTGTTGGAACGGCAATTAAAATTAATCTTAATTGATGGGGGACAATGACTTGGATGCAAAAATGGTACTTGGCAAGCATTGTTTCACCGAAGTATATGAGTGTGATCATAAACTATTGGACGACGAAGAGTTTTTGAAAGAACAAATTATTGCTTCAATAAATAAAACAGAATTGACATTGGTGGGCATTTATTCTCACAAATTCAATCCTCAGGGTGTTACGGTTGTAGCATTGTTGTCAGAAAGTCATATTAGTATTCATACTTGGCCAGAGAACGGTTCTGCCGCTCTAGATGTTTTTACCTGCGGTGAAACAAATCCAGAAATTGCTATGCTTCATATGATATTGGCATTGAGATCTAAAACTTATAATACTAAATGCATAGAACGCTAATGTATAAAGTTACCGCTAAACATATTGTAACTGATTCAGATGGAATTGTTAAAGTTTATTTCTTGAACGATACTCCCTTTACATTTGACATTTTAGATGATATGATTAAACAAGATGAAGCAATTATTGATGAAGCAATTCATTGGCCAACTTTATCCATTGAAGAGATTCATCAAAAATCTGCTTATCTTTTAGAGGAGGGATTACATCCTTTATTAAATAGCGTGGAATTACATCCAGAAAGTATTCTTCCAGATATACTTTAACAAATCGCCTCTGTAGCTCAGTGGTAGAGCACTCGCCTTGTAAGCGAGCGGTCAAGGGTTCAAATCCGTTCGGAGGCTTGTGTCATATTTTATAGTTATAAATAACCCAGAAGTACTTCCTATTGTTAATAATACCCGATGGCATTAACCAGATTAACTAATTTAATTGCCTCCAGAAATGGAAGAATGATCTATGTAAATCCTGATGATTTTAATGCATCGGATTTGATCTCAAATAGTGGTAATTCACCAACAAGACCATTTAAAACTATTCAAAGAGCTTTACTTGAGGTAGCAAGATTTAGTTATGTTGCTGGTCAAAATAATGACAAGTATGATCAATTTACTATTAGTTTAGCTCCTGCAGATTATATTATTGATAACAGACCAGGAGTTGCTACAGCTGCTGAAGTTCCAGAACTTTCAGATCAATCAAATTTTGATATTCTTGATCCAAATAATGATCTTTATAAGTTTAATGCTACTTCAACAATTGGCAAAGATAAAAATGGTAATACAACTACTCTTTGTCAGGGAGGACTTGTAGTTCCTCGCGGTACATCCATTGTTGGTATGGATTTAAGAAAAACGAGAATTCGTCCTCGTTATGTACCCAACCCAACAGAAGGAGCAGGATTATATAGAACTACTATTTTTAAAGTAACTGGAGCATGTTATTTTTGGCAGTTTTCTTTATTTGATGCTCTTCAAAAGAATGATTCTTCTGGACTTGGTGGTGTGTATGAATATCCTAATGCCAACACAACTGTTGATGCAAGTTATTCACATCACAAAATATCTTGTTTTACTTATGCAGATCAAAATGATCTTGACCTTTTCTATCAAAAATTAGCAAGAGCATATGCGTCAATTCCAGATAATTCTGGAGAATTAGCTTCAAGAGTACAGGAAAATAGAATTGTTGGCCCACTACAGCAATCGGGTCAAAAAGCGATTAGTACTGTTAATGTTGCTGGTAGTGTAGTTACTATTACAACTCCAGGTGCTCATGAAGTATTTGAGGGGCAGCAAATTACTCTTGTTGGTATTACAGGATCTTATATTGGATTAAATGGAACTTATTATGTAACTAAAGTAAATTCTACAACTCAATTTACTATCACTGCTATTGGATTTGCTTCTGGCAACATATTATCAGGAAATCTTGCAGATGCTATTGTTAAAGCAGAAATTGACACCGTTGATTCATCATCTCCATATATCTTTAATTGTTCGTTGCGTTCAACATATGGTCTTTGTGGACTTTGGGCAGATGGACAATTGGTGACTGGGTTTAAATCTATGGTTGTTGCTCAGTTTACTGGCGTTTCTTTACAAAAAGATGATCGCGCATTTATTAAATTTACTAAAAAAACTTCACCTAATCCTAGTTTTGTGCAAGAAGGTGGTGCTTCAGATGCTGTTGCATTACATCAAGATTCTACTGGTTATGTGTTCTATAAAGAATTGTGGAGAAATTTCCACATTCGCGTATCAAATAACTCTTTTATTCAATCAGTTTCTGTATTCGCAGTTGGGTATGCTGAACAGCATTTGATTGAATCTGGTGGAGATTATTCAATTACTAACTCTAACTCTAACTTTGGTACTCAAGCATTAATTGCTGATGGTTTCCGTCCAGATGCATTTGATCTTGATAAAAAAGGTTATATTTCACATATTGTACCGCCACAAAGTTTGGATACAATTGAAACTGAAGTGCCATATTATCCTATTGATGTTCAAAAAACTAGAACAGGTCTTATTAGTGATAGTGTTGGATCTGAATTATATCTTTATGAGCAAACAAATCCAGATAATACTCCAGCATTTGATATTAATCAATATAAAATTGGCGGCAGAATTTCAGATAAAATTTACGTAAAATTGACTAATCCGCAAGACGGCAGTATTTCGACATGTGAAGCTTCAATTAATCCAAGTGGAATTGAATCTCACAATATTACAGCAATAGATAGACAAACTGATATTTTTACCACTCAAGATACTAATAGTTTTGAAACCGCCACTCCAATTAGAATTTATAGTAGTACTGGATATCTTCCATTGGGAATGGAACCCAATAAACTTTATTATGCAATTAAAATAACCAATACTACATTTAAAATTGCTCCTTCTGCTGATGATGCTAGAGCAGGTGCGGGAGGAGTTCAAAATAGTATTGTAAATATTGATTCTTCAATTCCATCAAATGCTTCTCTCACAGTAAAGGCATTTGTAAGTGATACTAATCCAGAACTTCCTCGTTTTGATATTTCTGTAAATGCAAATCAAGATTTATTTTCTACAGGAACTTATGATCATGGTTTTGCAACTGGAGACAAAATATTTTTTAAGCGCAGAGTTATTGGTGGAGTAACTGCTTCTGGCTTATTGCCATTAATTAATACTATTGGTACGCAGCAATATTTAAGTTTGACTACTGAATATTATGTAATTAAAATTGATAGATATACTTTTAAAATTGCAGATACCGAATCAAATGCTTTCAATGCAGTTGCAATTCCTGTTGAAACCAATGGTGATGTTAATACTATTAAAGTTTATAGAAATATTCAAAAATCGCCACTTCGCTATAATCCAGTAAAATCAAATTGGTATATTTCAGTAAAAGCAGATATTACAAACAAAATTCATCCAATTTTAACAAGTAGTAATTCAAATTCTATCTACAGCAATCCTTCAGTTGTAAATACAGAAAATTCTTTTATTAAAAGAATTGCTGATGATCGATCAAATGCTGATAGAACTTATCGTCTAAGATATGTTCTTCGTAAAACAGAACTAAATTCTCGTCCGCCACTTCTTGGATATGTTATTCGTAGAAAAACTGATGCTAATAATAATATTATTCCTTATAATACTTCAACTCAATCTAATCAAACAGCAGAATTTAACAGAATTTATTTCATTTATAAAATAGATACAATATTACCACATATTCCAGGCGAACAAGATGGAGTATATTATTTGACCGTTCTTCTTGCTGATATATCGGCAAAGGGCACACAATTTAATTCTCAAACTAATGAATTTGAGTTCCTTAAATATAGTCAAGATGTATCAAAAATTTATCCTGATCTTGATAAAGACAACCCATCTGCTGATCCAGATGCCGCAATATCTGTTTCTGATAATTTGATTCATGGATATACTTATCAAGATAATAGTAGAAGTTCTATTACAAAAGAATCAATATCTGCATTTGCAACCGATAGTGGATATGTTCCAACATTAAGTTCAATTAGCGGTAAAGCAGTTTCTGGTCAAGAAAATCGTTTAATTTCTTTTTCTGAAACTGTTCCATCAATTCAAATAGAACTTAGAAGAACTTCACAAATTCGTGCTGGAAATCAAACATTTGAATACACTGGATTTGGTTCTGGTAATTATTCTACTGGGTTCCCTTCTAAACAACAAAGAGTACTTACTGATAAAGAAATTCTTTACTCTCAAGCACAGCGTCGTCGTGCTGGTGTAGTATTTTATTCTGGATTGAATGCTTATGGCGATCTGTATGTTGGCAATCAAAAAATTAATGCTGTTACTGGCGAAGTTGAAATTTTAGATAAACCAATTCTTAGAATTGCTGGATCAACCGCAGCAGTTGCAAATACTCAAGAATATGTTCCATATATTTCAGGGACTAAAAACGTTAATATTGAAGGTACATTAGTTACTGGCGGTGGTGCTAATAAAACTGCAAATAGTTTTAATAATGAATCTTATTTTAATGAAGGAATTAAAGTTAAAACAAAAGATTCTGAAAATGTTAATAGAGGATTAATTAGTCATGATCTTGTTTATAGACCAAAACAAATTTCTATAGATACACCATTTTCAAATGGTAATGCTAAGCAAACAGTACTTTCCATTTCAAACTATAAACCAACTCCTGGTGTAGAAGGAACGTATAGGGGTGATGTATATTATAAAAATACAATTAATACTGCAACAAGGCACGAGGGTTACATTTATGTTGGACCAAAACCAGATACTTCTTTATTGAATGGTGGCTGGGCTCAAATTGGTTTAGTTGGTGTTGGTCATTTAACGTCAATTGAAGATTCTTATATTGAAATTGATGGATCTACAAGTACTACACCAGAACCTTATAATGTAACTGGTAGATTTGGTATTAATAAAGTAACTCCATCTGGAGCATTGCATGTTGGCACTGGAGATGGTATTTTTGATAATAATCTAAC
>Ga0214923_10004437_pt1 | contig 16930 bp, 1 predicted proteins | sample LL1510_MetaG_FD_177993 | JGI IMG/M metagenome (GOLD analysis project Ga0214923, IMG submission 177993) | Freshwater microbial communities from Lake Lanier, Atlanta, Georgia, United States - LL-1510 | ecosystem: Environmental > Aquatic > Freshwater > Lake | place: USA: Georgia | collected 2015-10-15 | reverse complement strand
CCATTACCTAAATATGGTAATGGTGGAGATAAAATTTCTAGAATGCAAAAGATTGGTGATTACTCTTTTGATTCTAACTTATTATATCCTGCATCAAACGCAATTCAATTACAAGCTAATCCTCAAGGTGATCATACTAATAATAAAGTATTTATGACTCCTGATTATAAAATGGTAATAAGAAATCCTAGTGATGGTAGTTATAGATTTTTTAATCCACAATCTGTTGAACAACAATCAAAAACCAATACTCCAGTAACTACTACTAAAAATAATAGACAAAATTCAGCAAATGTTGTTACTAATTCTGTTACAAATAACCAACCTAAATTAAATGTAGTTCCTACACCTATTACAAATAAAAATCCATCTATTAGTGAACTTTCAGGTGTTCCATTACAAATACAACAATCATCAGGATTAGTAGATTTTGCTGGAAGAACTACATATAATAATCCTGCAATGTTTAACCAAGATAATCTTGAAAGAATAAAAGATTATGATACTTCAGGAATATCTAATGCTTTAAAAACTTTTTATCCTAATCAAGGATTAACTCCTGGTGGAAAATCTTTAGATGTAGTAGAAACTCCTAAACAAAAAGATAAATTATCAGAAATGTTAAAGAGTGGATTAATGTTAAAAGGTTCTGCAATGGCTGGTTCATTATTTAGTGCATTACAACCAGCACAAAAAGAAACATTAAGACTTCCTGATTTTGGTAGAGCTGATGCTGCTATCAGTAGAGCTACAGGATTTTCAATGAATCCAGCATTAAATGAAGTAGAACAAGCTAGAGGTAAATCTCAAGAAGCTATTAGAAATATGGCTACTACTGCTGGACAACTTACTTCTAATTTACAATCAGTAAATCAAAGAGCTGGACAACAAGCAGCAGGATTAAAAGTACAAGAACAACAAATAATGAATCAATTAGCTGCACAAAAAGCTAATTATGAATTAGGAAGAGCATCAGCTATACAACAAGAGTTAGCTAGATTTGATGAGAATACATTAATGAATAAAGCTGCTACACAAGATGCTAGAGTTGCATTTGTAGAGAATATAAATAATCTTGGAACAGAGATTATGAAACAAGGTAATGAACAAGATATAGCTAATGAACAAGATAAATTAGCTGTACAAAATGCTAAACTCAAAATCATTCAATCAGCATTTGAGAATCCTGATGTAATATCAGGTAATAATTTAGAAGAAATATTAAAGATGATTGAAAAAGGTGACTATACAAATATACCAAAATTATTTGGACAAACATCTAATACTAGAAAAATATTAAAAGAAGAAGAAGCTAGACTAAAGTCTGAAAAATAATAAACAATGGCTATAAGTAGATTTAGAAAAACATTTGCAAAATTAGACCCTACACTATATGTGCCAGAGAAGAGAAATCTTGTTCCTGATATAACTCCTTTAACTAATATTGCTACTGGAATGCAGTCATTATTTGATGATGTATCAATAATACAACCTCCAGTACACTTAAATAATGATGCTCAAGATGTACAAAGTAGATATATAAATCCAATAAAAGAAGCTAAAGATAAAGCTGTAGAAACATTTAGAACTAATAATTCTTTAGAAGGAGTAAAAGCATTAAGAGATATAAAAGCTTTTATGATTGAAGCCAATCAACCTGGAGGTGTAGCTTATAATTTTAAAGCTAATGCTGAAGCATTATCTAAATGGAATGAAGATTTAAAATCAAGATTAGCTAAAGGAGATATTAGTCAAGATATTTATAATCATTATGTAAGTAATGCAAGTAAATTTAAATCTTATAATGATAATGGAGAATATAATACATTTCAAGGTGGACAACCAGCTGCTTATGTTGATTTAAAAAAGATGTCAGATGATATAGCTGGTAAATATAAAGCTGATGAAAATTATGTATTACAATCTGATGGTATTTATACACATAAAATAACTAATGAAATTGTAGATTTTCAAACAGTATTTAATGGTACAATGCAATCTGTAATGGCTGACCCTAAAGCTTTTGCTTATCTTCAAGATTTACAACGTGTATATGGTACTGAAAAAGCTATGAAGATGTTAAATGATATAGTATATAGTTCTGCTGATGCAGCTGCTTATACTAAAAAAGATATATCATTATTTAAAACTGACCAACTTCAATTACATAGACTTAAAAATGCAATAGATAGAGAAGATGAAAAACAAGCTGCTCTTGATAGAGGAATACTTATTAATGTACCACTTAAAGATGAAGGTAATATTGCTCTTAAACTAACTACAGGAATAACTGTTGATGATGAAATGAAAGTAGAGAATGGAAATGTGTTAAATGGATTTTATAAAGATGCTGAAGGTAATATATATCAAAGACAAACTAATGGTCAATATCAATCATTAACTGGTAAAACTAAAGGTGGTAAATCAGTAAAAGATAAAATTATTGTAGGAGTTAGTGGTTCTTCAAAAGAAGGTGGATTAATAACAATGGAAGGTAGCAAACTTGTTACAGGAGAAGGATTAAAAGCTGTTAATTTAGCTAAGTTAGATTATACTAAAGATAAAAAAATAATAGATTTTCTTGATAAAGAATTACCAGGACTTAGAGAAATAGCTACTAATTTATCAAAAGAAAATAGTAAGATGTCTGTTAATGAATTAAATATGACAGCATTAAAAAGATTTAAATCTAATCAACAACCTTTACTTCAATCTCAACAATTAATTACTCCTGATAATAAAAATGAGATAGATAAAACTTCAATATCTAATATAGCATCACAATTAAGTGGTGTAGTTAATTTAACTAATGTTTATAAAGTAGATAAAAATAATAAAAAAATAATACCTGATGATACTGAAATAGCAGATTTAGAAACAGGTTTAGAATCTTTAAGTTGGAAGAAAAATAATGAAGATGAAACTGAATATAAAATTATAGGAAAGTTTGATGAAAATAATATATTATATCCTAATACTTATGTAATAAAAGATAAAAAAGGGAATAAATATTTTATTGATACTGCAACTCCTGAACAACAAAATAGAAGTTTACTTCATCAACCTATATTAAAATCATTAGAACATCCTGGAAAAGCTATTAGATATGATTATGTTCCACCATTAGTTGGTGTTTCAATGCAAAATCTTAGTAATGGACAACAATCTGTTGGAATGACTATTATTCCTACAAGTAGTTATGATGGTAGTACTTTAGATAATAATACTAAAGTAGGTACTATATCTCTTATATCAGACCCTAAATTTGGTGCTAATAATGAATTAATAGGTACTGATTTAGTAATAAAATTTACTGAAGGAATATTTAATCCTGAAACAAATAAATTTGATAAAGGACAAGAATATAAAGTAAGTGTTGCAGATAATAATCTTGAAGGATTAAAAGAAATTGTAGGAATCAAATAAAAACAAACTATGTCTAATCAGTCTATAATAAACCCTGATAATAGTAAAAGTTACTTAAAAGGTGCTGTTGATGTAACTAAATTAAAAGTTAATAACGAACCTAATTTATTACAAACTATTTTTGTTGGTGAAAGCAATAAGTATGATAGAAATCTTGCTATGGCTGCTAATGATCCAATGGGTCGAAGAACAAGAGAACAAAATAGATTAATCAATCAACCTACAAGTGAAGCTTTTATTAATGCAGGAATACAAGCTGCATCAGAAATAGGTTTAGGAACATTAGAAGGTGCTGGGTTTTTATTAGATATACCACAATGGGTTAATATTATAAAAGGAACTGAAAGAGATTTTGGTAATTGGTTTAGTGATAGTATAAATGAGTTAAAGAAAGAAATAGCTGAAGATAATCCTATTTATGCTGTTGATGGATATCATCCTACTAATGCTAAATGGTGGGCATCTATGATTCCATCTATTGCTACAACAGCATCATTAATGATACCATCAGTAGGTGGTGCTAAACTTATGTCTACAGTTGGAAAGTTATCAACTAAGTTAGCTAAAGGTATATCATCAGGAAGTAAATCAGCTAATCTATTAGCTAAAGGATTAGAAAAGAGTGGAGCAGCATTACAAAATTATACTGGAGTATCTGCTGCTGTATTTAGTAGAATGGCTGAAGGAACATTAGAAGCTACTGAAGCTGGTACTCAAGCATACCAAAAATATATAGAACAAGGTATGTCAATGGAAGAAGCTACTGAAAAAGCTGGACAAGCATCAGCAGCTACATTTCTTGGTAACATGCCATTATTAGCATTAGACTTATTACAATACAATAGTATATTTAAACAGTTTGATACTAGAGTTGGTATTCAAGCAGCAGAGAATGCTTTAAATTTAAGTACTAAATCTTTAGCTAGAAGAACTTTAAAGAAAGCATGGGATACTGTAAAAGTTCCACTTGGTGAAGGAGCTGAAGAAGGTTTACAATTTGGTGTTAAAGAAGAATCTATTAAGATGGCACAAGAAGGTATGCCTGATAATAGAATAGAAACAATAATGAAACAGTATTCTGATATAGCTAAAAACTTATTACCAGAATATTTTGATAATGATGAGTTTCTTACATCAATAACATTAGGTGCTGTAGGTGGTAAAGTATTTGATACTATTACTCCAGCTGTAAGAAGGTTGGCTAAAATGGATAATACTGTAGATGAAGATTTAAGAAGTGGTAAAATAATAGCACCATATTATAAGACTAGAAAAGCATTTGTAGATTTACTTCAACAAGATGAGGTTAAAGCTAATGAAATGCTTGAAGCTGCTAAGACAGACCCTAAATTAAATAAACTTGGTGAATTAGATTCTTTTAATAATTTACTAAATGTATATAATGATTTAAAAGTTGACCCTTTAATTACAAAGAATGCTAATAGTGATTTAATAATAAAAGAAAGAATGAATGAAGAAATTTATTCTGACTTATTTAAACAATTAGAAACTAAAGAAGGAAGTTTATCTATGCCTGAAGGTATAGATAAATTAGATTTAAAGATAGATGCACTAACTCAATTAGAGAGTTATGAAATGCAAACTCCTAGTAAGAATCTTAGAAACATACAAGAAATAAGAAAACGTAAAGCTGCATACATAGCTGAAAAAACAAAAAATGAAATAGATTCTGGAACTAAAACAACTTACAAACCTAAAGAAGGATATAGTTGGGGTAGTAGAAGTCATAGAGCTGCAATAAATCATTATGCTAATATGGAGTTAGCAGATATAATGGCATCAATATCTCGTTCTAAAGTTTTAGCATACGAATCAGAAAATGGTTCTATGTATGCTGGTATGGATAGAAAAATACAAGAAAGATTAGAAAAGATAGAAGATTTAGAATTATTAAGAGGTAGTGAAGATTTTGATACAGATGAGAAGTATATAAATTTTTTACAAGAAGTACAAAAAGATAGACCTGATTTAACTGACGAAGTTAATATTATATTAGATAATTTATATAAAGAAAATATATATGATGAAACACATCCTATAAATAAATTAGCAACTACAGTATCTTTTGAAAAAGATGGTAAAACACCTAATCAATTTTATCCTATATATGAAGCTAATAAAACTTCAGCAGAATTAACAAAAGAAGATACTACTAAACTTAGATTTAGAAATTTATTTTCTAATTCAACATCTGTTAATCAATTAGTTGCTGGAGATTCTCTAAAATATAGTATTACACCTGAAATAGGTACTGTAGTAAAGTTTGATAAAGAACAATATGTATTGTATAAGAAAGAAGATAGTAAAGGTTTCTTTGTAAATATAAATGAAAGTGATGATAAGTTTGAGATAGAGTTATCTAAAATAAAACCATCTGATATTACTATAACTTATAGAACAGTAAAAGACCCTGAAACAAATGAATCATTAATTATACTACCAAGAAAAGCTATTACTAATGATGGAACTGTAGTATATGATAGAAGTAATGTTGAAAACATTATTAGACATGATATGTTAGCAGAGTTATCTAATCCTGAAGTATTTAAAATAGAAAGTAATAGAAGAAAGGAATTAGAAAAAGCTGATATTAAAATACCAGCAATAAAAACAATAGGTAGTGCTGTAAATCTTACACCATTTACATTAGGTAATAAAAATAAAGCTACTAGAAAAGAAGCTGCTAGAAAGTTAGGTCTTAAAGAAAGACAATTAGTTAAGTTATCATACTATGAAGAAGGTTCTAAGACTTTACATTCTATTCCATTTATGTTAGTAAATGGAGAATTAATAGATACAAGTAATCAATTCTATGACCCCGAGTTTGATAAAAGAGTATTTGTTAAAGCACAAAAATATGAAAGTCAAGTAGATGTAAATAATAAGATATACAATGAAATAAATAATAAGTATAATGATGAATATCTTAAATTATTAGATAATGGAAAACTTACTGTTGAACAAACAATTACATTACTTAATAATAAATCTCCAAATTCAGCATTACGTAAAAAGATAAATGAATTAGCAGCTGTTAAATATAGAGTTAGAAGTATTGAAGATGTAAATAGTATATTAGAAACTATATCTAATAAAGGTATTGATATTAGAAAAAGAGGACAAAAGAGTATAGACGGTAATGCTATTATTGAAAATGGAATGTATGAAATAAATGGAAGACCATATCATTCAGTAACAGCATTAAAAGAAGGATTGAGTACTAATAATGAAAGTAATTCTAATCCTAATCCAAAATATATTGTACCAGGTAATACTATAGATTCATTACAAAGAGAAATATTTGGAACTAAAGAATTAAGTAGAACTGATTTAATAAGAAAATATAAAGATTTTTTCTCTAATGAAACAGTATTAAATGATGCTATTACTGTAATAGCTAAAAGAAAAGTTGCTTTAGAGAAAGAAGGTTTTTCATTTATAAGTGAAGGAGTTGTATTATTTTCAGAACAAACAAAAAAGAATATAGCTGGAGAAACAGATTTAATTGCTTACGATAAATTAGGCAATATCCATATAATGGATGCAAAAACATTTGATGAAAGCACTTATAGTAAATACAAGAAAGAAAAAAAAGGATATGCTGATAATCTAACAAAAAGAGAAGGTTATAGAGTTCAATTATCTGCCTATGCAGATATGTTTGAAAAAAGAACTGAATTTAAAGTTTCAGGAATAAGAGTAATGCCTTATATATTAGAACGTAGTGACGATGGCATTATTACAGGTATTGAAACAGATTTAACTAAATCTCCAATGGATTCAATGGAAGTAATTTCTGATATAAATCCTCTTGAGTTTAGAAATAATGTTTATAATTCAGCATTTGAAGTATTAGAAGTTACAGATAAAACTGAAGGTATAATTACTAAAAAGAATATTGAAAAAATATTTAAAACTAGATTAGAGCATATTAAAAAAGAATTACAAGAATCATTAGTACTTAAAAAATTTAATATTACTAATTTTATTGTTTATTATAAAAACGTTATTGATTTTTATAATGAAAATAAAAATTTATTACCTACTATAAAAAAAGTAGATATTGATAAATTAGTTAATCTATATAATAATTTACAACACGCATCAGGATTAGAAGGTATTAATAATGATGTTATTGTAGGTAAAGATTTAGGTCTTCAAATAAAAGATGCTATTAATCTTGAAATGGATACTATACATCTACGTAATAATGATAATAGTTTTTTTACTATTGTAGATGATAAATTATACTATATAAAAAAACAGTATGTATTATCTAAAATAGCTACAGAGTTAGACCCTGCAAATGATTTATATGTTATAAAATCTGGTAATAATTATTATAGAGGTTCATTAGAAAATCTTACTACATTACAAAATACTTATCAAAACTTAGATGATACTAATGTATCAGCAGAAGAATTATTAACTGCTCAAGAATTAGGTTTTGAACTAATGACTGAAGAACAATTATTACCTGGTGAAAGATATGGTTTTTATACTATTCAAGAAATAAAAGATGGAAGTTTAAAAAATATTGAGGTTAATATAAGTGATGTACCAAAAGCTGAAGAAAATGATATGTCTGTTCAAGAAGTTGTTATTGCTGAAGCTATTGACAGTACTATTAAAGAATTAACATTAACAAAAGTACAAGAAAAAGTAGCAGATATAGAAAGTAAAATAGAGAATCTTAAAAGTCTTGAAGGTGAATCATTAACTGTAGAAAAATTAAAAGCGTATTTTGTAGATAAAAATGAAGCTAAGTTATTAGATAATGCTGAAAAACTTAAACAATTCTATGAAGATAAATTACAATATCTTCAAGGACAAAAGACTTTCTATGAACAAGATTTATTTAAAGAAGGAGAAGAAGTATTACCTGAAAAAGTTATATTAGAAAGACTTGATAAAGTTAATCAAGACATATCTTTATTTGAAAGAATAATTGCTAAATTAAAAGAATTTATAGATGTAATAATAGATGCAATAACAAATAGAGAAAGACTTGAAAAAGCTGAACTTACATTAAAAGAAAAACAAAATATAAAAAATTATCTAAATGAATTATTAGATATACTTACAGATGTTGAACAACCTGAAATAACTGATACAGATATTCAGGAGTTAAAAGATTTAGGTTCTGTAGTTAAAGGAAAGAAATATGACCCTACTAATATTAAAACAAAAGGTAAATTTAGAAGAATAAAAAATAAATACATTGGAAAAAAATTATTTATATCACCACGTATTGATGTAAATAAATTTATTAAAGATATAAATAATGATAATGTAATTCTTATAACAGATGATTTACCAGAAGATGTAAGAAAAGATTTAATATATAATGAGCAACCTAATAAAATAATAATAAGTACTAATATAAATATTTTAAGAACTAACATAAGTGATTATAATATTATATTATCTAATCCTAATGAAAGTGAAGTAGATTTATTAGGTGAAAATCAATATATATACAATAGAATAATAACAGGTAAAGAGGAAGATTTTGTTAGTAAGTTAGAATTTATAAAAGAAGGTGATAATCTATTAGATTTTTTAACTGAAGGTATTACTAATCCTACTGAAAAAGATATAGCTGATGCTAATGATAAGTATTCATTTCAATATAGTGGACTTATAGATAATGAAATAACTTATAATCCTTATATAGATTCTACATTAGTTGTAAGAGGTGATTACTATAATGCTGAATCAATAGATGCAGCAGAATATGGAACTTTTTATCCTAAAGTTTTAGTTAGTAATGATGCTGAAGAATTAAATAATATTGTTGGTGATTTAATGAGTAGAGGTATTATATCATTAGAAGGTCAACAAGTTTCTTCAGATTATTCTCAACAAGAATTTGAAGATTTGTATAAACTTAAAAGTGAAGTAGATTTATTTAAAAAACACGCATCTGTATTAGTTAAACAAGTAGATGGTAAATACATTATAGTACTAGCTTATAAAGAAATGATAAATGGAGTACCTAAATATACTCCAGTAGGATTAATGAATACATTAGAACAAGCATTATATGCTTATAGTACTACACCAGAAAGTAAAAGAAAAGACCAAGCTAGAATTAATATTATGATGTCTAATTTCATTAGAAATGAAATAGAAGATATTTCTCGTAATACCGATTTATCAAGTGGTAAATTAGTTGAGATAGATTATAATAAAATAAGATTTACAGGAGGTAGAACTACAGGATTAAATAAAACAAATGAATATGGTAGTGTAGCTAGTAGAGTAAAAGATATATCACAATCTAATGTATATGTAATTAATAATAATTTAGTAGAACGTAAAGAAAATATACCAAATAATGAAATTGAAATATTAGAGGATTATAAAAATGAACAATATAAAGAAGGTAAATTTGGTGTGTTATATAAAACACAAGATAAATTAGGTAATACTATAATTCTTCCAGCAACATTAAAAAAGATTTCAGAAGCTCCAGATGGTTATAAAAAAGAATTAAAAGATTTAATAAATACAATTCTTAGTAAGATAGAAGGTAAAAGTACTGTTAATGGTAAATTTGAAAATGAAGCAGAATTAATACCAATAATAGATACAATAAGATATAACTACGCTCCTATAGAAGGAAATTATTCTACTTTTGCTAAATCAATTGGTAGTTATGATAGTTTTTATAATAAAATTGCTGATAAAAATATGGTTATTAATTTTCAAGAATTAAAATCTAAGATTACATATCGTGAAAAATTAATGACAGATTATCTTGTTACTAATATAGCTAAAGAACCTTATGGTAATATACAGTATATATTTGGTATAGTTCCTAAAATATATAACAGAGCAGAATTTGATGAAGCTATTGAAGAAGAACCTTTAATAACAGAAGGATTGTTTTATGAAGAAAGTGATAGAATAAAAACTAATAGATTTTTAGTATTAGATGGTGATGTTAAAAAGAGTATTAAAAAACCATTAAACTATGAAACATATTTTAGAGATGTAAGTACTGAAAATCCACAACATGTTAAAGAAATAATAAACCCTTTTAATAATAAAATTAATGTTAGCTATAGTGAATCATTTAATCAATTCATTGAAGCATTAAATAGTATAGAAGATGAAGATATTTCTAATGTATTAAGACATATTTTTAAATACAATAAAAGTAAATCTATACAAGACCTTTTAAATAAATATACTAGTGTTGATGAAGCTATTGCTGACTATTTATATAATCCTGAAAAAAAAGAAGAATTTAGTAAATTAAAAACTTATGTAGACAGTCTTAAAGAACATATACAAAAAAATGAAAAAATAATAAGAGAGTTTTATAATAAACTGGATGATGCTTATTTCTTAGATAATGAAACTGATTTAGATATTGAAGATTTAATACAAGCACGAAAAGCATTATTATCACTAGCTATACAAAAAAATAAATTAGATTTTGCAGACCCTAATAAATTAATATCTATCATTAAAGGTTCAACAGAAAAGAATTTCTTTTTAAATGAATTAGTATTAATGTTATTAGAAAGAGCTAATGCTGCTAATCTTACTAAAGTTGTAAAACTTATAAAAGCATTAAGACCTGATATACAATCTATAGAACTTACTGATACTAACGAGTTTGTGTTGGTAAAAAACACTAGAATAAAACCTGATTCTGGAAGACTGTATGCTTATATTCTTAAAGGATTAAAGAATTATGGATATGATGTTGATATAACAAGTGAATCTTATGTTCATGATGATTTAGATGACCTTACAGTAATAGAAAATGAAAAAGATTCTAAAGAAGCATGGTCAATAGTTAAGACATTCCAGTTTCCTACTACTACATTAAATAAAAATACTAAAATATTATTACAATCTATTATTAGTAATGAAAAGGATACTTTAGGTTTAGGTATAAATCTTAATTATTCACTTAATAGAGCTTATGCTATTACTGTAGATAAATTAGTTAACTCTAAAAATGTTAAGCATCTAAAAGAACAAATGACTTTATACTCTGAAAGTATAGAGTATATTAGAGAACTTAAAAAATATATTGATAATAGTGAAAACTCTGAAGAATTATATGGACAGTTATATGTATCTATTGGTAATAAAATTAGAGTTAATTATAATACTGTTATAAAAGATAAAACTGGAAGTATATATCCTGTATTATCAAACAGACAAGCACCAGATAATATTATATCTACAATGCTTAATGAAGGTATTAAAAGTGGTACAAAATATAATTATAATGATATAGTAGATGCTCTAAATTTAAGTAGTAAAGAAAGAGAACAATTAAAAAGTATAGAGAAGTTTAATACTATACTTAATAGTGAGATATTAAAAACGTATAACTTAGATTTAGAATCTTATAATACATTGTCTGATGCTGATAAAATAGAATATACATTTGATAAAAGATTATTTACAATTTCAGGATTAAGAAATAAGCGTACAATTGAAAAAGCTATTAAAGAATTAGTAAAATATATACCAAAATCTAGTAATGCTGCACACATGACTGTAGAAAAGACTATGCAGTATCAAGATACTACTGGTAATTTTATTGGCTATATACAAAATAATAGAGAAGAATATTTTAATAATCTAAGAAAAGATGTATTATATAATAATAAAGATATTAGACTTGGTCCAATATATACACTTCCTGCATTAGATAGAGATAATGATTTTGAAGTTGTTCAAGTTATTGGTTATGATGACCAAGTTAGTGATATTGGAACTACTATTGGAAAACTAGATAATAAATTAACAGCAGAGATATTACTATCAATGCACAAAAAAAATAGTTATCCAGTACCAGTACCAGGAGATTCAGGTAATATGGTATTTGTAAGTAATATTGTACCTGATAATAAAGATTTTAATATAGATAAGGAATTGTATAACTTAATGTTATTTGAAAAGAATAGAATAGAATCTATAAAAGATAGAAATAGAGGTGTTAAAAGTTATGCAAGTAATGGTTCTAAATATGTAATATTTAAAGCTATAGATAAAATTCTTAAAAAGAATAATCAAGACTTTAATGAAAATACAGTAAGAGATGCTTTTAATGAATACTTTGAAACTAGTGTAGGTGATTTTACAGAATATTTAAAGAATTTAGATATTTTAAATAATGATGGAACATTTAAATCTAAGTTACAAGGATTTTTAACATCAACTACTGGTATTAAAGATGCTAATAAAAGAAAACAAGAATCACAAAAAAATACTAAAAAAGAATTAATCAATTTCTTAAAAAGATATACAGCATCTTATGTAAATATTACATTACTAACTATTAATGACCCATCATATTATCCTCGTATAGAAGAAGTATTTAAAAGAGCTAAACAAAATATATCTCCAGGTATGGATATGGATATGACTGCAACATATACTAATCCTAGTAATGCTTCAGATATAGTTACATTAACTGAAAATACACAAATGAAAGTTACTATAGTTAATGATATAGATGACTTTTTTAAAGAAGATTCACAGTATGAAGAAATTAGAAAAGCTTTAAATAGTATAAATAAAAAAGATATAGTTAATCAATTTGATGGTACTTCAGAAACTGATGGTCAAGCATGGATAGACCCTATTGCTTATAGACAAAGAATGGTAGGTTTAAGAGAATGGACACATAATGACCAAGAAATAATGGATGAACTTATGGCTGGAAAATCAGTTGTAAGTTATAATGTAAGAAATAATAAGACTAGTAAAGATTCAACATTTACAACTATAAAACCTTATTACTATTATAATGGAAATGATATTAGTAGAGGGAGTAGTGTAAGATTAAATGAACCAATCCAAATAAAAGATTCAGAATTTCTTGTAACTCCTTACTATGGATTAAAGAAACTTAAAAATAAAAATGAGGTATTTGTAGACAATCCTATGTATAATGCTTTCTTTAGAAATATATTAGAACATAGATTTGGTTATGAATTTGATGATACTACACATACTGTAAAATATAATCCTAATAAAAGAAAATCAGATATAATAGTAGCTAACTCTGCTGTAAAAGTAGGATTACCTATATCAAGTTTAACAGAAAATGCTGAAGATATAAGTGGGGAAGAAGAACTAAATGTTCTTTCACAGTATGCTACTCCTAGTAAAATAAATTCTACTATATCTGTACCATTTAGATTTTGGAAGAAACAAAATGAAACACCTAAAGGACATTTTAGTAAAGAAAGTATTTATGGTACTCAGATAATGAAAATTATAATGGCTGATATTCCTGATGGTGCTACATTTAAAATAGGTAATGAGATTCTAACTAAAGAACAAATTGAAGATAGATATAATGATATATTAATTAGTGATGTAGAGGCATCTATTACTGAATTAAAAAAGAAATACGGTAATGGTAAAAAGTTTATTGTAGAAAAATTTGTTAAAGTTCTTCAACAAGAAATGGAGGATGATACTATTAACATGCAAAAAGCATTAGAGTTTACTCATGATGAAAATGGTAATATAACTACAAGTTTACCATTAGCACATCCATTTGTAACTAATAGAGTACAACCTAAAACTAATGCTATATTTAAAAATAATGTTACAGTAAGAAAGTTTCTTAAAGGATTTAAAGCTGCCAACGCATCATCTTTTGGTTTTGAAAATAAACCTAAAATAGTATGGAATAAAGATGAATTTGGTATTCCAAATCCTGAATTAGGTATTGATTATTTTGAAGTTATTGCTCCAATACATGATAAAAAGGTTTATCAATTTGTAGATGAAGTATCAGGTATTGTAGATATGAAAAAATTAGAAGAAACATATCCTGAATTATTAGAAGGATTACTATATCGTATTCCTACTGAAGATAAATATTCTATGTTTAAAGTTAAGATTATAGGATTCTTACCTAATGAAGATGGTGCTATTATTATGCCATCAATGGTTACTACATTATCAGGTATGGATTTTGATATAGATAAAATGTTTGGATTCTTTAAATCAAAAGGATTAAATGAATTAGATTATTTTAATGAAGTGTATTTTAAACAAATGAATATAGCTAAAAATGCACAAATAAGTGATATTCAAAAAAAGTATGGTAAAAATCCTGATACATATCCTGATGATGTAAAAGAAAATTATAATAAAATAATTAGAGAGTATAATGATACAAAAGATAATGCACTTAAAGAAGGTACTATAGCTAATGATGAACTTAAAGCGTCTTTAAAAGAATATAATAAATCATTAGTATCTGATAATGAAAAGTTAGATATAATGAGAGCTGTGTTATCTCATAAGACAACATTAAAATCACAACTTATTCCTGGAGGATTTAAAATGATAGAGGAAGAAGTATTGAATATGAGATATTATGATATGCTTGATGAGAATTTAGAATTTCCTGATAAAAATATTGACGATAAGATTTTTGCAGAAAAAGATTCTTCAGATAAAAAAGCATTATTAAATGCTAATGCTAGAACATTTATAGACCCTACATTATGGATTGATACTGTAAATGCCATGAATGTTGGTAAAGATATGACTGGTATTGCTGCTAATCATAACGCTGCTAGAGCTATTATGCAAAAATCAGGAATTAAATTACTAGATAATTTAATTGTTAAACATGGTAATAGTGTTAATAATATTAAGACTGTTAACTTTAGTGATATATATGATTTTGATGGAGATACTACTATAGTAAGGTCTTTTAGTACTGTATTATCAGCAGTTGTAGATAATGGTAAAAATCCATTGATTAGTTACTTCGGATTAAATCCTGATAATGCTAATATAGCAATGGCAGCATTACACTTAGGTTATCCATTAAAGTCTGTAATATATTTCAATAAAGCATATACTAATATGCTTAGTAAGTCAATATTAAATGATAATGAAAAGAAAGCTATTAGTAGTGAAATAGATAAAGGTGATAATCGTGTTATTGATATTAACTTAGAAGATATTATATACTATATTAAACATCGTAAACATATTGAAGTTAATACTTCTATTTCTAATAAAAGACTTATTGATATAGAAAAAATAATTTATCGTAATTATTATATTCTTGAACAATTAGGTGTAGAATTTAATGATATTGTAACATATATACAAAGAGGTAATCGTGGTGGTAAACCTACTTTCTTTGAGAATTATATAGATATTAGAAAGTATAATAATTATATTAATAACCCAGAAGTAAAATACTTTGATGCAGAATCAATTAAAAATCATTTTACAGATAAATATAAAAAAATGTTTACTACAAGATTTAATAAATTTATTGGTGAACAAAATGAGGAAGTAGTTAAATTATTAAGTCTTCCAGGATTCTTTAATACAAATGAAGAAGGATTAACGTCATTTAGAACACTCATTGAAACTAAAGAATTTATTAAAAAACTAGATGATAAAATTCTTGGTAAGTTATATAATGCTCTATATTATAAAGCTACTGTAGAAAGTCAACGTAATTATTTTAATACAAAAGATAAAGAATTAGAATATTATTTAAATAAAGATAAATTCTTAGAATTAAAGAAAAAATATTCAGATAATAAATTTATTAATGCTTTACAAATAGATAGTAAGTATGAAGGAGAAGGTTTAAAACTACAATTACTTGTTGTTGATTTTAAAGATAAAGACCAACAAGATTTAATTACTCAAGACTGGAGAAAATTAATACAAAACAAAGATCCTCAAGTAAGACTTATTGGTGAATTATTAGCTGTATATTCATTACGTACTACAGGATTTGATACTACTAGAGATAGTTTTAATCACTTAATACCAGTTGAGTTTTATACTGAATCATTAAATAATTATTCTAAAAAGTTAAATGATAAAATAATTGAGTTAGTTAATAATCCTGCTACAGGAGTTAACTTATTATCAATGATATTAAGTAAGTATAATTATCCTGCTAAAACTTTTAGTGATAATGTTAATGTTACAAGAGATGGAAATATAAAATCTATAACTATTCTTAATACTGATATTGATACAGTAGATAGTTCTCCGTTATATTATACTGTATATGATTTTACTAAAGATGAGTTTAATGATACAGTAGTAATAGATACTGAAGAAGAAGATATAGATGAATTAGGTAGTGAATTAAATCCTAATATAGTATCAGGTTTTCAAGGTTATAAAGGAGGATTTGATAATATTGGTAAAGGTACTCCAGAAGGTGATGGTAAAGATAAAGCAATGAGAAATATTGCTGATGGTTTTATTGGAGAAATTATTGATATTAATGGATTAACATCTACTAATACATCTTATGATATATTAAGAAAAAAATCTCTTAAAAAATATGGTTCATCTTATGGTATAGGTAATAGTAAAAATGATTCTTCGGATTATTATTCAATAGCTACTTACCAAAAAAATCAAAAAGATATAATAATGTTAGCTCGTAATAAAGAATTAGCTAATAAACCATTAAATGAGAGTACTAAACTTAATA
>Ga0214923_10004436_pt1 | contig 16939 bp, 14 predicted proteins | sample LL1510_MetaG_FD_177993 | JGI IMG/M metagenome (GOLD analysis project Ga0214923, IMG submission 177993) | Freshwater microbial communities from Lake Lanier, Atlanta, Georgia, United States - LL-1510 | ecosystem: Environmental > Aquatic > Freshwater > Lake | place: USA: Georgia | collected... | reverse complement strand
GTGGCAAGCGGCGACGTGGCAAGCGGCGCATCAACCAGCGGACAACCATGGCAAGCTTTGACGCCTTGATGCAGGGTTTTCATGCAGCCCTGGAACCGACGATTTTGCTTTACGGCTTTGTTGGCTGTTTACTTGGCACGGTTGTCGGGGTGATGCCGGGTATTGGCCCGGCGCTGACCATTGCCCTGCTCTTGCCGTTGACCTTCAAGGTTCCTGCTGCGGCAATGTTCGTTCTGTTTGCGGGCATTTATTACGGTGCGATGTATGGGGGCTCAACGACCTCGATTCTGCTGAATACGCCGGGCGAGTCGGCAACCTTGGTCACTGCCCTCGAAGGCAACAAAATGGCCCGTAAGGGACGGGGGGGGCCGGCACTGGCAACCGCAGCGATTGGCAGTTTCGTGGCCGGCACCATCGGCACCCTCGCCTTAACTTTTTTTGCTCCCCTTGTCGTCGAGGCAGCGCTTGCTTTCGGTCCAGCGGAATACGCGGCCTTGATGGTACTTGCCCTGGTCGCCGTGTCTGCGGTGCTTGGAAACTCAGCGTTACGCGGTCTTATTGCACTCGCACTCGGCCTGCTCTTTGGCTTGGTGGGCATCGATTTGCAAACAGGGCAACCGCGCTTTACTTTTGGTACGGCTGAATTACTTGACGGTATTGAAGTCACGATTGCGGCGGTCGGCTTGTTTGCCGTCGGTGAAGCCATGTACCTCGCCTGGCAAGGTCGTAGTGCAAACGGTGAGGTCATGCGAATGCACGGCGGCTTGATGCTGTCCAAAAGCGATTGGAGCCGGAGTTGGAAAGCCTGGTTGCGAGGCGCAGGACTTGGTTTTCCCATCGGGGCCTTACCCGCGGGGGGAGCCGAACTTCCAACCCTGCTTTCCTACTACGCAGAGAAAAAACTCAGCAAACATCCTGAGGAATTCGGCCATGGGGCGATCGAGGGCGTAGCCGGGCCAGAAGCGGCCAACAACGCCTCAGCGGCAGGCGTGCTGATGCCATTGCTAACCCTCGGCATTCCTACCTCTGCGACAGCCGCTGTGATCTTGTCAGCTTTTGAAAGCTACGGGATTCAGCCTGGTCCGATGCTTTTCACCCAGCAAGGTTCGCTCGTCTGGACGCTGATTGCCAGCCTCTTCATCGGCAATGTGATCCTGCTCTTGCTCAACCTGCCGCTGGTTGGGCTTTGGGTGCGCCTCTTGCATATTCCTTCGGCCTGGCTTTATTCGGGTATTTTGGTCATTTCAACGGTTGGGGTCTACGGTGCCAGCAATTCGCTCTTCGATGTTGGACTGCTCTATGTCTTCGGTCTGCTCGGTTATGGGATGCGGCGTTTCGATTTTCCGGTTGCACCCCTGGTTGTCGGGCTTATTCTCGGGCCAATGCTCGAGCAATCGATGCGTCAGGCCCTCACAATCTCCCAAGGTCAGTGGAGCACCTTCGTGACCAGACCGCTTTCGGCAAGCTTGCTCTTCATCGCCGCTGCGCTGGTCCTTGTCCCGTTCTTTTGGCGGGTTTTGCGACGATCCTGACTGTGTTGTGACCGAGCTGTCCGGACCGATGGCCTATTTTTGGAGATTCGCAGATGATTGGCGCCGACGCACTTACCCATAGCCTGATTGATAACGGTGTTGAGCTTTGTTTCACCAACCCTGGCACCTCGGAGATGCATTTCGTATCTGCACTTGACCGAATCAGCGGCCTGCGCTGCGTGCTCGGCTTGTTTGAAGGTGTGGTAACCGGTGCTGCCGATGGCTATTACCGCCTAAAGGGCAAGCCCGCTGCAACCCTGCTCCATCTTGGTCCCGGGCTCGGTAATGGCATCGCCAATTTGCACAATGCGCGTAAAGCTAGATCGGGCATTGTGAACATCGTTGGCGAGCATGCCTTGCCTCATCTTGCACACGATGCCCCCCTCACGGCCGATATCGAAGGGCTTGCCAGGCCGGTCTCGCAGTGGGTGCGTACAAGTCGTAGCGCTGGCGAGGTCGGCGCTGACGGGGCCGAAGCCATTCGTTCGGCACGCGCTAAAGCAGGTCAGATCGCCACCTTGATTCTTCCGGCTGATACGGCCTGGTCCGAAGGCGGCCGGCCTGCGCGAGCCCTGGAAGCAGAGGGTCGAGGCCGCGTGTCCGCCGAGAAAATCGACAAGGCGGCACAGATGCTGCGACAAACCGATTGCCTCGTGTTGTTGGGCGGTATTGGTGTTCGCGATCCCGCGCTGAGCCTCGCTGGCAAATTGGCTGGCAAGACTGCCTGCAAACTGATGGCCGAGTTCAATAACGCCAGGCTTGAACGCGGTGCCGGCCGGGTTGATCTGCCACGTGTGCCTTATGTCGTGGAGCAGGCGATCAAAGTACTCGCACCTTATCGTCATATTATTTTGATCGGTGCAAAAATCCCTGTTGCCTTTTTTGGCTATCCCGACAAACCAAGCATCTTGCTCAACCCGCAGGCCAGTGTGCTTGAACTCGCAAGCGTTGATGATGATATTGTTGCCGCACTGGAAGACCTCGTGCAGGCGTGCGATGCAAGCCAGGCACCGCTTGCTCAGCTTGCTGAGCGCGATGCTCTAGGGCGTATCGACGGTCCATTGAACCCCGACAGCATTGCTCAAGTGCTTAGCGCTTGTATCCCTGAGCAGGGCATTGTGATCGACGAATCGGTCACCACCGGAAGACAGTTTTCAGCCACAACCCGTGGCGCCTTACCCCATTGCTGGCTCAATGCCATGGGTGGTTCAATCGGCTTTGGCATGCCCAACGCCATTGGTGCAGCACTCGCCTGCCCGGATCGTTCGGTGATTTGTCTGGAAGGCGACGGGTCTGCCATGTATACCGAACAATCGCTTTGGACCATGGCCCGCGAGCAATTAGCGATTACGGTTGTGATTTTCGCCAATCGCAGCTATGCGATCTTGCGCGGCGAATTTAATGCGGTCGGTGCAGGCTCGCCAGGGCAGCGGGCAACCGACATGCTCAGTCTGGATCGCCCCGACCTCGATTGGGTATCTCTGGCGCGCGGCCACGGTTTGGATGCGCAACGCGTGACTGATGCTGCAGCTTTCCAGCAAGCCCTCAGTCGCGGGATTGCCTCACGCGGTCCCTCGCTGATTGAGGTCTGGCTTTAGGCTAAACAGCAATTGAAAAACCAGCGCTTAAGCTCGCGGTAAATCTGTCAGCAAGTTTAGGCGTTAAGCCGGCGGCGCCACAAAAAGATATTGAACACCTTGGGGGCCTAGCTGAGGGAGATACCAATAGGAGCCGCATCGGTAATAGTTTTGCCCTTGCACCAGCTCAAGGCTGCAACCCGAAGGTAAAGCGCTATAAACCGTCCCAAGAGCTGGCATCGCAGCTTGCGACTGAAGCGCCTGAAAAGTCTGTGTTTGTGGCGCCGTTGTGACCACCACAGGCTGACTGTAGACAACGTGCGCCGGGCTCACCACAACCGGCGGCGATGCGGCATGGGCAATGGCTGCACCAAGCACTGTGCCGCCGACAACGCCGAGCGTCACGGCAGCTAAGCCATAGCCTGGTCGATGGCCATGGTAACGGTGATGGCCGTAAAAACCATGGCTTCGAATCTGGACTGCATGAAACTGGTAACCGTGATGGCGATGGGCTGCATGGGGCAACAAGCCATGACCATGGTGATGCGGTCCTGCCTGCGAAGCGGGCGCCGTGAGCAACAGGGCGACGAGGCCAACAGCAGTCGTGGCAACATTCCATTTGCGTAGCATGTGAAGGCCCTCCTTGGTTTTCATAGAGCTTAACGCTGTTCCGTCGCTCACGGTTGACATCGGGCCCTGAAAATCGGCGCGATAATCCCGAAACATGCTCAAGCTCCACTCCCAGGGAAGAAGCGATGGACCTTCAATTTAGTGCCGAACATGAACATTTCCGTGATGACGTGCGAGCATTCGTCGCAAGTCATTTACCTGAGTCGATCCGTTGGAAAGTCAACAATGGCCTCGCCATCGCCCGTGACGACTACATTGACTGGCAGAAGATTCTCCATGGCAAAGGCTGGGCAGGGGTAAGCTGGCCAAGCCAGCATGGCGGCACGGGCTGGGATCCAATCAGGCAATATATCTTCGAAGAAGAGCACGCCGCTGCCGGGGGCCCCCGATTGCTTTCCTTTGGACTCAAAATGGTCGGGCCGGTGATCATGGCCTTTGGATCACCCGAGCAGCAAGCGCGCTACCTGCCGAAGATTCTGAGTGCCGATGAATGGTGGTGCCAGGGTTATTCTGAGCCAGGGGCCGGATCTGATCTTGCCTCGCTCAAGACCAGTGCAACCCGCGAGGGCGACTACTATGTGGTGAACGGGCAAAAAACCTGGACAACCCTGGGACATTATGCTGACTGGATGTTTTGCTTGGTGCGCACCGATGCGCAAGCGAACAAACCCCAGCAAGGTATTAGTTTTTTACTCATCGACATGAAGTCGCCCGGCATCACAGTGCGGCCCATCATCTTGATGGATGGTGCTCACGAGGTTAATGAAGTTTTTTTTGATAACGTTCGTGTTCCGATATCTAACAGAGTCGGTGAAGAAAATCGCGGATGGACGTATGCAAAATATTTGCTTGGTCATGAACGCACCAATATCGCAGGCGTCGGTATCTCCAAACGCGAATTGGCAAGGCTCAAACGTATCGCGTCCCGAGAAACCCGCCATGGCCAAAACTTACTGAGCGAGCCCTTATTTGCCGCAAAGCTCGCGCGGCTTGAAGCCGAGCTCATGGCGCTCGAAATCACCAACCTCAGAGTGCTGGCAGCCGAAGCCGAAAAACGCAGCCCGGGTCCTGAAGTGTCGATTCTAAAAATCAAGGGCAGCGAAATCCAGCAATCACTCACTGAGTTAATGATGCTCGCCGCGGGTTCGGCGGCGATTCCCTTTGAGCGTGATTGGATCAACGCTGGCTGGCAGGCGCAAGCACCGGTATCACCCTGGGCTATTCCGCTTGGTGCCGCCTACTTGAATATGCGCAAAACCACGATTTACGGCGGATCCAATGAAATCCAGCGCAACATCATTTCCCAGATGGTGTTGGGGCTTTAAGCGCGAGGACCTCGACGATGAATTTTCAAATCACCGCAGAGCAACAAATGCTCATCGACAGCGTGCAACGCTTTTTAGAACGTGATTATGGCTTTGATGCCAGACGCAAGCAGCTCGCAGATCCGGGCTCACCGCGCTGGCGCTGGCAGACACTTGCCGAACTTGGACTGCTGGGGTTGATCGTGTCTGAGGAAGACGGTGGCATCGGCGGCAACGCTTTTGATGCGATGCTTGTGGCGCAGGCACTCGCACCGGCCCTCATGCTAGAGCCCTGGCATGAGGTTGCGATTGAATCTGTCAGCTTGCTGCAAGGCTTGAAAACGGATCCTTCGGTCAACGATCCGATGCTTGTCCTCAAACAAGCACGTATCCGTGAGGCGCTCGGCGCCATTGCTACCGGCGATCGTCTGATTGTTCCGGCGCACGATGAAGCCCCAATGCAAGGCAATATGATGGCGGTCCAAACCCGTGCCCATCCGGCTGGCGACGGTTATGTGATCAATGGCAAAAAGACACTGGTATGCGCTGGGGCGCTGGCGGACCAATGGCTGCTTACCGCAAAAATCGGCAAGACTGAAGACGCACCGTTTGGTGTTTTCCTTTTTAGTGCTGAGGTGCCCGGGGTCCAAGTTCAAAGCTATCCGGGCATGGATTCACGCTGGTATGCTGATTTGAACTTACGGGACTGTTGGCTACCGTCGAGCGCCTTGTTGAGCCTGGATGCTGCAGCGGCGATTCGCCAGACACAGGCCATGCGCTTGATGGTGTGGTGTGCCGATGCTCAGGGCTGTATACAAACCCTTGTTGAACAAACCAAGCAATACCTGCAAACCCGAAAACAATTCGGTCAAGCTATTGGAAGGTTCCAAGCTTTGCAACATCGCGCCGTGGATATGTTTATCCATAGCGAACAGGCCTATTCCATGCTGATCAGGGCAGCTGATGCTTGCGAGCGCATGGCACATCAACGCAACGTAAGCACTGGTGCACGCTCAATGGCTTTTACTGGCCTAAACGCTGCCACTCATGCTTGTGATCATGCGCTCGCTGCCTCAAGACTGCTGATCGGTCTTGCCGCGCGCAGCGTCTCCCAGGAGGCGGTACAGTTACACGGCGGCATGGGTGTCACCGATGAGCTCAGCGTTGGGCATTTTTTCAGGCGGCTGACAGCCTTTGAGCTTCGCCTTGGTGATACGGATTATCACACGATGGCGATGGCCAGATTGTTGCAATAACTACAAGTTAGCATGTCCGAATCGAGCGTCATCTGTGGTAAACATGGACGAGCCGCTCTAATGTCGGTAACCTTAGGAGTTCCACAACTCCCGGCTCCTCGTGATGGAAATCTTTGCCGTCGCATTTTTGATTTTTTTAAACGGACTCTTTGCCATGTCGGAAATGGCCTTGGTGTCCTCCCGAAAGGCCCGGTTACAGAAATTAGTTGATGAAGGTGATAGTGCGGCGGCCGCCGCACTCTCGCTCAACAGTGAACCAACGCGGTTTTTATCCACCATCCAAATCGGCATCACCTCGGTCGGTGTGCTCTCTGGCATCGTTGGCGAGGCGACCCTGGCAAGACCGCTTGCCAGCGGATTCAGAGACCTCGGCATGGCCGATGACGCTTCGCAGTGGCTTGCAACGGGTTTGGTGGTCGTCATCATTACTTTTTTGTCGATCGTCTTTGGTGAATTGGTGCCAAAGCGACTTGCGCAAGGCAATCCCGAAACCATTGCCCGTATTGTTGCCGCACCGATGCAATTATTAGCACTTTTAGTCCGGCCTTTCGTAAGCTTACTCACTGCCACCACCGAGCTTGTGCTGGCGATTTTCCCGCAAAAAGTTAAAGACCAGCCCTCGGTCACTGAAGAAGAAATTGCCGCGCTCCTTGAGGAAGGGTCTGATGCTGGCGTGATCGAGGCGCAAGAACACCAGATGGTGCGCAATGTATTTCGGCTCGATGACAGGCAAATCACCTCCCTGATGGTGCCGCGTTCTGAGATCGTGGCACTTGATGCCGAACTGCCTACCGAGGAAAATCTCGCGGTGATTGCCGCCTCGGATCATTCAAGGTTTCCGGTGCTTCGTGGCGATAGCCGCGAAATCGTCGGTATTGTCTCTGCAAAACATTTGCTTAATCAATTGTTGCGCAACGAACCTGCTGACATTCAAAGGGCGATGCAGGCTGCGGTCTTTGTTCCTGAAACCCTTACCGGCATGGAATTACTGGAAAACTTCAGGGCGAGTTCGACCGCAATGGTCGTGGTCATGGACGAATACGGTCAGCCCCAAGGTATTGTGACCGAGCAGGATGTTTTTGAAGCGATTGCCGGTGAATTTAAGCCTCGACATGCCGACGACGCCTGGTCGATTCAGCGTGAGGACGGGTCCTGGTTACTTGATGGCTTAATCCCGATCCCCGAACTGAAGGACTTGCTCGGACTCGATGAGGTTCCCGAGGAAGACAAGGGGCGGTATCACACGCTGGCTGGCATGCTCATGCTTTTGCTTGGCCGATTACCCCGTACGGCCGATCAGGTCGACTGGGAGCGTTGGCGATTCGAAGTTGTTGATCTGGACGGCCATCGCATCGACAAAGTGATCGCCAAGCGGATGACAGAACCCGGCGATGCCGACGCCTAGCAAGACCCAGGCGGTCCAATCAATGCTCCAAGGCGCAGTTCGGTCTTCAAGGCGCTGTTCGGTCGTCAACGTTTGTGTCAAGGTCGCTGGGCTTGCCGGGTCACCGGATCCAGCTGCGTTGGCGACACTGAAGCCTATTGGGAGCGGTCCCAAAGATTGGGAACCCAGGGTGCGCTATAACCCGAAATAAAGTCTTTTCTTAAATTTCCAGCATCGTTTTGCGAATCGCTGGCGGGCAGATAAACATGGCGCTTGACAGCACCAATATTAGCCCCGTAGACATGAATGCTGATCGATGGCTGCGCAGACATGGCGTTGGCAACGGTGTGTACGTCGCCTAGGCGTGGTGACACCGCCTCAATCTGACCGCGCTCCAAGCGATGTGGCTTGCCGACCGGATGCATCACATCCCTGTGATCGGGAGCATAGGACTGACATAACTCTGCCCCGCGCAAGACACCGACCAGGCCCCAAACCTTATGGTCGTGAATCGGTGTTTTCTGGCCAATGCCCCACACAAAACTGACCACCGAAAATCGCTCCAGCGGATCGCAGTGAAGCAAGTACTGGCGATAAAACTGCGGGTGTGCCTGAGCGCAAGATACCGGCAACCAAGCATCATCAGCAATCAGGCTTTGTAGCAAAGGTCTGATCGATTCGAGTAAAACCGCCTCGTCGTCTGTTTTTTCAACAGACCGGGTTACCGCTTGCACGAAGCGACGCAGCGGCTCGATGGTTTTCATCGATCCATCGAATCAAACTTACACATCTTGCGCCGCAACCCTGCAAGTTCAATGCGCATGAATTTATTTGCGCTTAACCTTTTCAAGCATCTTGAACACCGATTTGCTTGCTCTCGAAAACTGTCGCTTAAGCAGTTTGGGCAGTGCGCGTCGCTCTAAGGTGTTGCGGCGGGTGCGGGAACGTTCAGCCATGATAAACCTCTGAAAGGCAAAGAAAAGTCTTTAAGTATAACAAGGAAGTATCCCCAGCCTAGGCCGGCGAGTGATGTGCAATCCAATGCTTCGCTATCGCGTCACGTCGACAAATCCAAACCCGGTCATGCGTTTGCACATAATCCAGGAAACGCTGCAGCGCTCTTATTCGCCCTGGCCTGCCGAGTAAACGGCAATGCATACCAACTGACATCATCCTCGGAGATTCCTCACCCTCGGCATAAAGCACATCGAAGCTGTCCTTGAGATAGGTGAAAAAGTGCGCAGCGGTATTAAAACCCTGTGGCGTAGCAAAACGCATATCGTTGGCATCAAGCGTGTAGGGAACGATCAGATGCCTGCGAAGCGATCCATCGCTACAGGCAACCTGGGTGAAGAAGGGTAAATCGTCACCGTAATAATCGCTGTCATAAAGAAACCCGCCTTCTTCAATCACCAGGCGCCGAGTATTGGGTGAATCGCGGCCGGTATACCATCCAAGCGGCAAGGCACCGGTCAAGGCTTTTTGAATCGCCAGCGCTTCTTTCATATGTGCTCGCTCCGTTGCTTCATCCACAGCTTGATAGTGAATCCAGCGCAAGCCATGACTTGCTATTTCGTGGCCGAGTTCTGAAAAAGCCTGCGTGAGCTCAGGGTGCCGCTGCAAAGCCATAGCCACGGCAAACACCGTCAAAGGCAACCCACGTCGCTCGAATTCTTTCAAAATACGCCATACACCGACTCTTGAGCCATACTCGTAAATTGAGTCCATGCTCATATGACGATCGGGATAGGCGGCTGCGCCAACAATTTCAGAGAGGAATTGCTCTGAGCTAGGGTCGCCGTGTAACACATGGTTTTCCCCACCCTCTTCGTAATTCAAGACAAATTGCAAGGCGATTTTGGCCCGCCCAGGCCAATTCGCCTGCGGCGGATGCCGTCCATAACCAATCAAATCCCTCGGATAACCCACGACCGAAGCTGCTGACTTTGACCGTGCCGGATTTATCAAGTTCGATGCCATGACATTTAGCCCCGAAAACAAAAAACCGCTGTTTGCAGAAAAAACCTTGTTCGCCATCAACTTGAGACAATAGCGCCTAAATCACCGGAGTTGAATCACATGACGATTCATTATCGCCAAGACTACCGCCCCTTTGATTGGACTGTGCACCAAGTCGAGCTTTGCTTTGACCTGGATGCCCAATCAACCCGTGTGCAAAGTCGCATGCATCTTTCGCGGAAACAATCGATAAGCCGGCAGGAAATCAATCGTGAAGCTCATCATAGCCTTGTGCTTGATGGTGAAGACTTAGAACTTGAATCGATTCGCGTCGATAGGCAATTACTTGATGCTGGTCGCTATCAATTAAAGGACAATCATTTGATCCTGCACGATCTTCCGAATGAACTCTGGCTCGAAACTGTTGTACGGATCAAACCTGCAGAAAATAGTTCGCTATCCGGTTTATACCAATCGGGTCAGAATCTTCTGACGCAATGCGAAGCGGAAGGTTTCCGCAGGATCAGCTTTTTCCCGGACCGTCCTGATGTCATGACACGCTACACGGTCCGTTTACGCGCCGACCCCAACCACTACCCAGTCTTACTTGCCAACGGTAACTGCCTCTCAAGCATAAAGCTCGATGACGGCAGGCTCGAAAGCCTTTGGGAAGATCCTTTCCCCAAACCCAGCTATTTGTTTGCCATTGTTGCAGGCAAACTTGTCGTTAATGAGGCAGTCATTAAAACCGCAAGCGGCAAGACCGCCTTATTACAAGTTTGGGTTGAGCCCGGTAATGAAGACAAAACCGATTGGTGCATGGCGTCTTTACAACGCGCACTGCGTTGGGACGAGCAACGCTTTGGTCTTGAATTGGATTTAGAGCGTTTCATGATTGTTGCCACCGCTGACTTTAATATGGGTGCCATGGAAAACAAGGGCTTAAATATCTTTAACACCAAATATGTGTTCGCCCACCCGAGCATGGCGACCGATGCAGATTTCGCGGCGGTCGAATCGGTCGTCGGCCATGAATATTTCCATAATTGGACCGGTAATCGAATTACATGCAGAGATTGGTTTCAGCTCACCCTTAAAGAAGGTTTAACGGTTTTCCGGGATCAAGAATTTTCTGCCGATATGGCGGCGCAAGCGAGCGCAGATTTTGGGACGTCGGCCTCTCGAAGCGCGAGGGCAGTCCAGCGCATTGCGCAGATACGCACCCTTAAGGCTTTACAGTTTCCTGAGGATGCAGGCCCAATGGCCCATCCGATTCGGCCCGATACCTACAGCGCCGTTGATAACTTTTACACCATGACCGTCTATGAGAAAGGCGCTGAAGTCATCCGCATGCTGCAAACAATTCTCACGCCGGAAGGGTTCAGGCAAGGGATGGATCGCTATATTCATCAACATGACGGTCAGGCGGTCACTTGCGATGATTTTATCGATGCGATGGCTGATGCCAATCAGCGATCGCTGGAAGCATTTCGCAGTTGGTATAGCACCGCGGGCACACCGATCCTCTTGGTCAGCCAGCGGGTGGAGGGACGGGACTTAATGCTTCGGATTCAACAACGCCCCCCGAAGCACCTTAACGCAAGCCAGCAGCAAGAAACACCGGTGCCTTTAATGATTCCGGTACTCATCGGTTTTGATCGGGAAACTGATTCGGCGCTTTGGGAGGTTGACCAATGGGACCAAGAAAAACGATTTGCCGGAAGGGCTGCTTCAACACCTTCGCTGCTCAGAAATTTTTCTGCGCCGGTCATTCTTCACGATGACTTAAGTGTTGAACAGGTCTCAAGACTAGCAAGCTGTGATGGCGACCCGGTTAACCGCTGGGTGATGATGCAAAGACTCATGAGTGCCGCCATACTCGGGCTTGGCAGTGAGGCACCGGTGATCGAAGCGCTTGAGATCGTGCTCCATGATGAGAACATCGATCCCGCATTTGCAGCGCTGATGCTCAGTTTTCCCCCTGAGCTAGAACTCGCCGAGGCGGTGACAGAGCTCAACCCCCAGGCGCTGAGGCGACAAAGGCATCAATTGATGAGAACCTGTGCAGACGCTGTCGGCGGCCTACTCGGCAACACCGTGCGAGCGATTAGAGCGCTCGAAGCATCGCGTCGCTACGAACCCAACCCGAGGCAGGCTGGCGAGCGCGCCTTAAACCATGCAGCCCTCTTGCTGTGGTCATGCTCAGGCAACGCCGAGTCGCAGGCCGAAGTGATCGCGGTCGCTGCATCACAATGCAGCCGTGAGGCCCATATGAGCGACCGGGCTGCCGGGATGTCGGTGTTAATGCGCCAGAGCAAGCCGATACGCGATCGTGCCTTAAAGGACTTCGCCGAGCAATTCGAGGGTGAACCGCTTGCTATGGACCGCTGGCTGATGATGCAAGCGACAAGACAAGGCCTTGAGGGAGAACCCCCGGTTCTTGAGGATGTCATACGTTTGCTCGAACATCCTTGTTTTTCGCTACGAAACCCGAATAAGGTCCGCGCACTGATTTCTAGTTTCTGTAATCTCAATTTGGCCGAATTTCATGAACCAACGGGCAAGGCTTACGCCTGGTTTGAAGCGCAGTTTCTCAGCCTCGATACGATCAACCCTCAGCTTGCAGCGCGGCTAGCAAGAGCGATGGACCGCTGGTCAACGCTGATCGAACCCATGCGAAGCCTTGCGCAAACCAGTCTTCAGCGCCTCGCCACCCATGAAGGCTTATCACCCGATAGCGCTGAAATTTTAAAACGTTCTCTTGAATGCCAGGCTTAAGCGCCAGGACGCCGTCAAGTCCTGGCTTCGGTGAAACGAGCCACAGTAACCCATCTACATTCCAGGTAAAACTCAATATGAACTCAGCCCCATCACAGCGTGCCAATCTTGCCATCAGCCTGACGCAGTATTTGATTCAAAAGCAGCGGCAAAGTGCTGCTCCCGAGGCAAGCTCAACAGCAACCAGCGGCGCTGCATCAAAGGCCATGAGCAGCGAATTAAGGCTGCTGCTCGAAGTGGTTGCGAGAGCCTGTAAAAGGATAAGTTATGCCGTTGGCAAAGGCGCGCTGGCCGGATACCTTGGCGATGCTGACAACATCAATGTTCAAGGTGAAGCGCAAAAGAAATTGGATGTGATTGCCAACGATGTCTTGCTGGAGGCGAACGCCTGGGGCGGACATTTAGCAGCCATGGCTTCAGAAGAAATGGAAGCGCCCTATCCAATTCCAGACCGCTACCCTCGGGGTGAGTACTTACTGCTCTTTGACCCGCTTGATGGCTCATCAAATATCGAAGTAAACGTATCAATCGGAACCATTTTTTCGGTGTTGCGCATGCCAGAGCCCGGTGCCAAGCCCGAGACAGAGCACTTCCTGCAAAGGGGACGTGAGCAAGTTGCCGCGGGTTATGCGGTTTATGGCCCCTCAACACTGCTTGTGCTCAGCGTTGGTGATGGTGTTGCCTGCTTTACACTCGATCGCGAAACAGGCAGCTGGTGGCTCACGCAAGACAAGATGCAAGTCCCCAGGCAAACCCGCGAGTTTGCGATCAACGCATCCAACGCCCGCCATTGGGAAGCACCCGTGAAACGCTACATCGACGAGTTACTTGCGGGAAAATCAGGGCCGCGCGCTGCTGACTTCAACATGCGTTGGGTCGCCTCAATGGTGGCTGATGTCCATCGCATCATGACGCGAGGCGGGATCTTTATGTATCCACGCGATGCGCGTGACCCTTCAAAACCGGGCCGTTTAAGGCTGATGTATGAGGCCAATCCCATGGCCATGTTGATGGAGCAAGCCGGGGGCACGGCAAGCACAGGCCTGGAGCCCATCTTGGATGTTCTTCCTCAAGCCTTGCATCAGAGGGTGCCAGTGATTCTCGGATCAACCGATGAGGTTGAACGCCTTGTTTCCTATCACTGCGAATGAATACAAGGCCTCATCACTGGTTTGCCAGTAAACCCCGAATATGCGCTTCAACTGACAAGGTAAGTGCCTTCAGGTTGTAGCCCCCTTCAAGCAGTGACACGATCCGTCCTTGGGCAGCAGTGCGAAGGGAAAGTTGGTGTAATTGCTCAGTGGCCCAAGTGAAGTCTTTCTCAGTCCAGTTGAGCTGTGCCAAGGGATCATCACGATGAGCGTCAAACCCTGCTGAAATCAATATCAGTTCCGGATTGAATGCTTCGAGCGCAGGAATCGCTTCCTTGGTCCAACGCTCTCGAAATTTCGAACCGTCTGAGTAAGGGGGCAAAGGCATGTTACAGCTATTATTTCCAAGCGCTTCAACACCGCTATACGGATAGAGCGGCGACTGAAAACTGTGCGCCATGAATACCCGCGAATCCCCGGCGAGTATTTCCTCGGTGCCGTTGCCGTGATGAACATCCCAATCAACAATCGCAATACGTTCTAGATTGCGAACCATACAAGCGTAACGCGCCGCAACGGCAATACTGTTGAAAATACAAAAACCCATCGCACGATTTGATTCAGCGTGATGGCCAGGGGGTCGTATATTGCAAAAAGCCCGGTTCAAGCGGCCATCGATAACATGGTTAACCGCGGCAATCGCCGCACCTACCGCCATCAAAACCGCGGGCAGGCTCGCTTCATTCATGGCGGTGTCGGCATCAAGTTGAACACTTTCTCGGGCCTGCGGGGCAAGCGCAAAGACCCGATCCACATAGCTTTCTTCGTGGGCAAGCAACACATCCTCGCGCTCTGCAGGCTTGGCGCTAAAACTTGTTAATTGTTCAAGCAAACCGACCGATCTTAAATGCGCATCAATCAGCTGCACGCGCTCAGGACACTCAGGATGACCCTCGCCCATATCATGACGGGCGTAAATCGGATCGTAGCTATAGCCCACCAACATGGCGCGACGCTGTGCTAGGAAATCGGGTCAGGATCGACAATCTTCAGAACCCGCGACTCACCGTTATGCCGCACTCGAGCGCCGAGATAGAAAATTTCAACCGATGAAGGCTGTTCGATAACGACGGTAAAGGGCGCTTTGCCAAATATCGATCGTGCTTCATTTGCCGACAGATTCAAGCGCTCAACACGTCCATCAGCACTGCGCACGCAAACTTTTTGATTCACGCCTGATGCGACATGCACATAAGGTGTATTTTTCAGGCGGCTAACCGGGACGACAACGCTTGCCATCCGGTCTGATACCTCACAAAGATCGAGTTCTCTTGACGCTGGTCCACCCGTCGGCGAATCAGCGATCCTACCGGCGACTGTTGTTGTGCCTGATGTTGCGCCTGACAGTGTGCCTGATGTTACGCCTGAAGGCGCCCCGGTGTGCTGAGATGACTGAAAGCCCTGAATACTCGCCTCAGCAATTGCTTTTCGGTCGGGATATCGCAATTCTTTGCCCACGCTTGGTCTTGGCTCAGCCACTTTCGCGTGGTGATCGGCCCTGGTTGGACTCCGATCTCTTGCAGCATTCGAATTGGCCGGCACAGTCCCCTTGCTATCGCTTGGTTTGTTCACAAAGGGTTGGGGGTAATCAAGCTCACTTGGCTTGGCAAGCGCGAGGTCAAGCTTCCCGCCCGTGGCCAACTCAACAGGCCTGGCATTGAGGGCGCTTGGCGGGTCATCAAGGCGCTTTTCGACCACGGCCAAGGGATCGGTCCGCTGCCCACCTCGGTGATGTTGCCAAGCATCGACGCTGAACCAAACCGCGAGACCAGCAAGTACAACACCGGCAAGCCAGTACTCGGTGCGCGCCTGCCTGCTGCGAGCGCCAAGCTGTGAACGTCGCAAATCGCCAGTGCCCTCATGTGCCCTTGCCAGAGCGAACGAAACATCCTCTTGCTTTAACCTTGCGCCATCAACACTTGAAGCGCTTATCGGTCCTTGGGTCAGGCGTGCGCCGCCATCGGTTTTGCGCAGCGAGGCGAAAAGGGCTGTCGTTTCAACGCCGAGAACGGTCGCATATTTCTGCGCGATCTGCACCCGATGGTTGTCGTTGTAAAACCCACGGTCCATGCCTTCTTCAAGCGAGCGAAGCTGGGTCTCAGAAACCATCAGCTCGCGCGCCCAGGACGCAAGAGAGAGGCCTCGCCTCAATCGCGCCGCTTTGAGTAACTCTCCGTTAATCGATGAAGCCATGCGTTGTTTTGGATTGTTTTATGCTCAACGCCGCAGGACCGGAAATTGACTCAGACCGCGACACCTGCTTGATACTACACAAAAGCCTCGACTTGGCCAAAGTTTGTGCGGCATCCAGCCAACAGTTCCCATGCCGCGTTGCCATGCCGAGTTGCCATGCCGCTTTCCCTAGCATTGCCTACATTTGCCATTCTTGATCACTGTCTTCGGCAGCCATCATGACACGCATGACGTCGGTCATAGAAATCATACCAATCACCTTGCCTTCTTGTGCCACTGGCAAATGGCGGAAACGATGTTCCGACATAATCTTCATGCAATCGGTCATTGTTGCGGCGCGATCAATGGTAATCACTTTTCGCGTCATGATATCGCCGACTTTGACCTGTTCTGGATCAAGGCCTTTAGCCACGATTTTATGGGCGTAGTCACGATCGGAAATAATCCCGCACATTTCATCTGCGTCGTAAACCACTAAACAATGAATATGTTTCTCGATCATCAGGCCCATGGCCTCTTTCACGGTAACCTCTGGTTTTGTGTGGATCAAGCCGAACGTCTTTTCGGCGAGAACTTCAGCAACAGTTTTCATACAATGACTCCAAAATACGATAAAGTGGTGATTAAATACAGTGGCGTATAAAGTTATTTCGTGCAAACCACATCAAGAGGCAAATATGGCTCGACTGTCTTACGAAAATATTCAAAAACAAATCCAGAAACTTCAGGAACAGGCCAAGAAATTAGAGGCTGGCCGCGATGCCAAGAAGATTAAGGCTGTCGCACAAGTCAATGCCTTAATGAAAAAATTAAACCTAAGCATTGAAGACTTGAAAGTTTCTCCGGTCAAAACCGGTCGCAGCAAACCTGCCAGCGGCAGCAAAACACCGAAGCCGAAAAAAGCTGGAGCGGCACGGCCTCCGGTTCCCCCAAAATACCGCGATGAGCTTTCGGGTCAAACTTGGACGGGACGCGGAAAACCTCCTGTTTGGTTAAAAACCTTGCTTGATCAAGGAAGGACAAAAGAAGAATTCTTAATCAACAAAGCTGCGGCTGCGTTACCAGTACATTTTTCGGCTGAGTTACCGGAACATTGATTGCTGGAGCGGGCAACGGGGATCGAACCCGTATCTGAGGCTTGGGAAGCCGCCGTTCTACCATTGAACTATGCCCGC
>Ga0214923_10004435_pt1 | contig 16944 bp, 15 predicted proteins | sample LL1510_MetaG_FD_177993 | JGI IMG/M metagenome (GOLD analysis project Ga0214923, IMG submission 177993) | Freshwater microbial communities from Lake Lanier, Atlanta, Georgia, United States - LL-1510 | ecosystem: Environmental > Aquatic > Freshwater > Lake | place: USA: Georgia | collected... | reverse complement strand
TCCCTCCCGCGCTCCCAATCACCGTGTCCTCAATCGGCTTGGGGACCGCGTTCCTCGACGGCATCGAAAAAACATATGAACCAGAAACATCAATCCTTGACCGCCCGCGTGGGTGATCGCGACCTCTATATCGAAACCGGCAAATATGCCAAACTCGCTGACGGCGCCGCCCTCGTCACCATGGGGGAAACCATCATCCTTGTCACCGCCGGCTCCGCCACCAAGGTGAAGGAAGGCCAAGACTTCTTCCCCCTCACCGTGGAGTACAAAGAAAAGGCCGCCGCCGCCGGTCGCATCCCCGGAAGCTACTTCCGCCGGGAAGGCCGCCCCACCGAAAAGGAAATTCTTACCTGCCGAATGGTCGATCGCCCCCTACGCCCTCTCTTCCCCAAGGGCTACTACTACGACACTCAGGTGATTGCCATCCTCCTCAGCACCGACGGCCTGAATGATCCCGATATCCTAGCAATCAACGGCGCCTCCGCTGCACTCATGGTTTCTGATATTCCCTGGGCCGGTCCCATCGCTGGGGTGCGGGTGGCCCGGATCCAAGGCCGATTTGTAGCCAATCCCACCCACCCCGAAATCGCCGAAAGCGATCTCGACCTTGTGTACGTCGGCACGGAACACGAAGCCCTCATGATCGAAGGGAGTGGGAAGGAACTTCCCGAGGCTGAATTTAAAGCCGCCCTCGAATTCGCCCACCAAGCCATTCAACCCATCATCAAAATCCAGAAAGAGCTCGCTGCCTCCTGTGGCAAACCAAAGCGCCAACCCGCTTTGATGCTCGTCAAAGACGAACTTCTGGAAATTGCCTACCAAGTGGCCGGCACACGCATCGAAGCCGCCATTTACCAGCCTTCCAAAGTCGCCCGGTATCAGGCGGTCGAGGCCCTGCGGGAAGAGGTCAAAACCAAGATTTTGGAAAAGTTTCCCACGGCCACGGCATTCGAAATCTCCCAGGCCTTCGATTACCTGCAGAAAAAGGCATTCCGCACCTCCATTCTCGACAAAAACAAACGCTGCGATGGACGGCCGGCCGATCAGGTCCGGAATCTTTCCGGCGAGGTCGGTTTTCTTCCCCGCGCCCACGGATCCTCCCTCTTTGCCCGGGGCGAAACTCAGGCCGTCTGCTTGGCCACTCTCGGACCGCTGGAGGAGGCCCAGGAAATCGATGCCTATACCGGCGGCGAGAGCACCAAGCGCTTCATCCTGCACTACAACTTCCCGCCTTTCTCCGTGGGTGAAACCGGCCGTTTTGGCGGACAAAACCGCCGCGAGATCGGTCACGGTGCCCTGGCCGAACGCTCTCTCGAGCCCGTGATCCCATCTGCGGCCGAATTTGGTTACGCCCTACGGGTCACCTCGGAAGTGATGGAATCCAACGGCTCCACCTCCATGGCCTCAGTTTGTGGCGGCACTCTCGCCCTGCTTGATGCCGGCGTGCCCCTCAAGGCCCCGGTGGCCGGCATCAGCGTCGGCCTAGTCACCGAGCACGACGCTGCCGGAACCAAACTTCTCCGCCATCAGCTTCTCACGGACATCATCGGGAGCGAGGATCACTTTGGCGATATGGACTTCAAACTCTGCGGAACACGAGCTGGAGTCACCGGCTTTCAGCTCGATTTAAAGCTTCCTGGAATTCCGTTAGCGTTGTTGAAGGACGCCATTGATCGCGCCACCCATGCCCGAAGCCAGATCCTCGACTTCATGGCCAAGGTCATGCCCGCCCCACGCGGCTCGATCTCCAAGTACGCCCCGCAAATCGAGATGGTCAAGATTCCCCAGGACAAAATTGGCCTGCTCATCGGCCCGGGAGGCAAGACCATCAAGGGCATTTGCGCCGAAACCGGCGCCGAGGTGAACGTGGAGGACGACGGCACCGTCCGCATCTACGCCAACACCGGCCCCGCCATGGCGCGCGCCAAGGAGTTAATCTCTGGTCTCACCGGAGAAATCGAAGTCGGCAAGACCTACAAGGGCCGAGTCGTTTCCCTCAAGGATTTTGGAGCCTTCGTGGAAATCTTCCCCGGCCGCGACGGCCTCGTGCACATCTCCGAGCTGGCGGAAGCCCGCATCGCCCGCGTCGAGGATGCCGTCAAGATGGGAGACCTCCTCGAGGTCAAATGCATCGGCGTCGATGACAAGGGTCGTGTGAAGCTTTCCCGGAAAGCCGTTCTCCGCGAAGCCGCGGGCACGAACGGATCCCCCGGAAAAAACTAATCCCAGGAGGAAATAACGATGGCCTTATCCGCTGGCAACCAAGCCCCTGATTTCACTCTCAAGACCAAACGCGGGGGCGACCCCAAGGACGTCAAACTTTCCGATAATTTCGGCAAGAAAAAGACCGTCCTGCTCTTTTTCCCCCTCGCCTTCACCGGCGTCTGCACCAAGGAGATGTGCGACGTTTCCGCCGGCCTCTCCGCCTACGAGAAGCTGGACGCCGCCGTCTACGGCATCAGCGTCGATTCCCCCTTCGCCCAGGAAGCTTGGGCCGAGAAGGAAAGGATCAAGATCCCTCTGCTCAGCGACCTGAATAAGGAAGTCAGCAAGAAGTACGGCACCCTGTTGCCCGACCTGATCGGGCTGGGTTCTGTCAGCGCCCGCGCCGCCTTCGTCATCGATAAGGCTGGGGTGATTAAATACTCCGAGCAGACTCCCACCCAGCTCGAGCTCCCCGATTTCACCAAGATCCAAGCCGCCCTGGCCGCCTGCTGATCCCCCCATCACCAGTAGGGCTGGGTCAATGACCACACCTTATCGTTGGATGGGAATGGTTGAGCTATCACTTTCGGCCGATACAAAACCAGTTTGCCCGACTTCCACTTGACTGCTGAACCCTGCTTTTCCTGAGGCCTCGCCTCTTGCCTTGACCATCCAGCTTTCCATGGAATGTTGAAACCATGAAGATAGACCCTCTCCTCGCTCTTCTGGCTCTTCTCTCGACCTCCTATGCCGCCGTGGAACCTGGCGACACCGCACCCGAATTCAACCTCAAGGACTCGAAAGACAATTTTCAAAAACTCTCCACTTATGCTGGAAAGTTTATCGTTCTGGAGTGGATGAATCCGGAGTGCCCCTTTGTTAAAAAGCACTACTCCGCGGGCAACATGCAGAAGCTCCAAAAGGATTATACCTCCAAGGGTGTCGTTTGGCTCTCCATCATCTCCTCCGCCCCTGGAAAGCAAGGTTATTGCACGGGTCCACAAGCAGAGGCGAACCGCAAGGATCAAAAAGCCTACCCCACCGCCGTCTTGCTCGATCCCTCCGGAGAGGTGGGACAAATGTACGGAGCCAAAACCACCCCTCATATCTTCATCCTCAACCCCGAGGGCAAGGTTATCTATGCGGGGGCCATCGACAGCCTTCGCTCCACCAACCCGGCGGACTGCTCCAAGGCCGACAACTATGTCCGGGAGGCACTTGATGCTGCGATGGCCGGCAAACCGGTTCCCCATCCCTCCACCCAGCCCTACGGGTGCGGCGTCAAATACTGATCGGTCTTTTCTCTCCTCCATCACCCTCGCTATCTTGCGCAGATGATCTCCCGAGGATACGTCGCCGTCTTTGCCCATGCCCATACGGACGATTCCATTCGTGAAATTCTGGATTCCTGGATGAGTCGTTTCGAAAGGGTGGAGCAGGTGGTCCCGGGCACCCAGGCGGGGAACACCACCATTACCTTGGCCAACTCCGGGGAGCTACTAAAAGCCGATCACCTGCAATTCCGTGTCATCCAAGGACAGGATTTCGCTTGGGCCTACCTCACCCGCGGTCGCCGCGTGATTGAAACCACCGGATTACCCCATGAAAAAATCGCGCTCTGCCTGGATATTCTCCTGGAGCTCAACGGGGTCACCGAAATTGTCGACCAACACGATGACCGTCGACTGGATGAACTGGAACGGGACGGTTTGATGTGAATTCGCCCCCCATTTTGATTCTCACCGCGGCGTTTGGCGATGGCCACAACGCCGCCGCGCGGGGGTTGGCCGGAGGCATCCGGCAACGGGGCGGGCAGGCCTTCGTTGCCGACCCTTTTGCGGAATCCCGCCCCCGCATAAACGACTTCTTTCGTCGTCTCTACCTGACTCTGATCAACCGCTACCCGGGTTTCTGGAATCTCTTTTATGTCACCTGCCATCACTTACCCCTGATTGAGAAGACGGTGTTTGTCCACCAACCGGCTTACCTTTGCATCCGAAAAATCCTGGAAACGCATCGCCCAAAGGTCGTGGTACTCACCTTCCCCGTCTATGCCCACCTGATTGCCCGCTTACCCCCAGCTCTCCGCAAAAGTTTTCAGCTGGTCACGGTAGTGACCGATTCTATTTCCGTCCATCGCCTTTGGTCCACCGCCGAGGCGGATCTTTGGGTGGTCCCGAATGAGCCCACCGCCCGGGCCCTCTCCGCGTTGGGCGTTCCCATGAACAAGATTCAACCCGTCGGCTTTCCGGTAGATCCCAGATTTGCCTCGCCGGATCCTCATCCCGGGGATGAACCCCCCGGCGAAAATCCCAGGGTCCTTTATCTTCTGAGTTCCGGCCTACAGGCTGGCCCCGCATTGGCCGCCACCTTGGCCGCCCAAAAGGGTTGGTCCGTGACCATCGGAACCGGGCGTGATCCGGAGGTGGCCCGCCGGGTCGAAGCGGCCCTGGGTCCGCGTAAAAGGGATGTCCAAATGCTGGGCTGGACCACGGAGATGCCCTCGATTTTGGCCCGTCAACACTTTGTGATTGGAAAAGCCGGCGGGGCTCTCACGCAGGAGACGATCGCCTCCCGAACCCCGTTTCTTGTCACCCAGGTCGTCCCCGGGCAGGAGGAAGGCAATTTTGCCCTTCTCAAGGAGATCGGTGTCGCTTCGCTAACGCCCAACGGTCCTGCGGCAGTCCAGGTGATCGAAAAAGCCTTGGCGGAAAACGGACGGGGATGGAAGGAGTGGAAGGCCAAACTCGCCCGCGCCTCCAAGCCGGACGCCTCTCTCCGGCTTGCCGAACTCTGCCTTTCCCTGACTGTCTAGGAAGTCGTATTCAACAGGGCCAGCCAAGACCGCCACATGACCCGAGCCAGCTCCTCCACCGGCTCTGCGTGCTCGGAGGTGTCCTCCAGAATTTGCGCCGGCTCCACGCCGGCGGCGACCAGTTCTTTTCGTGAACCAGCCACCATCTCATCCACCATCACGGCGCTCATCTCCAGATGAGGAACCAGCCCGTAGGCTTTTTTGCCAAGGCGGAAACCCGCACAAGCACATTGGTCCGTGCTTAGAAGGTGAGCCGCCCCTTGGGGTAGGGCAAAATGATCCCCGTGCCACATCAACGCGGGAAAGTTTTCCGGTAAGCGGCGCAACACCGGATCCTTGAAGGCATCCGGCATTTTGCGCACTCCGAACCATCCGATCTCCTGTTTGCCGGGCTTCACCTCCCTGCCCACCGCCGCCGCCAAAAGTTGAGCTCCTAAACAGATTCCCAAAATGGCCCGATCCTCCTTGAGAAAAAGTTTGAGCAAGCCGATCTCTTCCTTCAGATGGGGCAACTTGCCTTGGTCAGAAACCCCCATGGATCCCCCCATCACCACGATTCCGCCCCAATCCCCGGTCGATCGCGGAACCTTCTCCCCCTGATCGATTCGCAGGAGATGGGGCATGTGCCCGGATTTTTTGATTTCGTCAAGGATGGTGCCGGGCCCCTCCCCAACCTGGTGTTGCAAGATCAGAACCTCCGCCATACAAAAACGATCCGCAATTCCACGAAGCTCCGCAACCCTCTTTCTAGGACCGATCCGAATAAATCAGAACAAAACCAACAACTAAAACTTCGCCTCGGGAGCATTCTGTAAAAACCATTCGTAGGTGGAGGCAATGCCCTGTTCGACCGAGATGGCCGGCTTCCATCCCAAACCCCGTGCTCGACTGACATCCAATAGTTTCCTGGGAGTTCCGTCCGGTTTGCCGGTGTCCCAGCGGATCAACCCGGTGAAGCCCACCGCACTCATGACTTTCTCCGCCAATTCCTTGATCGTCAGATCGTCACCGACCCCCAAGTTCACAATCTCCCTTTTATCGTAACGTTCCAGAAGAACCATCAATCCCTCTGCCAAGTCGTCCACATGGAGCCACTCCCGACGGGGAGAGCCCGTGCCCCAAAGAACCACCTCCCTCTCCCCCTTCACTTTGGCGCGATGAAATTTGGTGATCATGCCTGGCAGGGCATGGGAGCTTTCGGGATCAAAGTTATCACCCGGCCCATACAAGTTGCACGGCATGGCCGAGATGGCGCTTTTTCCGTACTCGTCCCGATACGCCTGGGCCAACCGAACCCCCGCGATCTTGGCCAGGGCATACGCATCGTTGGTCGGCTCCAACGATCCACTCATCAAACTATCTTCCCGAATCGGTTGGGGAGCGTGCTTGGGATAGATGCAGGAACTGCCAAGGAAGAGAAATTTTTGACAGCCGTGGCGGAAGGCGGACTCCATGAGATTGTTTTGGATCCGGGTGTTCTCGAGGAGAAACTCCACCGGCCGACGGGAATTCTCCAGGATTCCCCCGACCCGGGCGGCGGCGTCGATCACCTGATCCGGCTTTTCCTTGGCAAACCACTTCTCCACCAGCACCGGATCGGTCAAATCCAGTTCCTTCCGGGTACGGGTCAGGATTTGGTTCCGACCCCGCTTTTGCAAAGCCCTCATCACAGCCGAACCAACCATCCCTCGGTGACCGGCCACAAAGATTTTCATGCGTTACTCGCGAATCCGTCGGCCCGCACGTTCTTCCGCTAAAAGTTGGATATCCGCATCGACCATAATTTCGGTCAGTTGTTTGAACTTCACCTTCGGCTCCCAGCCCAGTTTCTTCTTGGCCTTGGAGGCGTCTCCGATGAGAAGATCGACCTCCGCGGGGCGGAGATACCGTTCGTCAAACGCCACGTGTTTCTTGGGATCCAAACCCGCCCGGGCAAAAGCCACATCCAGAAACTCCTGCACCGTGTGGGTCTCCCCCGTCGCCACCACGTAGTCGTCCGGCTTGTCCTGTTGCAACATTCTCCACATCGCTTCCACGTATTCCGGGGCGTATCCCCAGTCCCGCTTGGCCTCTAGATTGCCTAGGAACAGCTTGTCCTGCAGACCCGCCTTGATCCGGGCCACCGCCCGGGTGATCTTGCGGGTGACGAAAGTCTCCCCCCTCCGTGGGCTTTCGTGGTTGAAAAGAATTCCGCTGGTGGCATGCAGCCCGTAACTCTCACGGTAGTTCACCGTGATCCAGTGGCTGTACATCTTGGCCGCCGCGTAGGGGCTGCGGGGATAAAACGGGGTCGTCTCCTTCTGGGGAACTTCCTGCACCAAACCATACATCTCGGAGCTGGAGGCCTGATAAAACCGTGCCTGGGGAGCGACCTGCCGCATTGCATCCAACAGACGCACCGTACCGATAGCCGTGACATCCCCCGTGAATTCCGGAATGTCAAAGCTGACCCGGACATGGCTCTGGGCCGCCAGATTATAAATCTCGTCGGGGCGCACCTCCCCCAGGATCTTGATGAGAGAACTGGGATCGCTCAGGTCCCCGTAATGGAGAAAAAGCTTGGTGCCCTTTTCATGCCGGTCGCGGTAAATGGGATCGATCCGCTCGGTGTTGAAGCTGGAGGAGCGCCGGATGATTCCGTGGACCTCGTATCCCTTAGAAAGCAACAGTTCCGCCAGATAGGACCCGTCTTGCCCGGTAATGCCGGTAATGAGGGCTTTCTTGGCCATGGCTCAGCTCTTTTCCGAAAGTGTCCGGGCCCTGGCATCCAGTTTCTTGGCCAAACGAAGATCCAACTCGCTCACCCCCTCGACATCATGCGTGGTAAGCTCGATTTTTACCGTGGTATAACTCTGCCAAAGCTCTGGATGATGATTCATTTTTTCCGCCTCTAAATTGACCGCGGTGACAAACATGGCTGCCGCGATAAAATCGGAAAACTTGTACTCCCGGCGAATCTTGGCACCTGCCTGAATCCAACCGTCGAGGGTGGACAAAACAACCTCAACTTGATGCCCGGTCAGCTTGACTGCCATCTCTCAAAAATAGCTCAAAGATTTCTGCGACCAAGTCTTGATTCCATGGCTAGAACCTTGGTTGACAACTCTTTCCAGCTCCGGCTTGTGCCCCTCGGTATCCCAGCCACCCTTGACAAATGCCCGAACTGGCTGAGGTCGAATTCTTCCGCAAACAATGGAATCCCGGACTCAAACGAAAAATTCTTTCAGTCGCCCTGCACTCCGGGAAAAGGGTATTTCGGGGCCTATCCACCACCACCTTGCGGCAAAGAATCGCCGGCCAAACCCTCCTGTCTTCGCATGCCCATGGGAAACAGATGCTCTTTCGGTTCGGACAACATGCCTGGTTGGGCATTCACCTCGGCATGACGGGAAAACTATCCGCGCAACCGGCCAACTATTTTGGCGGGTCGCACGACCACCTAATCCTTCGCACCAGGGACCGCTCCCTGGTTTTTTGTGATCCACGTCTCTTTGGGAGGATCCGTTTCCACCATGCCTCACACCCACCCGCATGGTGGACCCAACTCCCGGCCAGCATTCTATCCTCCGACTTCGATCTCCAGGGATTGGTGTCGATATGCCGCCGGTGCAGAAAAACACCGCTCAAGGCTCTCCTGCTGAGACAAGAATACTTCCCGGGCATCGGAAACTGGATGGCAGACGAGATTTTGTGGCAAACCCGCCTTCACCCCAGGGCACTTGGTGAAAGCTTAACCCCTTTACAAAATCGAAAGCTCTATCTCTCGATTCGTAAAATATGTCGGAATGCCATGCAAACCATTGGCCGGGATTGGTCCGACCCGCCCAAGAGTTGGCTCTTTCGCCACCGCTGGAAACCGGGTGGCCGCTGCCCCCGATGCCGTCTGTCGTTGGCTCGCGATTCCGTGGGAGGAAGAACGACCTGCTGGTGTCAGAGGTGCCAACCCCCACTTCCTCGCCGAGCCAAGGCGGTTTAAAATCCTCTCATGTTCCGATCCGGTCCACCCCGGCGCATTCAGCCCTCCTTTCAGCCCCCTGCCGCACCACCCTCCGCAGAGACCCACAATGCCCCTGGGCCACTGGCGCCATCCCCTTGGAGATCCCCCGTTGTCTGTACCGCGATGGGGGTGGTTGGTTTGATGTTGGGATTGCTGACGCTTCTCTTTTTTTTCCGCGGCTCATCCTATTCCAAAAACGACGACGAAATCAGAACTCCCCAAGCCCTTCAGGCAGACTACGCCCTCTGGAGCGCATCCTTGAGGGAATTTTCCAAACTGGCCAACGCCCAAAACAGCCCTGCGTTTCCCATTCTTCCCCCTCCATGGGCCAAGGATGACGCGACGCTGGGTCTATGGAATCGCTGGCGCCATCTCCCCCCCGAAGGGCTGGCTCGAACGGTGTTGCTGCGGCGCCTTCCCCAGCAAGTGGAGTTGCTAGGCCTCTCCCCCCGGCGCCTGATCGTCACGGAGGATGGCGTCTCCGTGGATTACGCCATCTCTCTTCGAGCCAAGGAGGATATTCTTTTGGTTCCCGTAATTCCGATCAACTTGGGCCAGAATTTGAGCCCGAATCAGAGACGTCTCTACCCCAAAGGGGTCTATGCCTACGACCTGCCACCAGGAAAAGTCTTCGACCTGGCCAATCCGAGAACTGTTTTTCCTGCCGGCACAACCATGGAGGGAGGATGGACCCTGCGACATGCGGAGAAATCCTTGGGTAAGTGGAAAGCAACCCGGGCGGATTTGCTTACGCTCACACGGGTTCCCGCACTCGAATCGATTTTTGTCCGGGAGGCCTCCGTCCCACCCCCTGCCCTGCTCCGCGCCCAAAGCGAGCTGGTCAACTCCCGGGACAAACAGATCGCCGCCAAACAGGGGTTGGATGAACGGCTGGCCTCCATTACCGCGGATGTGAAACAGTACCGCTCCAGCCTGATGGCTAGCGCTCCAGCCGCCGCCAAAAGCAAGGGGATGGGAGCCGGTAGCGGGGTTCCCACGGGAGCGGGAATCGGGGCCGTGGGAGGTGCGGCCACCGGGGCCGGGATTGGAGCCATGGCCGGCGGCGGAGATGGTGCCGCCATTGGCGCCGGGGCCGGGGCTCTGGCCGGGATGCTGATCGGGGCTCTGGTTGCCAATGCGGAGCAGGAAAAAAAGGTGGAAAGGGAGAGGGCTGCCCGACGGGAGGCGGTTGCCGCGATAGAACGGCAGGTCACGGATTACGAGCATCGTTTGCTGCGGGAGTTCGAAAACGAATTGGGCCAAGAGGCAACCAAACAGGAATCCACTCTCGCCCGTCCGACCTGGTCAAATTAAGATTCCCCATGTCCAAAACCGTCAGGAAGGATGTCCTTCATCGTCGTTTGATTCTGGCGGGAATTTGCGCCGGCACCGCCACCTTTTTTGGCATTTTGGGTCTCATTCAGTTTAAACCGCTGACCGAAGCCGAGCTCTACACCCGGGATCTGAGAATCCGCTTTGGCCAGCCTGCCCCTGTCTCTCCGGAGATTGTTTTCCTCGCCATCGATAAGCCCACCTACAAAGACATCCTTTCCGAGGAGGAGATTGCATCGGCCCCTGCCTTGGCCGAGATGTCCACAGGCTCGTGGCCATGGCGCCGCTCGGTCTGGGCCCAAGTCATACAACGGGTCACGGATGCCGGAGCCAAAGTGGTGGCCTTGGATTTGATGTTTCCGACCCCGAAAGAGGGGGATGAAGAACTCACCCAAGTGATGAATGAGCGGGGGGATCGCGCTGTCCTGGGAGGGACGTTTGAGGAGGTCAGCAATGCCGGCCGCACCTCGGTTCAATTAACCCTTCCGGCAGCCCTCGCCTCCTTGGGAGCCGCGGAAATTTCGAGGGACAACACCTCCGGTCGCGTCGGATATGTCAATTTATGGCCGGACAGCGATGGGATCGTTCGCCGAGCGGATTACCGCCGCCAGTTCCAGGACACCCGAGCCGCCTCGCTTGCCTCCCGAATGCTGGAAAAAGCCGGATACGCCGATCGGATCCCCGCGAGCGGTTCCGGCCTGCTTCGTTTTCCGGGACCTCCCAATTTCAACTACAAATCGATTCCCGTGTATCAGCTTTTCGTTCCCTCCACCTGGGAAAAGGTTTTTGCAAACGGGGAAAAGCTTAAAGATAAGCTCGTTCTCGTCGGCCCTTATGGAAACTGGTCCAAGGACGTCATCCGGACCCCTTACCCCAACCCCATGCCGGGACCCGAACTCCATCTGTCTGCCCTCGGCGCCGCACTCTCGGGCTCTTTCCTCAACCTACCCCCGCGATGGGCAGGACCCGCCCTCCTGATCTCCGGAGGCCTCCTCGCGTTGTTCCTCATTCTAGCCACCAGTCAACCGGTGCTTCGCCTCCTCTTTCTCCTGATCGCGGGGGGTGGATACGCCGTGCTCACTTTCTTTGTGCAGGATCGATTCAGTCTGGTCCTGCCAGCGGTGAGTCCGGCTCTGACCTTGCTGTTCGGAGGCATCGGTTGTCTGGGATATGAGTTTGTTCTCGAGCAAAGGGCCAAGCGCCGCGTCAGCGGAATGTTTTCCACCATGGTCAGCCCGGAGGTTCTGGCCTACATGCAGGAGGACCCGGATCGCTTCCGTCTTACCGGGGAAAAGAGAATGGCTACGATCTTCTTTTCCGATCTTGCGGGCTTTACCACCATCTCAGAGTCTGTCTCTGCGGAGGATTTGGCCAAAATCCTTAACCGCTATCTGACTCCCATGAGCGATTTGGTCACCAAGTTTGGCGGATATATCGATAAATACGCCGGGGATGCCATCATGGCCGATTTCGGCGTGCCCGTCTGGGTCGATCCCGATCCCGATTCCCACGCGTGGAAGGCCTGCTGGTCGGCCCTGGAGCAACAGGAGCGTTTACTAACCCTCAAACAGGAACTCAGATCCGAGTACGGGTGTGAGATCGATGCCCGCATGGGGATCAATACCGGGGAAGTGGCCGCCGGAAACATGGGTTCCGACAAGAAGTTTCAATACACCGTCATGGGAGATGCCGTGAACCAGGCAGCGCGCTTTGAGCCAGCCAACAAACCCTTCGATACCCACATACTGATTTGTGGAAAAACCTTCGAGATGGCCAAGGACAAGATCGAGGCTCGCTTTCTCGCCAACATGATCGTCAAGGGCAAAACCGAACCGGTCCCTTGCTATGAACTTTTGGCAAAGAAAGGGGAACTTCCCGAGAAGAAACGTGCGGTGATCCGACTTTTTGAGGAAGCATGGAAGCTTCATGCAGCCAAACGATTCCCGGAAGCCATCACCAAGTTCGCCGAAGCCTTGTCTTTGGATCCGCGAGATGGTCCCTCCAAAGCCTACCGCAAGATCTGCGAGGGATTCTTGCAAATACCCCCTCCCGAGAGCTGGGCGGGCGAATATATTCAAACCTCGAAATAAGAGGGACCACCGGCATGGCTTCCCTTCCCGTAACCCATATTTTTTTTGATCTCGGCAATGTTCTGGTGGAATTACGATCGGGCACCAAGCTCCAGGGTTTGGCTAAACGCTCCGGGCATACGCTCGAAGCTTTTTGCGAACGGATTTGGTCCCACGAACGGGCCCATGATTACGAGCGGGGTCATTACACCTGCCAAGAATATTTCGACCACCTAGCAAGGGAGCTTGAGCTCGACCATGCCAAGGACGATTTGCGGGAGGCCTTTTGCGACATCTTCCGCCCCCTCCCCCATCGTGTGGCTCTTGCTCAGACTCTGGCCCAAAAGTATCCCCTGGCTCTCATCTCCAACACCTGCGCCGCCCACATTGAACATCTTGAAGCCCACTATGACTTCTTTCCCCTTTTCCGCCCCCGCATCTATTCCCATGAGGTCGGATCTCGAAAACCACACCCTCGGATTTACGAAATTGCCCTCGAACAAGCGGGCGCCAAACACGAACAATCTCTTTTTATTGATGACTTGGCGGAAAATTTAACCACCCCATCCGAAATGGGATGGCACACGCTCCACCTGCCGCCGGGAACAGATTTGCAACCAGCCCTGAAGCGGTTCGGGATCGAAATTCCTTAAACCCTCCCCACGGAGGGGGGAACAGGCGGTGGAGGCAAAGGCTTGCTCACAGGCACCTCTTTGGCCTCACCCACACCCGTCGAGGATTCCACCACGGTCTTTCCAGGTCCTTCCTCAGTGGTTTTTTTTCGGCTGACTGTCTTGCTGTAATAGTACTCGGTGTATTTGTAGTAGCCGTATTCCGGTTGCTTGGGGTCGACTCCGTTAAAGATGATTCCCAAAACCTTGGCATTGCGGGAGTAGAGGGCTTCGAGGGAATTCCTCATGAGACGGCAGGAGGTTCTACCCGCTCGATAGAGAATCAGGGTGCCGTCCGCTTTGGGGGCCAAACTGGGGGTATCGTCCACGGCCAGCACGGGGGCGGTATCCACCACCACAGTCTCGAACTCTCCTTTTAATTCCTGCAGCAGGGTTTCGCAGTAGGCGTTAAAGAAAAGTTCCCCCGGATGTCCCGCCGGCTCCCCGGAAGAAATGAAAAAAAGGTTCTTATAAGGCGTGGATTGGATCACTTTGCGCCATTCCGCCTGCCCGCCCAAAACCTCCGCCAATCCCGGCTCGCCCTCGAGTCCAAACAGCCGATGCAGGCCGCCTCGCCGCAAGTCCCCGTCGATCAAAAGGACCTTTTCATCCGTGGCAAACGATAGGGTCAGGGCCAAATTGGCGGTGGTGGTGGATTTACCGTCGCCCGGAGTGGGACTGGTTACCAAAATGACACGATTCTTTTTCTTGGTTTCCCCTCCGACAAAACGGAGGCTGGAACGAATATTACGGAAGCTCTCGGCATAAACATGACGGGTGTCCTGCGGGGTCAAGAGAGGCAACCTCCCATCCGCATCCGGGGTCTCCTGAGGAACCTGTCCATAGATGGGCTCGGTAAAGTGATCACACAATTCCACGACAGTGGCGACCCGGTCATTAAATCGGTCCAACAAGAAGAGAAAACCTCCTGATAGGATCAACCCCACGCCCAACCCGATCATCAGGGAACGAACAAAACCCGGCTTGATCGAGATGGCCGGGGTGGCCCTTTCCAGGATGTTGACGTCAAATTGACTGACATCCTGGCTCACGTTGACATTTTGCACGGTGCCCAGCAACCGGTCATAAAGCTGCTGCTGACGATCACGCTCCGACTTCATTTTTTCGTATTCCGCCATCTTTCTGCCCACATCAAGAGCTTTGGTTTCCGACTCGGCCACCAGCTTCTCCAGATTCGTCATCTGCAACTGGATGGCTTGCCGCTTTTCCGACACCGATTCCTGACTTTGCTGCCTGACAATCTCCAGCTTTCTCTCCCCCCGCGTGATCTCGTCCTTGAGCCCCAGAATTTTGGGGTGCTTGGGCTTGAGATACTTGCCCAACTGCTCCAACCGCGCCCGGGCCCGCTGCAACTGTCTTTTCGTCTGGATATATTCGGATTGCGGCCCTTCGACAAGACTGGCCCCACTCATGTCATCCTTTTTGACCGTGGCTTCGGGCGCGTTCTGCATCTGCCTTTCCAGGGTTTGGTCGATGCTCATCAGATCCAACAGTTGACTCTCCTTTTTCAGCTCCGCCAGTTGCTTGTTGAGATCCACCAGATAGGTGCCGACGTAGTTCCCCTGCTCTTGCAGGAAGACGACGTTGTTCTCCTGCTTGAACTGAAACAGCTTCTGATCCAACTCGGAGATGGCTTTCTCCAGCTCCGCCAGCTGCTTGGCGACTGCATCCACTGTTTTCTGGGAGGTTTCTCCCCGCATCTCCTTTTTAAATTCCAAAAACTCGCTCATGCAGGCATCAGCAAAGAGCTGGGAATATTTGGGATCCGGGCTGGTCACCTTGAGGATGAAGATCGAGGCCTTGGGTTCCTGCTGAACGGCGAGGTCCGCCAGAATCCCTTTCAAATCTGGGTGGGCGCTCTCGACGGCGGTGGTCGCACGGTGTTTGATTGCCTCGCTTTGCATCAACGAGACCTGGGTTCCAAAGTAGTTGCTCAGCTCCTCCGTGTAGACCGCGGCCTCTCCCGTCATGATGCGCGGGCTCACCATCATCCTGCCGGCACTGACATACAGAGGTTCCCCCAGAAAATACCGCACTCCTTGCACGAGCAGGGACCCGGACAACAAAAGAACCGGCAACCACCAATATTTTTTCAGCAGTAGGTTGTAACGATAGAGCCGGGCGCGCAGGACCGCGGGTGACAACGGCCCCCCAATCCCCAGTTCCTGTCCGATTTCAGCCATGATGGTTCTTAGAAGTTGATCAAGCGCTTGGGAACAAAGATGTGGTCTCCGTCGCCCAACTCGGGGTTCATTTCCTCCTCCCCAGTTTCCAAAATCTTAACCATATCCACAACCATCGGCTCCCCCTTTTCTCCCTTGCGAAAAAGTTTCACATGCCTTTTGTCGGCAAAGTCACCCAGTCCGGCCTGCACGATCACATCCTTAACGGTGATGTTTCGATCCAGCGGAATGGGATAGGTCCCGGGCGTTTTGACGCTGCCCGCAATACTGACCTGTCCTCGACTGCTTACCGTGGGAACAATCAACTGGTCTTCCGGTTCGAGCACCCGATCCGATTCGGTTTTGCCCTGCCGAATATCGTACAGGTTGATGATCACCGGATCCGGTGCGGGTGCTCCTTCCGGAGCTTTGCGGACCAACTTCACCTGGGTGATGTTGGCCCGATCTTCCACGATTCCCACGGAGGAAAGCGCCTTACTGGCCGTCATGTTCTCATCCACCGGAATTTCAAAGGGCCCCGGCTTGGTAACCGCGCCGCTGATGTAAACCTTGCCCCTCGATTTACCAGAGGTAGCCAAGGAGATCAGAACGGTGGCTTGATAGTACAAGTCCTTCTCCAAAATCTGCTTAATTTCCATGGCTAACTGCTTGTGCGTCTTTCCCTTGGCCAAAATCCGCCCGAAATAGGGGTGTTCGACTTCCCCGCTATCCGAAACCTGGAGGAAACTTTGGGGCCTTTGGTCTGATTTGCCGGCTTCATTTTTTGATTTGGGATCCGGCTCCTCGTCCAGATCCTCCAGCACCCGGAATTCCAAAAGATTTCCCACGGCGATGATCTTTTTGTCATCCAGGGAATCCATGGGATTGCTTTTCGAGGGATCAGGGGCCACCGGGGGGATGGTTGGAAGCACATCGGTCGCCTCCCGGCTGGAGACCTCCCCGACAGGAGCAGGAGGACTCTCCAAGGGTTCCTCCTGCCCTTGGGACGGGGAAATCACGGCAAGAATACAAAGGGCAACCAAGGAGAGGGATGGATTCCTCGCCAGAAAAACCCGGGCGTGGTCAAAAATCATAAGTAAACCCCAAACTTGCATTCCACTGATTATAGCTCTGATTGGGCTGATTGGAATCTTTGATCAGATAGGTAAAGCCCGCCGTGCTGCTCAGTTTCTCCATGATTTGATAGCCCAAATTGATGCTCGCCGTGTAGTTTTTGATTTTTTGCCCATTGCTGCCGGACTGATCCCCGATCAAGGCGGACACGGGAGTGGAGAGAAAGAGATTTTCGACCACGTTCCACTTGGGCATAAAACCGAATGTCCATTGGGTGAAAAAGGTGATTCCGTTCGAAATCGAGGGCTGCTGGATGCGGTTGGCCGTGATGCTGTACTGCAAATACTCGTTCAGCGTATGCGCCCAATTGAAGTCCAGATAAAAGGTGGAGGGATAGCCGCCTTGGTTGACTTCCGGAAACTTGTCAAAGGTGCCCCATAGATAACCCAAATCAAAATCAATCCCGATGAACTCCGTGATTTGGTTGTGAACAAACGGGCCAATCTGAAAAAGATCGCTGTTGTTCTGCCCCTGAACGCTATAGCTCCTCTTGCTACCCGTCGTCGTTGTGATGAGTTCTGCTGGATTTTGATAACGA
>Ga0214923_10004434_pt1 | contig 16944 bp, 9 predicted proteins | sample LL1510_MetaG_FD_177993 | JGI IMG/M metagenome (GOLD analysis project Ga0214923, IMG submission 177993) | Freshwater microbial communities from Lake Lanier, Atlanta, Georgia, United States - LL-1510 | ecosystem: Environmental > Aquatic > Freshwater > Lake | place: USA: Georgia | collected 2015-10-15 | reverse complement strand
TGAAATTTCAGTAACTGTTTCCCTGCTGGGAGGACTTATCCGTTTGCGAATTTCACCACGAAATTGTGCGTCGTAAATCGGTCTCTTTGTTAATCGGTTTCATCCCCTGGTTTCTTTGTTTCGAGCGGACTTCTTTGCTGATACAGGGGGTCCTGATCAATCGCAGAACTCAACTAACAGACTTCAGGAGACCCTGTTGAATCAGACGGTCGAAATGATCCCAGACGTCGTCGGCATGGGCTGGGCTGCTGAGGTGCAGGCCCAGCTCGAAGTTGGAGAGCTGGGCGGCATCGGTGAGGTTGGCACTGGTGACGAGCACCTCCTGATCGGCGACCACCGCTTTGACATGACAGACAGCTTTCTCTCCTTCAAGGGATAGAGAACGGGGGTCGAAGTACAAGTCAGGAGCAGGTGGTTCGGTCCAAAGGCGCGACCAAGTTTGCTGCTGAAACTTGCGGATCAAGGCCTCAGGGCTGGAGGTGTCTCCGCGATCACGCTGAATGTTGCAGACCATGCGAACTTGTAAAGACGGGAACGCGACCATGCGCTCGCAGATCAGCTCGAACAACGCTTTGATAAAGGGCCCCTTGTAAAAGGCGTAGGTGGTGAGCAACAGGCGCTGTTCGGCACGTTCCACCAACTGACGAATCAGCACCGACTGATCGCGGGTGATCGCGCCTGCTCCCGCATCGGGGCCCGACCAGACCAGCTCGATGCAGTGAGCTACTGCTTCGCGGCTTCGCTCATCCAACAGAGCTTGAACGGCCATGCCTAAAGCCTCCTGACTGCCGCCTGCTGCGCGCCAGCGCTCCAACCAGGCGACCAGTGAAACGGGGCCAGCATCAAGTCCAATCCTGGCCAGGAAAGCCGGTGGATCAGCGAGGCTGTCGGTGAGAAAACCTGTGCCGCCATGGGAGTCGCCACGGTGGGACTCCAGTGCCGCCAGCAGGGTTTCCAGTGCCGCGGTGCTCAGCTGGGGGAATGGCGCTGCCATCAGGGCGCATTGGTGAAAAAGGCCGCATCGCGTTGAATCAGGGTGGGCACCACGAGGGCTCGATCGAGAAACTCATTGCGGCGTTCACAACTGGTTTCGGCGATCAGCAGGCAGCCATGACAGGCAGCGCCATGGGCATAGCGCTTTTCCAGTTCGCTGTTGGGGTCATGGCTTGCGCAGAAAGGGTCGTTTGAACACAGGGCGGCTCGCTCGAGCGCCATCGCCAGCAGGTCATCGATGCGATCAGCGAGGCCCACCAGGCCGCCGAGCGAGCCCTCGGAACCACTACCTCCGGTGTAAAGAAGAATGCCGTAACCAATTTCATCGAAGGCGTAGATCCGCTCCTTGATCGCTGAGGCCCCATAGCCACAATCCAGAGCCGCTTCGGTGATCAGAAGATGGGCAAGGCTGTGCAGCATCAGGTAGGCACCTCCGGGCCACTGAAACTTGTCCTCCGTGAGCCCGTGTTCCTTATTCCAGGTCTTGAAGGCATCACGGTGCCTGGAGAGATGCTGCTTCGCACCATCACATTTGAGCCAGTCGCGAATGGCGTCGCGATCGAAGCCTAAAAATATCCCCTCCCCAAGGTTTTCTACGGCCGGTAGCCAGGTTTCTTCCTTTACATCGATCTTGGCGCGTTTCACGCCCAGATCCAGGGGATCACCATCAATCTGGCTCACCACGGGCTCCAGGCGGGTGAAGCCGAGCAGGGCCATCACTTCCCGCAGCTGGTGCACCTTCAGCACCCGGTTGACGCGCTGCCGGAACCAGGCTGGCTTGGCCGATAGATCCAGATTTTCGGCTTCGAAACGGCTGCTGCCTGTGCCGCGCCGGAGCCCATCGATGGGGCCGACCAAGGCCCGAAGTTCCTGTCGTTTGAGGGCCTCGGTCTTCTCTGGAGCAACCTCACCGCCACGGATGGCTTCGAGAGCCTCGAAGATCTCAGCAGGCGCTGTACTAGTGAGGGGCTCTTTGATGTGGTCGGGAGCGAAGTCCTCCAGCCACACTTCGAGTTTGGCGGCGCTGGTGATCTTCTCGAAGGCCTTGAGATGATTGCTGATCACCTCCCGCACAGCGTCGATAGGCTGGGGGATCGAGATCGCCGAGATCAACTCGGGAAAGTAGGCGTTGCTGGCGGAACGCACCAGCAGGCGATTGGCATAGCTGCCGCCCTTGCCCTTGCCCTTGCCCTTGCCGTTGTCGCAGAATTCCTGGCCGAAGGGGCCCAGCCAGGGCCGATGCCCCTGGCAGTAACCCAGCGCGGGCCTTTCGTCATCGTCACCTTTGAGTTTCTGCTTGACCTCCGACAACTGTCGGCGGTTGAATTTCTCCATGCAGGCATGGTTCGAGCAGCGCACAAAAATCTCGGTGAAGTCGTTGCCGGCACCGGCCTCATCGAGCCAAAGCGTGGATCGGCAGGTTGTTTTGCCTCGGTGCACAAACTCACGCCAGTCGATATCGCTGAGATGGCCATTGGGGCAGCTCTGCACGAAACGCACCGGCACGACGCGATGTGCCTTCCGATCCGCATCGACGTACTTGCGTTTGTCGAGGCGGGCGCCCTCCACCAGCGGGCGGCTGCGGTAGGTCTTGCCATCAAACTCCCTGGTTTCATCCAGTTGGGCTACAAACCAGTTGGGGAACTCAGGACTGCGGATGCCGCCGGGACGGCTCTGGCCGCCGGGCCCGACGTCGTAGACCGGGGGTTTGCGCAGGCGCAGGGAGCCCACATTGAGGCTCTGGCGCAGCTTGGCGATCAGGCGCGGTTCATCAATCTCCTCAGGGGGCTGATCGGGGCCATACATCCAGAAGTTGAGGCCGCCGATCACCACGGAGCAATCGGGCAGATCAACCATGGCGCCTGGGCCATAGGTGGTGATCAGCTGGCTGTGACGCACCTCGCCCTGGGGGCGGCTGGTGGGCTGGCGGGCCATCAGCTCACCTCCCCATCGCCATCGGGGCGTTGGCGGATCAGCGCGGCGCTGGGCTCCACATCGCGCAGGCTCCAGTTGGCCAGGAACTCCTGCTCCATCGCCTTGAGCTCCTTGAGATCGGGGTCCAGCGGGGTATGGAGCAAGGGCGACACTTCCCCCGCTTCACGGCCGTACTGCAGCAGGCCGCCATTGTCGCGGGCAATGCGGATCCACTTGTCGAGCAGGTTCATGGCCCGCTGGCGAACCTCGGCCTCGGTGTGTTCGCTGAGTGCTGAACGGCGGGCCCGATCACCCAGCCGTTGGGCCACCTCAGCCTGGATGGCATCGATCGCCTCAGCGTTTCCTGCATCCTTGGCCCAGCTGAGCGCGGGGCTGAGGTGCCGGGCAAGCGCCACGGTGATGGCTGGCAGCCCCCGCTGCAGGGCTCTCGACGACCAGGGGGTGACGCTGGTGGCCTCCACATCGCGGTAGAAAACCGAGTGCCAGAAGCTGAAACGCTCGTAGTGGGAGCGGTCGCGCGGTCGGTTGGGGTTGAGCAGCACCACCACCAGGCCAGGACGCTGGTCGTCGCGACCGACGCGGCTGCTGGCCTGGATGTATTCGGCGGTGGTCTTCGGCTGGCCCAGCATCACCATCAGGCCGAGGCGGCTGATGTCAAGTCCCACCGAAATCATGTTGGTGGCTAGAGCGGTATCGACCCGTTGCTTCTCGTTGTCGAAGCTGAGTTCGAGCCGGGCCTTGGTGGTGCTCACTTCTGAGGTGGGCACCCGTGAGGTGAGCTCCAGGGGTTCGTTGGCGATCTTGCGGCGGGCGTAGCGTGTGCTGGTTTCGTTGAGACGACGGCGTTGGTCATAGGTGGTGAGCAGGGAGGTGACTTCTTCTTCCAGCAGGCGGCGTGTGATCCCGAGTTCCTTGATGGTGTTGAAGTAACCCAGAAAGGTCATGTAGGGGTCAACCGGGTTGGGTCCCTTGTCTTCGCCTCGTTTCTCGCGGGCCTTCCGTTCCTTTTCAGCCTGGGCGTAGAGCTTCTGGGCCGTGCTCATCAGGGCCAACCCCACCCGCAGCAGCAGCGCCTTGATGTTGCGACCCGGTGCTGATACACCGACGTAGATCCGTCCTTCTGCTTCGGTGACCGAGGCGGTGTAAGAGAAGAAGGAATCGCGCCGATCGGGGCCTGGGGCCGGGAACACGGCCGGTGGGCTGCACCGGCCGAAGAGGGCCTGCATCTGCTGGCTGGCGCGGCGCACGGTGGCGGTGGAGGCCACGATCTTGGGCCGCACGGTCTGCACTCCAATGGATGTTTCCACCTGGCGGGCGCAGAGTTCATCGATCACGGCTTCATAGAGACCGCCCATCGAGCCGAGTGGGCCTGAGATGAGGTGCAGTTCGTCCTGGATGATCAGATCGGGGGGTTCCAGTCCGTGGGGCAGAAGCGCTCCAGCCTGATCGCTGCCATCACTGGGACCATAGAAGCCCTTGCCTGGCTGGGCATGGGAGACGCGGCCGAATAACTTTCCGGTGGCTCCCACCCATGGCAGGGCGGCGAATTTGTCGACCGTGGCGATCACGAAGGCCGGCAGGCGTTGGTAGAGCATCTCGTCGACAGCCACCAGCGGCAGGGTGCTGTCGCCTGAGAAGCGGCAGGCTCGGTTGCGGCAGCAGACCCTCAGCTCCTTGGGCTGATCGGCATCGGGGAGCAGGCGGAACACCCCGCGGGCCACCGCTGGGCGATCGTCGTGCAGGGATGCTTTGCCCAGCTCGGTGCCGCACCAAGGGCAGTTGTCGATCGGAATCGGCTTGTTATCGCCACCGCTCCAGGCCAGCACGCGGGAGCGGGCACTGTTGTCGTCACCATCTCCCTTGTGCCCCAGCTTGTTGGGGGTGCCGCTCTGCCCCACCCACAAGCCGATCTCAAAGGGCCATTTGCCGAGCCGCTCTGGATCCTTGCGGCGTTCCAGCTCCAGCGCGCAGATCAAGGTGGAAGCCCGGCCGAGCTGATCGAGGGTGAGCAGGCGGAGGGTGTAGCGCATCAGCACGCTCATGCCGGCTGACTCGATCGATCCTTCGTGGCGCAGCCTGCGCAGCACCAACGTGTAGGCCGCCAAACCCAGGTAGGCCTCGGTCTTGCCACCGCCGGTGGGAAAGAACAGCAGATCAATGGTGTCGCGGTCCGCATCGGTGGGCTCGACCATTCCGACGAGATTCATCAGCAAGAAGGCGAGCTGGAACGGACGCCAGCAGGGCTTCACATCGGCTGGCTTAAGGCCGCGCATGATTCCAAACCGCTGACGGGCCGCAGCATCCATCACCCGGTTGGCGATCGCAAAGGCCAGCCGCACCTGTTCGTTCTCCAGAGCCTCGATGCCACGCTCGATCCGCCGGGCCTGCTTGCTGGCTTCCTGCAGAAGCCCCGAGGCCGTGGCCTGTTGCTGCGGGCTGGCCTTGGCCGCGGCAGCGCCCTGCTTCTCGATCCAGTCCGTGTAGGCCTTCACGAGAGGACGCAAGGCCGTCTGAACGGGGCCAGCCCCTTCGCCGGCCAGACGATCCAGATTCGGCATCGAGAGCACTAGGCCGGCTGCTTCCAGTTCCCCAACCCTGGGCAGGACCTTCTCGACGGTGGCCCGGGGCAGCCAGGTGGTGCTGACCTTGTGGCAAGTGCCGTTGGTATCAATTTTGGGGGCCACAGAGATGTTGTGGCCTACGGCGAATTCGTGATCGCCCCGGTAGTGGAGGTTGTTGACGCGATGGTCCCAATCGTTGGCGTTGATCGCCAGATCAGCGGCGCGGGGGTCGCGGCGTTCAAGGAAGCCGGCGCTGCAGGCCACATCCAGCTGCACCTGGTAGGCACTGGCGCGGTCGCGGTCTGCTGCGCTGCGCCCTTCAAAGTGGCGTTCGTTGGTGAGGAACAGGCTCACGGCCACGGCGCCGCTGGGGTAGCCCTGATCGGCAGGTGCAGGCCTCAGGTGCCAGCGGAGCAGCAGGCCATCGCTGCCGGGCACCTCCTTGGACTGAGCCGATCGGCCGTTCGGATCAAATAGCTCGGCCGGGAGGCTGAGGGGCTCGGAGTGGGGTTCGCGTAACCAGGCCTCGTCGGCCTTGCTGTCCTCTGGCGGGGTGGTGGGCTTGTAGGTGGCCCAATGCACGCTGACCTCCAGCCCGGTGGCTGGCGGGATGAGCAGGCTCAAGCCAACGGAACAGGTGAAGAAAACCCGCCGCGCCGGCCCCGCTTCACTGGCGCCGGTGTCATCACCGCTGGCGTTGCTCTTGCGTTTGGCAGAGAGGTTCTGGCCATCGAGGCCGGCGAACTCGTCATCGGCCGCATCGTCAGCGCGGTCGCCGAGGCTTGTTTCACTCGGGATCAGGAAACCGGTCTGGTACCAGCGGTTGGGGGGGCGATCGAGCAGCTCTTCTCGAAGCTCAGAGGCCTCCTCGCCTCGTCCTTCGGCATCCAGCTCCGCCAGCAGGGCGGGGGTGGGCCCCACAAGGTCGAGCTCAAGGGCCCGAATCAGCTGGTCACGGACGGCAGCGCTTGTGGCGTTGGAGGTCAGGGGTTGGCCCTCTGGTGAGGACTCATCCTGGATGAGAGCGGACGTATTGGACTCCATGGCTGTTACGCCTCCTGCCCGCTGCCGAGATATTCGTTCAGCCGCTCAGCGATCAATCGCCGCCGCTCCGCCAGAAACGTCTTGTAGCGCTCAACAGTGAGGAGATCCGGGTCGGTGGGGATGCATTGGCTCTTGAAGGGCTGCTCCCCATTGGCCTCTTGTACCTCCGGAAAGTAGGCGGCAGGTTCCTTGGCACTGATCTTGCGGTTGGCCTTGCCGCTGATGAAGGCAAGGTTGGCGATGTCGTCGGTCTCGCGGGTGGTGGATGTGGTCTTGAGAACAGCCTTGGGGAAGATGTGGTGGAACTGCAGCTGGTGGGCATTGCCCACATGGCTGAGGGCGATGACCAGGTTGGAGTGCCAATCGCGGGCGTCGGCAGCTCGAAAGGCCAGAAACATCGTCTTGAACAGGGCGCTGCGCTGATTGCGGCCTTCCAGCTCCTCTGGAGTGATATCCAACCGACCCACCTGGGTGCGCAGGCGATCCAGCAGCTCCTGGAAGCCCCCGCCATCGCGAAGGATCTTGAGGTCTTGATCGAGCAGGGTTTCGCTGGAGCCCCTGCTGTAGCGGCCCTTGGCATTGGCGAGCAACACCCAACGGCGTAGGCCTTTCTCTTCCTCTGCCGAGAGCTTGTAGGAGCGCTGGGCGCCATAGAAGCCCAGGCTGATCAGCAGGAATGGCGAGGCCAGAAGTGCGGGGCTGGTGATGCCGGCATTGCTGCGCAGGAAGTTGATCGCGAATTCCATGCCCCGGCAGCCATCGTCCCAGCCGCTCTTCAACTCATCCAGGGTGAGGTTGGAAACGGTGAGGAAGCGGGACTGGCCCGTGGCATGGGCGACCAGGTTCTTGAGGTGCAGGCCCAGGTCGAGCTCAAATCCATCTTTCGAGCAATCGGCCTGAAAAGCTTGAAACACGTTCAGGGAACCGCGCCACTTGGCGGTGATCTGAGCGAGGGCGAGATCGGAGCTGCGGAGCTTGGCTCCAAGTGAATTCACTCGAACAAAGATTTCGGTGACCTCGTCGTAGGAGAGGGTGCGCTCCAGTACATCCATCCGGTAGACGTATTTACGGATGTCCTTGAGGCGGTTGAGCCGTTGCGTGTAAATCTCCGCGCGAGGATCATCCAGGCTTGTGATGCCAGCTCGCTTGAGGAAGTAATTGTTGTCATGCGTTCCGGTAAACACCTCGCTGACCTTCACCCACTGGGGCAGCTGTTCAAGTTTGCGGGTGCTGACCACGAAGGTCATCTTGTCGAAGCGCTTTTGGAGTTCATCCTCTGTGGCATCTGCCTCTTCATCGATCGGCTCCTCCCCGTCGTCGCTGTACTCAGCAGCGTCAATGTTGTTGTCGTCAACCTCCGTGACGAAGGGGAGAGCATCCGGGTGCTCCAGGTTGAAGAGCAATTCAATCGGGCGGACGCGACCATTCACCTGAACCGGCTTGCCACGGATCACCGCCGAGAGAGAGGTAAGCCGCTGCTGGCCATCGAGGAGCAGCTGGGTCTTGGCATAGGGATTGGATTGTTGCTCAACTGCAAATGCCTGCTGTGGAACGACCTCATCGGTTTCCCAGATCAGGATGGCGCCGGAGGGGTAGCCCCGATAGAGCGAATCCAGCAGATCACGCACGCGCGTTGATCGCCAGACGTAACGGCGCTGCATTTCAGGCAGCCGCAATTCGCCCCGCTCGATCTTGCTGACGAGTTCTTCAACGGTGGCTTCTGCCTTGGCCATGGATCAGGATTGGGGTGCAGCGAAGTAGAGGTGGTTCAAAGCCTGAATTGGCCTCGGGAAGTGGCTCGCCTCTGGGCTCTTGCAGCGGTGTGCTCCACCCAAAGATCAGGTCTTTTCTGCAGGTAGCTCCTAACCCACGGTTGAATGCCGTAGGGGAAGCCAGACAACACATCACCCATTGAAGAAGCGCGAAAAATGAGGCCTTTCGCCATGAGCGCGCCCGTGAGCCCATCCCCAACGGCGGCGCGAATCGAAGCGACATCATCTTGAATGAACTCACCAAGAAATCCAAGCTCTTCCCCGGTTAGCTGTTGAAGTGCTTGCTTGGACTTCGACAGTTGCACGAGACTATTTAAATGGCGAATCGTGATGCCAATGGCTCGTGTGGCGAGGAGGCATAACGAAAGCAGCAGAGTGATACCTAGCCAGGTTTTGACCGTGGCGACGACTGCTAGTAGGCCTAATGCTTGGAGTAACCAGGTTGGACTCAAAAGCAAGAACAGGCTAAAACTGGCTAGAGCAACTAGGAATTCAGGCCTGATCTTGTCGATGGAGGCCAGGAGCGATAGCCACTCTTTGGTCATTGATCTCGTCGTGCTGAGCGTGCGCTTTCTTCTAGAGCGATGACTGCTCGGAGCATGGCTGGCAACGCCTGAGCACAAATCAGCAACACCTGCTCCGCATCGAGATCGAAGTACTGATGGGCGATTACATCGCGAAAGCCCATGGCGCCTTTCCAGTCGATCTCCGGGAAGTTGGTGGCGAGGAGGCCGGGTTCCAGTTTCTCAAGCCGCTTTAGGGCTTCTCCGGCTGCCAGGAACTGCATACAGATCACATCCAGGCGATCTTGTCCATCCTCGTCATCCAGCAGGGAGGGATCCGCGAGAAGTGGAGCAGCCTTGCGAGTAATCCGCTCCAATGCCTTCCGCAGAGGGGTAAGCAACAGAAGCCGATCAGCCTTCACGCGCTGATGCCCTCCTGCAGGATGGCGCGCCGCAGTGCAGGGTTCATGTGTTCACGCAAGCGCACCAGATCCACCGGGCGCTGCAGCAGCGCTTCCAGCTCCTGCTTCAGATGCACGGTGGCATAGGGGGTGAGGGGATCCAGCTCGACCCACACATCCACATCACTGCTCGATGTGGCCTGGTTGCGAGCGGTGGAGCCGAACAGGCCGATGCGTTGGAGCTGGTAGCGCTGCCGCCAGGTGTCCTGGTGCTCACGGAGGAGCGGAAGCACCTGATCAGGGCTGAGAGCAGGCAGGGCGGCTGAGCTGTTCATAACGCCAGACCGATCTGCTCAGTATCGGTTGAAGTCGCGGTCTTCGCAGGCCTGCCGCGACGTTTGGAGCCTGGAGCAGCTTGGCCTGAACCCTTTTTGCTGTTCTTGGTATGGAGCCCCTGGGCAACCTCTTCCGCATAGCGCTCGGCATTCAGCGCCAACAGCCGCGCGAGCACTTCGTCCCTTATGGCATCAGGCCAGCGGTAGCGCCAGGGCAGACTGAAATCATTGCCCATGCTTTTTAGTTGATTCTCAAAATCAATGGCCAGCTCGGGTTTCGAAAAGTGCAATAGACCATTCTCTATCAATGATTGAATCTCCGGAGACAGTTCGGTGTGATCACTCATATCCAGGTAGTCTAATCCAAAGCCGTAGGAGACTTCTCTGGAGCAGCCAATAGACACAAGTAGTCTTGCGTTTATTTCGGCCCACAAATTCCTCCAGCTGACCATTTCCTCGTCATTGCAGTATGGGCTATTGAATCTTGATTTTATTCCACGCAGTGTCTTGTCGGGGTGTTTGTGCAGCAGTGCCTCTCGGGCGTCAAGAAATTGCTTTTCGAGCTCACCAAGTTCCTTGTTAAGCGCTCCTGTTGGAATTGGTATGGTTTCTAAGCAGGCCGAAGCGACATATCTCAAGTCGTCCTTCAGGGTCGAGGAAAGGAGGCGGGTCCATTCTTCATGCAATGCCGATTGCAGAAGTGCAAAAAAACCGGGACGGGTATTAATAAAGCACCAGACTGCATTTGAGTAAATTGTATCGTTAGTGCCAATGCCAAAAACAAATGAGCTGCTTGTCTCTGCGAGCAAGTAGAATGTGTCAAGGCCCTGCATTGCGGCCATGAGCTCCTTGGCAGGAGCAGAAAATCTATACCAATTTGCCGATTGAAGTCTTTTCGGGCTCATGTGCTCCCTTAAAAGAAGCAGTGTTTCTTCTAGGCAAGAAGCCTCTTGCTGGTTTATGTATAAGACGGACCTGGATGGCTGGGCGAGTGGGTTGTTATTTAGTTCTTCGCCTCCCATGAATGCCTTCATTGCATTAGCTTGTGATGGAAACAGTTTAAAGTGGGCTTGTGCTATTTCGGGCGGAATATTTCCGGTCTTGTTGCCTACAATGAAGCCCTTGTCGCCTGGCTTGCACCCAAGGAATGCGATATTTTGCAACCCGGCCAGTCTTTGGGGTTCAAGGGTGATTGTGCTGTTGATTAGGAACTGATTTATGGATGTGCATCGCCGGCCGTTTAGCACTGATCTGGTAGCGCATTCGCCTTTGTTTATGTGAATAACACTGACAACCACGGACGCCATTCCGGGCCACGCTTTTCTTTTGATCGCTGAGTAAATTACTCCTCCACGCCTGATAATCTCGGTTAGCCCGGAGCGTCTTGTGTCGCCCTGGGAGATTGTGTTGGATGTGATTAAGGATGTCGTTCCGTTTTCTTTCGATAGTTGCCATGACTTGCGCAGGAAATATGCGCAAAGATCTGTTTTCCCTCCCGTATGATCAAAGGCCTCTCTCAGGAAGTCTGTATATGAATCCTCATTTGAATTTGAGAGGGCGACGCTCCCCAAGAATGGCGGATTACCTACAAACACGTCAAACCCACCCTGCTCCATCTCCAAAACCTCCGGAAACTCCAGATCCCAGTGGAAGGGGGTGATCCCCTTGTCACCTGATCTCAAGCGCTCTCGGATCTCCTGGATGGAGTCATCCAGTGCTTCATCGTTGAAGGCACCGGAGAGCATCGCCAGGTAAACCTGCTGCTTGTCAGCCCTGTCCTTGGCCTTTGGTGCGTCAAAGAAGGCGGCAACCATCAGGTCACCCGCTCGGCGTAACCCCTCAGTGGCTTTGATCTGTTTCTGCAGCAACACTTTCTTGCGGTCATAGCCCTCATCGTTGAGGACGTCGTCGCCGAAGCTTTCTCGTCTCGCGATACCCATCTGAGCAAACACCTCGTTTTGCTCGTTGAGGAAGCCCAGCTGAACTTCGCTCATCGCCGCCTGAATCTCCTTTACGGAATGCCCCACCAGCGAATCGCCGCACTTCAAGGCGTGGTCTACAAACGTGAATGGATGGTTCTCGCTGAGTGTCACCAGCCAGAGCGAGAGCTTGGCTAGGTTCACTGCAAATGGGTTCTTGTCCACCCCATAGAGGCAGCTCTGAGCGATCAGCCTCCGGGCATAAATGTCTTTGTCGATGGAGGAGTCGGTTGGCGCTTTGTAGCCATCGCCGTCGTCCCAGGCCTTCACCAGCCAAACCGCCAGGAACCGGCAGACCGCCACCAGGAAGGCACCGGAACCCATGGCGGGATCACACACCTTCAGCGCCAGGATCTGCTCAGCCGTGGGCTGATGGTTGCAGCGCTCCAGCCAGGGGCGGAAGGCTTCGGCCACGATCGGCTCCGTCAGAGCCCTTGGCGTGTAGTGGCTGCCGCTGCGGCGACGTTCAGCCGTGGGCTGCAGGATCAGTGATCCAGCCTGCAGACCCCTTAGGGTGTGGGGCGAGAGTTTTTTATCGAGCGCCACACACAGCTCATTCAGGCTGTTTGCTTCTTTGAGGGCGCTTTTCACCTTGGCGGGCAGCTTGAGCGCAACGCCTGCCTGATCATCCAGCCACTTCTCGCGCTTACTGGCGCTTTGGGCCAGCACTTGCTTGGCGTCCACCACCACGGTGATCGTGATCTTCTGGCGCGGCGGCCGGTAGGTGATGCCCACGCTGGGACCTTCGGCCTGCTCCACCTGGAAGCCCATGATCCCCTCGTACACCGAGCCGATCTGCTCCACATCCAGGGCCCGGTAACTCAGGATCTGGCCGTCGAGCAGCAGCAGCTTGGTGAGCACCTGCTCCACCACGTCGTCGCTGATGGCCGGCACAGAAGTCAACGGCCCATCGCTGTACGACGTGTCTGTCGTGCGGCCCTCCAGGAAGGGGTAAGTATCCGGATCGAACAGATCGCCGTGTCTGGCCGGGAGATAGGCCTCCGTGGAGCCGCCGCCGTCGTAGACGAGCCGGAACAAGCTCAAGAGCGAGGCCCAGGCACCGCGCCGGCCTTCCATGGCGTTTTGGTAATCAGCCCGGTCTTGCCGCAGCCGCTGCGCCAGACCGCCCACGCTGTAGTGCTGGCCGTAGAGCGAATCGGTAGGCATCAGCTCTTCGTCTTCGGCGTAGAGAAGGAACACCAGCCGCAGCAACACGGTGATCAGGCCGCCATAGATGTGGCTGGGGTCCTCTACCTCCAGGCCTGCGGCATCGAAGCCGCGCAGCAGGATCCACAAGGCTTCGAGCACCTGCTCGGCCAAGCGGGTGCTCACCTCGTTCTGCTCCTTGCGGCTCTGCTCCATCAGGGGCCGCAGGCGGGTGTTGCTGGCGCCGCCTTCGAACAGGCGATCGGGCCCCAGCAGCATTTGCAGCGCCGCCAGCATCGGCCGCCCGTCGACGGTGGTCATCGGCTCCATCGGGAAGGTGAGGTGGCCGCTGGATTCGCCGCGCGGGGCGTACACCAACCGCAGGGCCACTCCGTTCCAGAGCAGACCGATCGGGTGCTCGCTTTCCTTGAGTAGCCGCTCCAACCGCTGCTGGGGTGTGGCCTCCCATTGGCGCCGGCCATCCAGGCCCTTGGGCAGCGCGTCAAAGGGCGCACCCAGGGGCAGCTCCTGCACCAGCAGCTGGGCCTTGAGCGGCCCATCCCCCTGGCTGGGTTCAGGGACGAACCAATCGGGGCGGAGCACCTCGTCGTAGTCGTCGAGGTGCACGGCCACCGGCGCCGGGAGCACCTCAGGCTTGCGTAGATCGTCTGGCTGCCAGGCCAGCACCTCCTGGCAGAACAGCTCAAAGCTGGGGGCCACGCTCAGCCACTGCTCGCCAACGGGCTGGTCTTCCAGCAGCTGCTCGAGCCGTTGCTGCCAATCGGCCAAGACCGTGGTGGCACTCTCCGGAAAAAGTCCCAGCCGGTTGAGCACAACAGGCTCCACCACCAGGCCCACCGGTTGGGCCATGCCCTTCCATTCCTCGTGGGTGCGAACACCTGGGACGCGCGGTGGCATCAGGCCTGCCCTCCTGCCTGCAGCGGCCAGAGCACAATCGCGCCGGCAGGCTCGATGCGGGGGGCGGTGGCCACCTCAAAGGTGCGCCGGATGGCAGCCGGCTCCAGTTCCAGATCCCGCTCGATGCGCGCCAGCCGTTTGTCCCAGTAGGAGCGGTTGTCGCGTAGCTGGCGCAGCTCCTGGTCGGCAAAGCCGAAGGCCAGCTGCTCGAACTCGCTGTCGTGCTTGGTGCGGGTCTTGAGGATCCGCTCTCGCTGCTCCTGCAGCACCTTCACGAAGGCGTTGGCCTCGTCGTCGGCGCGCTTGCTCAGCTGACCCTTGGCGCGCTCAGCCCGATCGGCTGCCAGGGATTCGAGCCGGTCCTTGAGTTGCGCCACATCCGCCGGTAGCCCGGCCCGCAGTTGGTGCTGGATCGTTTCATCCACCGCTGGCAGGCGCTCGCGCAGGCTGGTTTCCAGGTCCGCCAGGGCCATGTCGGTCTTGGTGGCGTTCAGCACCCTCAGCCGCCGGGCTGGATCGGCCGGGTCCCATTCGGCCACAAGCTCCAGCACTTCATCGTGCAGGCGAGCAGCGCCGTGGCCATAGAGCGACAGGCGGGCCAACAGGATCAGCTTGGCCGTGTCGTCATGGGTGGCGATCACCGCAGCCCGGCTGAGCTCTTCACCCTGGAACCCGCGCACCAGGAAGCGGTTGAGCAGCCGCTGCACCAGAGGGTGTTCCAGATGCAGGTGCACTCGATCGGCATTCACCTCCTTGGGGTCCTTGAACACCACGGGCTGGGGCGATGTGGTGCGCCGCCATTCCCAGAGCTTCTCGCCAGGGCGGCGGGGGCGCCGCAGCGCATCCAGCACATCCCCCCAGCTCTGCTCGCCTCCGGGCAGCTCATCGGCCGCCGGGAAGATCCATTCGGCCCGCTCGGGATCAGCCTCCGCTGCCGCGGGATCCCTGGGTTTCAGCTGCGGTGTTGCTCCGCTCCCCTGGGCGCTGACCCGCAAGCTGGTGTTGAGCGCATCGCGGAAGAGATCACTGCTGAAGTGGAGCCAGTCTTCCGACTTCTGCAGAGCTTTTTCAAGCCGGGCCACCTGCTGGCGGAGTTCGTCTTCCCGCTCGCGGCTGTTGTCTTCCAGCTCCAGGTTGACTAAAGCCTGGCGGCGTTTGTAGCCCTCCTCCTGATCCACTCCCTGGATCTGCTCCATCACTTCCTGAATGGCGGTGGGATTGATCCCCTTGGCCAACAGCTCATTCAGCCGCCCCACCACCACCGGCGGCAGGGAACCCAAGGTCTTGCGGATCTCCTCGGTCTTCTTGACCAACACGTCGAGCACCCGATCTTCGTCGCGGTCAGCCAGCACGAAGTAATGGCAGAACACCTCGGGAGCGCGCTGCAGGGTGCGGTCGATGCGGCCGTTGCGCTGCTCCATCCGCCCCGGATTCCAGGGCACGTCGAAGTGGAAGAGGTAACGGCAGTGGTTCTGCAGGTTCACCCCCTCCCGGGCGGCATCGGTGGCGATCAGGATGCGGAGCGGATCCAGCTCCGGCGGGCTGTTGAAGCTGCGCTTTAGGGCTTCCCGTTTCTCATCGCCGATGCCGCCGTGGAAGGTTGCGATGCGTTCCCGTTCCCGGTCGCTGCCGGCGATCAACGACTCGATCTGCTCCTGTAGCCAGCGCTTGGTGTCGGCGTACTCGGTGAAGATCAGCAGCCGCTCGCTGTTCCACTGGGCTCCCTCCTGCCCTAGATCCGGGCAGAGGTGCTGCTGAATCCAGCGGCGCAGGTAGGTGATGCGGGCGTCGGGCTCATAGCGGGCCCGCTCGCTGATCCGCTGCATGTCCTTGAGCAGCGTCCACTCCTCGGGCCCTGCGCCCAGTTCGGTAGTAGCCACTGCCAGCCGATGCTCCTGCTCGGCTTCCCGCTCTACGCTGTCTTCATCGGCCTCGGCGCGATCGTCGTCGCCGTCGATGCCCTGCTGCAGCAGCTTCAGTTGCCCAGGATCACGGGCCGTGCGCAGCCGCTCGCCGGCATCGCGCCGCTGCAGCGTGTCGCAGTGCACACCAAGCGTGCGGTGGAAGGCCTCGATCGAGCTGAGCAGGCGCTTCTGCAGGTTGGTGACCACCAGCAGCTCGGCGGCGCGCTGCTTGCTGCTTGCGCCCTTGAGCCTTTGTTCCCGCAGGCTGCGGTAGTCCTTGAGCAGGCGGGCCAACTCAAGCTCAGCGGTGGAGGGATCCAGCCCCTCCAGCACCACGGGCACCACTTCTCGCCTGGGCAGCTCCTCGCCGATCCTGCGCAGGTCTTCCTTGAGGCGCCTTACCAGCACGGGCTCCAGGTCGGCCTTGTTGCGCACCGGCACCCCGCGGCAGAAGCGGGTGGGGTCAAGGATTTCCAGCAGGGCCGAGAAGCTGTTGCTGTGGCCGTTGTGGGGCGTAGCTGAGAGGAACAGCTTGTGCTCAAAGCAGCCGGCCAAGCCACGGATGGCGCGGGTGAGCTTGGAGTCGACGGCAACCTTGGAGCCACTGGCCGGTGCGGCGTTATGAGCCTCATCGAGGATCAGCAGAGCCCTCTCGCCATCCCCCAGCCAATCGCGCAAGGGCCCGGCATAGTCTTCGTTGCGCACCAGCGCATGGCTGAGGATGAAGCGGGTGTGGGTGGCCCAGGGGTTGATGCCCCAGCCCCGCTCCCGCCGCATCCGTGACACGTACTCACGGTTCATCACCTGGAAGGGCAAGCCGAAGCGGCTTTCCATTTCGCCCTGCCACTGCAGCACCACCGACGGCGGCGCCACCACCACCACGCGCTGCGCCTTTTGCCGCAACAGCAGCTCACGCATGATCAGCCCGGCTTCGATCGTCTTACCTAGGCCGACGTCGTCGGCGATGAAAAGAGCCACCCGCGGCATCCGCAGGGCCTTGCGCAGCGGCTCCAGCTGGTAGGGCTTCACATCGATCCCCGCCCGCAGCGGCGATTGGAAAAGCCCCGGGTCGGTGGCCGTCACGCAGTTCCACTGCAAGGTATGCAGGTAACTGGAGAAGACCTGCGGGTCATCAAAGCCCCGCTGGCCGATCGTGTCCCAGGTGCTCTGGCCCAGCACTCGGGCATCCACCTCATGCTCCCAGAACACTTCGGTGATCTGGCCATTGGCGTCGTCATCGAGGCAAGCCAGGCGGACCACGGTGTCGCGGCCTTCCTCTTCTGGCGCCCAGACCTCCTCCACCAGGTGGTGGTGGCTGCGACAGTGGACTACGCAGCCTTTTGTGATTTGGGTTCGAAGCAGTTCAGCCATGTATCAACTCCAGCCAGAGCAGGTAGACGCCGGTAACTGTTTGAAAAGATGACGCCTCTGCCGTTGAATAGGCGGCCAATGC
>Ga0214923_10004433_pt1 | contig 16946 bp, 8 predicted proteins | sample LL1510_MetaG_FD_177993 | JGI IMG/M metagenome (GOLD analysis project Ga0214923, IMG submission 177993) | Freshwater microbial communities from Lake Lanier, Atlanta, Georgia, United States - LL-1510 | ecosystem: Environmental > Aquatic > Freshwater > Lake | place: USA: Georgia | collected 2015-10-15 | reverse complement strand
CCTGACGCAGGCGTGCTTCCTTATCACTCAGCGAAGCGATGTTTTGGCGCTGATTTTCGGAAGTCTGCTTCAGCTTTTCATGATCACTAGCCAGAATCTGATGCTTCACAGCCAGGTTTAGCAACTCTTGGTAAATGTCGCGCATCAAAGCGAAGACGGGTAACGTTGTCTGCTCCGTATCCGGGTTTGGAAGCTGCCGAAAGAGGAGGCCCATCAGATCGAAGATCTGTGACGTCGTCTGCTCCGTCATGATGCTCACAAATAGCACCCAAGTCAAGCAACTCCCAAATGCTTGAGCCAAAATGGCTACGGTAATAAGTTTTATTTAAAAGAACAAATAAAAAATGTTTTTTTCATTTTTTTTATAGACATATTAATATTAACAGGTAAATACTAATAATTATAAAAATATTTAGATCTATTACTCATTATAATTATATTTATACTTTTTTTTAATTATTGTTATTTTCAGAGAAAATATTTTTTAAACTATAAATTAAAATATTTTGGAATGGAACATAGTTTATTTTATTTTTTTTTTAATTCTTCATGATTTATATTAAGAAACTATTATAATTTAAAATTTTGTAAAACATGAATAATTAAACATATTTATATATAATTTTATATTATAAAATTTAATAATACAAAATTATATTATAAATACTAATTATAGTTTTAGTATTTATTATTATTTTTAAAGAAACTTAATATATTTAAAATTAATAATATTATGTAATGTAATAAAGTTATTTGTAACAAAATAATAAAAGTTTATTGTTTTGCTAGGCATCAAAGGCCTAGGTGTTCCACGTGAAGACGAAGACCGCGCTCAGCACATCAACGAATATCCTTAAGGACACCGTGCTCTGTCTCGTACTTAAGCGCCTCTTCCATCTCTTGCTCTGACCCATTGAAACATTCTTTCAGGGGCCTCGCTTTCCAGGGTTGATGCTCGGCATACCATTTAGCATTGAGCTCAAGGATTTTATACCTTACAAACTCGGCCAGCTCGGGAAAAACTTCCAACTCAACAAGCACCTCGCGCCACAACTTCCAGAGGTTTAGCTCCTTTTGAAATGCAAGCCATACCTCTTGTTTCTTGGCATACTGGTTGGCGCGCGCTGCTTGCAAGGACGGGTTAGTAAGCCGAGCGAGCTGTGCTTTTTCCTCTTTCTGCTGTTTGTGCTGAAGCGCATTGCGGAGCTGTGTCGAGGAAAAGCGGGGCATCAGGCGGTTGTTCGTGTAAACACAAACTAAGCGGTTTTCACTGCACTCAGTATGATTATGCAGCGATAAGAGCCTTGAGCCAAAATGGCTACGGTAATATATTATAATTAAAAGAACATACATTAAGTTATTATATCATTTTTTATATTTTTTAGGTATATTTTGTTATAATTAAATATGTTCATTCAAAAATCTAAAATATTATTCTAGCAAACTATTATTTATAAATTTATGTTTCTGCAAACTAAAATAATTAATTATTTATAAATATATTATCCTAGTAATTTTAAATAATTAGTTATTCATAAATCTAAAATATTATCCTAGTAATTTTAAATAATTGATTATTAAATATATTTATTAATTTCTATTTTATTTATTGTTATTTTCAGAAAAATTAAACTTAAACTACGTTCCGTTCCAAAATAATTTGTAAATCTTAAATTATTGCATCATCAGAGAAATTATATAAATTTAAAAAAAAATAAAATAAACTACGTAGTTTATTTTATTTTTTCTGAAATTTTTGGAACGCTGTTTAATTTCTCTGAAAATAACAAATATTTTAGATTTATTAATAATAATTATTTTAGTTTGTCGGCAAAATATTATAGATTTATAAATAGACCTATTTATCATTATATATTATGGTTGCATTTATTATAATATTATTTAAAATAAACAAAGTTCCAATTATTAATTATACATGTATATATTTATTATTATAAGTTATAATTATTGCTTTTTATTTATTAAACCAATAATTTAAATACAATAATAGAAATTTAAATTTTAAGTTTTATATTTTTTATTGATTTTTAAATATACTGATAATAAACAGTAGGTGAAATATATGATAATGAACATGTCAAATATTATAATTAAAATTCAAAATATTTTATTTCTGGCTAATCAAAATATAATATTATATTTTGAAATCTATAATATTTTAATAAATTATAATTTAAAATCCATAATATTTTATTTTGGGCTAATTGAATATAAAGAACGAATGAAAACTATATAATGCTACATTCAAAAATATTTTATTTTTAAGTTTATAATATTATGTTATAATTTTTGGAACGCGGTTTATTTTTTTTAAAAATAGTAATAAATAAATTAATAATTTTTTTATTAATTTATTTATATATATGATAAAAAACTATATTTTTTTCATAATAATAGTATTTATATTTTTTGTTTCCTATCATTGTTATGTATGTTATTATAATGAAAAATTTAATGTTATACATAATATTGATTTTTATGTGATATCATTAAATAAACCTGATAGAGTAGAAAACATAAAAAAACAAACTGAAATAATTAATAAAATGAATAAAGATGATAATATAAATAATAATAATATAACGATTCATTTTGTAGATGCAATTGTAGGAAAAGATTTAAATTTAGAATTATTAGTTAAACAAAATATAATTCGTGATTTTATTATATATGATAATTCAGCTAAAACATTTAATGGTAATATATTAAATAGAAAAAACGAAATAGGATGTTATTTGAGCCATTTAAAAGTATATGATATAATAGATGAAAAAAGTAATAAAAATAAATATGGATATAGTATAGTATTTGAAGATGATTTTGTAATTAACTATAATTTTTTAAAGGTTGTTGATGAATCTATAACTAAACTACAACATATAGATTTTGATTTATTATTTTTAGGAATTCTTGGTGAAAAAGGTGACCAAGTCATAGATAATATTTATAAAACATTGGCAGGATCTTATCAAACACACGCATATTTAATTAATAATAGAAATATAAAAAAAATAAAAGAATCATTAAAATCAATTGATGCAATTATTGATATCAATATTTTTGAAAAAGCAGAAAATGGCGAATTAATAGTATTCCGTTTAGATAATACAATTGCAGATCAAGGAAATTATGGCACTGATATAAGAAATCATATATAATTTATCTTTCACTACATTTGATTATATTAACTATAAAGAAAAATATATAAAATTTTATAATTTTTCTGAAATTGAGAATAATTATTTAAAATTGCTAAGACATATTTTATATTTATACATAATAATTATTTTAGTTTATATAAAAAATAATATTTTAAATTTATGAATAATTAATTATATTTAAAAATGTTATGATAATATTTAAATTTATAAATAATAATTATTAAAAATCCCAAGATAATATTTTAGATTTATGAATAATTTAAAATATTTAGATAATAAACGAAGTTATTCATGATAATTTTCCATCCCATCCAGGTATACATTTTTTAAATAATACATCAAATTAATAATAATTTAGTTGTACGAACACAAAATAATCTATGTAATATTATTCCTAAAATAAATAAAAAAATTAGAATATTTGTAAATTTTATATAATATTTTTGTAAAATAAATATTTAAAGATAATAAATTATTAGTACACCTATTATTGTAAATAAAAAATTTATTATTACTATATCAAATACATGATACTATGAATATCCTTATTAGATTCACCAAATACTTTATTATATTTACATAATATATTTATAGACTAAGGAAAAATTATATGGAACTAAACAAAGTTCTGTTTAGTAATTTTATATTTAATTTATTAATAAACAAAGTTAACAAAGTTCCCAATATTTAAAATATTACCTATAAAAAATTTATTTAATATCTTAGGTTAGTTATGATATATTCAAAAATAATAATAAATATTTTTAATTAGGGAACTTCATTAACTTTGTTTATTTTAATTTAAAAAAATATAATCTATTATATAAGAAAAAAGCAATGTTTTATAATTACTAATAATTATAAAGCTTGCTTCCGTTTAAAACTTTTTTAATTTATTAAAAAAATGGTCAGCCTTATAACAGTCTGTCCTCGGGTATTCCTATAGGTCTTTATGAAAGTTTATCTATATTATTTATGACTTGTTTATTAATTTTCATAATACGTTTTTTAGGTGTAATTAATTTTATTGGAACCGTTTGTTTTTCATTTTTATTAAATAAACTGATAATAAATAGTAAAAAAAATAAAATATAATAAATATGTTAATATATATATATATATATATATAAAGTCTGATAAAAAATTATGTGTATTTATTTTTGGTTTCATAATTATAATAATTTATATATAAATTGAATGATAACACTATTTTATAATAAAATGAATAAGCCTATTTTTTTCTTAGTCTAATAATAATTAATTTAAGTTTGTAGGATAAAAAGATTTATAATAATTTTCTAAAATAATAATTTAGATTTATGACTAATTAATTATTTTAAATTATAAAGATAATATTTTAGATTTATAAATAATAATTATTTAGGTTGCTTGGAAATATCATTTACAAAAGATGTTTTACATTATGTAATACCTTTAACATGTATATTAACAATAAAGAATTCTAATATGGATTTTGTAAAGATGTTAAATGATATAAAAGAAAATCCAGAATTATTAGATACATTTGATGACCAATGTTTAATATGGTGGAATAAAAAAGATTTAATAGATTTAATAAAAGATATAATAAATAGATATTTTGATAAAAATTCAAATAATGATTATCTTCCACATAATATATCAGTTCAATTTAAGATGTCATTACAAAGTTTAATAGATAATCCAAAAGAGTTATTAGAGTTAATAACTGAATGTTTAAAACCAAAAGATATAGAAAAAAAACAATTTGGAGAAGTCTTTACACCAATGAATTTGGTAAATGAAATGTTAGATAAATTACCAATAGAAGTATGGAAAAATAAAAATCTTAAATGGTTAGATCCATGTTGTGGTATGGGTAATTTTCCAATAGCAGTATATTTAAGATTAATTGAAGAATTAAAAGAAGTTATACCAAATAAAAAAGAACGAAAAAAGCATATATTAGAAAATATGTTATATGTATGTGAGTTAAATAAAAAAAATGTATTAGTATGTAAACAAATATTTGATATCAATAACGAACTAAAATTAAATATTTATGAAGGAGACAGTTTAAAAGTAGATTATAATAAAGAATTTAAAATAAAACAATTTGATATTATAATTGGAAATCCACCATATAATGCATCAGGAACAAAAGCATCAGGTAATACAATATGGCAATTATTTGTAAATAATAGTATTAAATTACTAAAACCAAATGGTTATATTTGTTTTATTCATCCTAATGGTTGGAGAAAACCAAATACAGAAAAAGGTAAATTTTATGGATTATTTGAAAAAATGACAAAAGAAAATACAATGTCATATTTAGAAATTCATGATACAAAAGATGGAATAAAACAATTTAATTGTGGAACACGATATGATTGGTATATATTACAAAAAAAAAAAAATGAAAATCATAAAACTAAAATATTAGACCAAAATAATATTTTATACGAGATAAATTTAAATAAATATAATTGGTTGGCAAATTGTGAATTAGAATTAATTGATAAATTAATAGCCCATGAAAATGAAGAAAAATGTAAAGTATTATATTTTCGTAGTAATTATGGTGCTGATAAAAAATGGATATCAAAAATAGAAACCAAAGAATTTAAATATCCAGTTGTTCATTCAACACCAAAAGATAAACCACGTTTTGTATGGTCAAATAGAAATGATAATGGATTTTATGGAGTTAAAAAAGTTATATTTGGTGAATCTGGTATATATAATCCAATTATTGATATTGATGGTAAATATGCTATGTCTCAAGGTGCTATGGCTATTATTATAGATGATATTAAAGAAGGCGAAATATTATCTAAATTTTTATGTTCATCAGTATTTAATAAAATAATTAAAGCTTGTTTATGGTCATCATTTAGAATTGAATGGGGTATGTTTAAAGATTTAAAAAAAAACTTTTATGAATTATTAGATGATAAAAAATTAGAAAGCAATAAAATAATAGAACAAGAAAATAAAAATGAAATTATAACTTTAACTAAAAAGAAAACAATGAAAGCAAAAATAGATACTAAAATTACAAATAAAGATAAATAAATTGATGAACTTAATGATTTTTAAGTATCAAAAAATAAAACATTAAACCAAAAATAAATATTATAAATGATAATATTATATATGAAGAAAAATCAGAAATTGAAGTTAAAAAGATTAACAACAATAAAGTTAAAACTAATACTGATATTGAACGGGTAAATATATAAATATGTAATTTATATTTTACCCCTAATTTCTCTAAAAATTCTAAAGATATTGTTAGAGAATAAACTTTAACAAAAAAATATTTTATTTATTAACATATAAAAAATATAATTTTTATAATTTTTTATTAGACTAATAAAAAAATAGGCTAATTCATTTTAATATAAATTATTATATGACTGAAGAAAAAATATGTTAATTTTGCCGGGAAAATAAATGAAGTTAACGAAGTCTCCCTATTTATAATCATTTTTAAAAATAATTATTTAAAATTGTTAGAATAGGGAACTTTGTTAACTTTGTTTATTTTAGATTTATAAATAATAATTATTCTAAGTTTGCCAGGTAAATTAATAAAGTTAACGAAGTTAACATTTATAATAATTTTCTAAAATAATAATTTAGATTTATGAATAATCAATTATTTAAAATTACAATGATTATATTTTTATATAAATAATAGTTATTTTAAGTTTATTAAAAAACTAGATTTATAATAATTTACTAAAATAATAGATTTATGCTTAATCAATTATTTAAAATTGTTAGAATAGGAAACTTTGTTAACTTTGTTTATTTTAGATTTATAAATAATAATTATTTAAAGTTTGTTGGAAAACTAGATTTATAATAATTTACTAAAATAATAGATTTATGACTAATCAATTATTTAAAATTGTTAGAATAGAGAACTTTGTTAACTATGATTATTTTAAATTTATAAATAATAATTATTTTAAGTTTGCCAGAAAAATAAACAAAGTTAATGAAGTTCCCATTAATAATAACTTTTTAAAATAATAGATTTATAAATAATTAATTATTTAAAATTGTTAGAATAGGAAACTTTGTTAACTTTATTTAATTTAGATTTATGGGCGTGTTTAGTATCATCTTTTCTGATTACTGTTTAGTATTAACCTTATTGAAAAATAATAATAATAATAATTAATAAACAAAGTTAACAAAGTTCCCAATATAAAATAATTATAAAACTTGTTTCCATTTAAGGAAGTAAGCTTTATTTTATTTTATTTTATTTTATTTTATTTTATTTTATTTTATTTTATTTTATATTAGAAACTTCATTTATTTCAGATTTATAAATAAACGAAGTTCCCAATTATTTAAATAATAATTATTTAAGTTTGCCTGAAAAATAAATGAACAAGTTAACGTCGCCTCCCTCATTTATAATCATTTTCTAAAATAATAATTTAGATTTATGATTAATCAATTATTTAAAAATACTAGAATGGGATTTTTTTTTATTTTAGATTTATAAATAATAATTATTTTAAATTTACCCGGAAAATAAACGAAGTTTATGAAGTTAACGTAGTTTTTCCCATTTATAACCATTTTATAAAATAATAATTTAGATTTATGATTATTGTTATTTTCAGAAAAAATATAAAATAAACAAAGTTCCTTTTTTAAACTATAAATTAAAATATTATGGAACGGAAAGTAGTTTATTTTATTTTTTTTTATTTTTTTTTATAATTTATCTGGGGATGCAATAATTTAAGATTTAAAAATTATTTTGGGAACTTCGTTAACGTAGTTTAATTTTCTGAAATTTTTATAATTTCTCTAAAAATAACAATAATCAATTATTTAAAATTACTACAATAGGGAACTTTGTTAACTTCGTTTATTTTAGATTTATAAATAATAATTATTTTAAGTTTGCCTGAAAAATAAACTAAGTTAAATTAACGTAGTTCCCCCCATTTATAATCATTTTATAAAATAATAATTTAGATTTATAATTAATCAATTATTTAAAATTACTAGGATAGGGAACTTTGTTAACTTCGTTTATTTTAGATTTATAAATAATAATTATTTTAGTTTGCCGGGAAAAAATAAACGAAGTTAACAAAGATCCTATTTATAATAACTTACTAAATAATAGATTTATGATTAATCAATAATTTAACATTGTTAGAATAGGGAACTTTGTTAACTTTGTTTATTTTAGATTTATAAATAATAATTACTCTAGGATTGCCGAGACAAATAAAAGAAGTTATCGAAGATCCCATTTATAATAACTTACTAAATAATAGATTTATAACTAAATAATAATTTAAAATTGTTAGAATAATATTTAGATTTATAAATAATAATTATTTTAAGTTCAATGGAAAAATAAACAAAGTTAACAAAAATCCTATTTATAAGAAACGCAAATATCATTTACAAAAGATTTTTTACATTATGTAATACCTTTAACATGTATATTAACAATAAAAAATTCTAATATGGATTTTGTAAAGATGTTAAATGATATAAAAGAAAATCCAGAATTGTTAGATACATTTGATGACCAATGTTTAATATGGTGGAATAAGAAAGATTTAATAAATTTAATAAAAGATATAGTAAGTAAATATTTTGATAAAAGTTTAAATAACGATTATCTTCCACAAAATATCTCAGTTCAATTTAAGATGTCATTACAAAGTTTAATAGATAATCCAAAAGAATTATTGGAATTAATAAATGATTGTTTAAAACCAAAAGATATAGAAAAAAAACAATTTGGAGAAGTTTTTACACCAATAATTTTGGTAAATGAAATGTTAGATAAATTACCTATAGAAGTATGGAAAAATAAAAATCTTAAATGGTTAGATCCTGCAACAGGAATGGGTAATTTTCCAATAGCAGTATATTTAAGATTAATGGAAGAATTAAAAGAAGAAATTAAAGATATAAAAGATAGAAAAAAACATATATTAGAAAATATGTTATATATGTGTGAATTAAATAAACAAAATGTATTAATATGTAAACAAATTTTTGATATAAATAATGAATATAAATTAAATATTTATGAAGGAGATAGTTTAAAAGTAGATTATAATAAAGAATTTGAAATAAAACATTTTGATATTATAATAGGTAATCCACCATATCAAAAAGAAAATAAAAAAAATGATACGGCTAGAGGAGGAACTAACAATAATTTATATTTGGATTTCATAAATAATGCTATATCATTATTAAAAAAAAATGGTTACTTATTATTTATTCATCCATTAAATTGGAGAAAAATAGGTTCTAAAATATTTACAGAATTTATTAATCGTAATATACATTATTTAAAATTAAATTATGGGGGTGAGTTTTTTGAAAATGTATCCGTAAAAACTGATTATTATGTATTAAAAAATTCAAATAGTAAAAATTATAAAAGTATTATTGAATTTATTAATAATAAAGAAATATTTACGTCTAGTGTAATTATATCCAATACATTAAAATTTATACCAAATATATTTAACGATCATATAAATTCTATATTATATAAAATAAATAGTTATGGAAAACAATATGAATGTATTATATCAAGCGATTGTCATAAAACACGTCAACATGTAAAAAAAGGTAAAACAGAATTATTTAAATATCCATTATTTAATACATCAGGTAATCCATTAGAATATTTTAGTTCAAAACCACATAAAAATCAATATTCAAAAAAAATTATATTAAGTAACAGTGGCAAATTATCACCATTTTACGATGAAGGAATATTAGGAACTACCCAGGATTCAATGTATATATTAGTTAATTCTAAAGAAGAAGGAAATATTATAATTAACACAATAAATAGTGATTTATTTACTTTCTTAATACAAATATGTCAATGGGGTAATTTTAGAAATGAGGCTTCATTATTTACATATTTTAAATATCCTAATTTTAATATAATAAATAATTCTAAAATAGATAATGAATTTATAAATATATATTATAAATTAAGTGAAGATGAAATTAATTTTTTAAAAAATTTTTATTATAACACAAATATTAAAAATAAATAAAGTTAATAAAGTTCCCTAAATAATAATAATATTATAATGATATAATTACAAAAAATATCAAAAAATTCTAATACAATAAGTAATAAAATTATGAAAGCATTTAAAAAATATCAAAAAAATATAAACTAATATTACAAATAAAAATAAATAAATTATTGATAATGAACTTAATAATTATAAAGTATCTAAAACATCAAACACCAATATAATCCTTAATAATGCAGAGAATGAAACAAAATAAAAAATAATATAATAAAAATAATAATCTGATGAACTTTATAAGAAATTTTATTTATTAACATAAAAATTTATATTTTATTATATATAGACTAATATAATTATAGTCATATTCATTTTATTATAAAATAATATTATTAAATTTATGAGAACTTTGTTTATTATTATAATTATAAAATTAAAATATATAGTATTTTTTAATAAAATTATTATGTCCATATTATTGCTATTATCAGATAAATTATAAAAATTTTAGAAAAATTATAATATAATTTTTTAAACTATAAATTAAAATATTTTGAAACGGAACGTAGTTTATTTAATTTTTTCTAAAATTTTTATAATTTCTTTGAAAATAAGAATAATAAATAAACAAATTTTTAAGTTTTGATGGAAAAATATTTTAGTTTAGATGTATTTATTATTATTTGTTTCATTTACTATTTATTATCAGTTTATTTAAAATTTACAAAATAATAATTTAAATAATTGTGATTAACGAAGTTCTCTATTATTTTATATAAACAAATTTGTATAATAAATGAAGTTAAAGAGGTTTCCTTAAATTAATAATATAATTTTCTAAATAAATAATTTAGATTTATGACTGAACATGTTTATTATCTTATGTTTATATTAATGTTTATTATCAGTTTATTTAAAAATGTAAACTTATAATTTAAATGTTTGTTGTTTATTGATTTTAATAATAATTTAAATAATTAAAATTATTATTAAAACTAATAATTTTGGTAATAAACGTTCATTAAATTAATGGGTATGTTTATTATCTTCAGTTATGATTAGTGTTTATCATAACCTTGTTGAAAATAATAATATAAATAAATTGGCTTTCTATATATATTTATTATTATATTTTAAATTATTAAAATATTTTTTGTTTATTATTATTTTATAAATAAAATAATAGGAACCACTCTTATTTAAATTATTATTAAAACTAATAAATAAAATTTCTTTAAATAAAATAATAGGGAACTTTGTTAATTACAATTAGTTAAATTATTAATTTTTAATTTTTAAATAAATTTATAAATAAATAGTAAATGAAACAAAAGATAATAAACATGTCCAATAATAAGTTGCTAGAATAATATTATAGATTTATAAATGAAGTTCCGTAATCTATTATTTAAAATTATTAGAATAATAATTATTTTAGTTTGTTATAAAAATAAACATTCTCAGTTTAAATTTATAAATAATAGTTTGTAGAATAATATTATAGATTTATGAATATTATTTAAAATTACTAGAATAATAATTATTTTAATTTGCCGGATAAATAAATGAAGTTAATAAAATTTCCATATTAGATTAATAGTTTGTAGAATAATATTATAGATTTATGAATATTTTAAATTTATAATAGTTTGTAGAATAATATTTTAGTTTTCCGAAAAAATATTTTAGATTTATAAATAATAGTTTGTAGAATAATATTATAGATTTATGAATAATTAATTATTTAAAATTGTTATAATAATAATAATTATTTTAGTTTGTCAGAAAAATAAACAAAGTTCCATTAATTTATAAATAATAGTTTGTAGAATAATATTATGAATAATTAATTATTTAAAATTGCTATAATAATTATTATTTTAGTTTGCCGGGAAAATAAACAGAGTTCCATTGATTTATAAATAATAGTTTGTAGAATAATATTATGAATAATTAATTATTTTATTCTCGTTTTCAGAGAAATTATAAAAATTTTAGAAAAATTAATATTTTAATTTATAATTTATTGTTATTTTCAAAAAAATTATAAAAAATTTATAAATCTTTAATTATTGCATCCCCATAGAAATTATAAAAATTTCAGAAAAAATAAAATAAGTTAACGTAGTTTAATTTTTCTAAAATTTTTATAATTTATCTAAAAATAATAATTTATTGCTATAATAATTATTATTTTAGTTTGCAGAAAAATAAACAAAGTTCCATTGATTTATAAATAATAGTTTGTAGAATAATATTATGAATAATTAATTATTTAAAATTGCTATAATAATAATTATTTTAGTTTGCAGGAAAAGTATATTTTAGATTTATAAATAATAGTTTGTAGAATAATATTATGAATAATTAATTATTTAAAATTGCTATAATAATTATTATTTTAGTTTGCTGGGAAAGGAACTCCGTTTATTTTAGATTTATAATAATTTGTAGAATAATATTATAGATTTATGAATAATTAATTATTTTAAATTGCTATAATAATTATTATTTTAGATTTATAAATAATAGTTTGTAGAATAATATTATAGATTTATAAATAATTAAATATTTTAAATTGTTATAATAATAATTATTTTAGTTTGTCGGAAAAGTATATTTTAGATTTATAAATAATAGTTTGTAGAATAATATTATAGATTTATAAATAATTAATTATTTTAAATTACTATAATAATTATTATTTTAGTTTGCCGGAAAAGTTTTTAGATTTATAAATAATAATTTGCTAGAATAATATTATAGATTTATAAATGGACATGTTTAGTATAATCAGTTCGGATTACTGTTTAGTATTAACCTTATTGAAAAATAATAATAATAATAATAATTAATAATAAACAAAGTTTTCAATAAAACATAATAAATGAAGTTAACGAAGTTCCCAATATAAAATAATTGTATGTTTAAGGAAGCAAGCTTTATTTATTTTATTCTATTATAATTATTTTATATTGGGAACTTTGTTAACTTCGTTTATTATTTTTAAATAAAGTTAATACTAAACAGTAATTCAAACTGATGATACTAAACATGTTCAATAATTAATTATTTTATTGCTATTTTCAGAGAAATTAAACTACGTTCCAAAATAATTTTTTAAACAATAAATTAAAATAATTTTTAAAACCATAAATTAAAATATTTTGGGAACTTCGTTAACTTATTTTATTTTTTTATAATTTTTATGGGGATGCATTAATTAAAGATTTATAAATTTTTTGGAACGTAGTTTAATTTCTCTAAAATTTTTATAATTTATCTGAAAATAACAATAAATTACTATAATAATAATTATTTTAGTTTACCGGAAAAATATTTTAGAATTATAATAAGTTTGTAGAATAATATTTTAGATTTATGAATAATCAATTATTTTAAATTGCTATAATAATAATTATTTTATTTTACTGGAAAAATATTTTAGATTTATAATAATTTGATAGAATAATATTATAGATTTATGAATAATTAATTATTAAAAATTGCTATAATAATAATTATTTTAGTTTACTGGAAAAATATTTTAGATTTATAATAGTTTGTAGAATAATATTATAGATTTATGAATAATTAATTATTAAAAATTGCTAGAATAATAATTATTTTGGTTTGCCGGAAAAGTATTTTAGATTTATAATAATTTGCTAGAATAATATTATAGATTCATGAATAATTAATTATTTTAAATTGTTATAATAATTAATTATTTTAGTTTGCAGGAAAAGTATTTTAGATTTATAATAGTTTGTAGAATAATATTTTAGATTTATGAATAATTAATTATTTTAATTTTATTGCTATTATCAGAGAAATTATAAAAATTTCAGAAAAATTATAAATTATTTTTTAAACCATAAATTAAAATACTTTTATAATTTTTTTGAAATTTTTATAATTTCTCTGAAAACGAGAATAAATTGCTAGAATAATAATTATTTTATTTTACCAGAAAAATATTTTAGATTTATAATAGTTTGTAAAATAATATCATAGATTTATAAATAATTAATTATTTTAAATTACTATAATAATTATTATTTTAGTTTGCCGGAAAAGGAACTCCGTTTATTTTAGATTTATAAATAATAGTTTATAGAATAATATTATAGATTTATAAATAATTAATTATTTTAAATTGCTAGAATAATAATTATTTTAATTTGCCGGAAAAATATTTTAGATTTATAAATAATAGTTTGTAAAATAATATTATAGATTTATGAATAATTAATTATTTTAAATTGCTAGAATAATAATTATTTTAGTTTTCCAGATAAGTATTATAGATTTATAAATAATCTATTATTGCTATTTTTAGAGAAATTAAACTGCATTCCAAAAATTTTAGAAAAATTATAATATAATTTTTTAAACCATAAATTAAAATATTTTAGAATGGAACGTAGTTTAGTTTAATTTTTTTAAAATTTTTGGAACGCAGTTTAATTTCTCTGAAAATGATAATAATTACTAAAAATAATAATTATTTTAGTTTGCCGGGAAAATAAACAAAGTTAACGAAGTTCCCATTTTAGATTTATAAATAATAGTTTATATAATAATATTTTAGATTTATGAATAATCAATTAAATTGCTATAATAATAATTATTTTAGTTTACCGATAATATAAACAAAGTTCCTATTTATCATTCTATTTTAGATTATTATTTATAACAATATTAATTAATATGTGTAGTATCAATAATTAAATTATTTAAAAATATTTTTATAAGTGAAATACAAAGGTAATAAATATATAAGAAGACTTATCAATATTTTATATTTTTAATATGATAATAAATAATAATCTAAAATTATAACAATAAAAAGTAAATCAAAATGAAAATTATTTTTTTTTTAATTAAAAATAATTCATAAAATAAACAAATTTAACAAAATTTTAGCTAAATAAATAAAGTTTATATTATTATTAATTGGATGAACAATTATCTTTATTTAATTTATTATAAAATAATAATTTTATAATAAAATAAACGAAGTTCCAATTATAAAATAAACAAAAATAATAAATGAGTTATTTTATAAATTGAATGAAGATATTTATTTATACAATATAATATTAATAAAATTGTAATAAATAACTTAAAATAAAAAATGATTTATATAATTATTAAAATTAATAGTTTATAATTAATTATGTTTGATTTTACTGTCGCATTTATTGGGTTGCCTTCATCTGGTAAATCATCAATTATAAATTCTTTATGTTTTAAACGTATTCAACAAACCGGAATATGTAGAACTACAACTGAATATAAATTAATTGATGATACATTAATTGATGATGCTAATAATAAATTTAAAATTATTGATCTTCCAGGAATATGTGATTCTGATGAAAATATTAAATCTTCTGAAGGAACAGATTTTAATGAGCTTACATATGAACATATTACAAATGCAAATTTAATTATTTGGACATCTGATATTAATAAAGCTTTTATAACTACTCATGAAGTTGAAGAATTTAATAAAATAAAAAAATATATAAAAGAAAGAACAGAAAAATCGGGAACATTATATTATATTATTATTATGTTATCCAAATGTGATAAATTATATTCTACTAAAAAAAAAAAAAAAAAATCTATAAAAAAAAAAAATAAAAAAATAGAAGACTCAAATAAAAAAACTAATATAAATAATATTATAAATAAATTTAAATTAAAATTTCCTAATGATGTTATATTATTATTTAATGCATTTAGTAGATCATACCATAATAAAAATAGTTCCGCAACTCTTAAAAAATTTATAAATAAAACTTTTAATGGAATCCCAACAAATTATAATATTGATTTTGATATTAGTAATTATATGAAACATGAATTAGAACAACAAAAATTATATTATAATCATTTTTTGAAAAGTTTTGAAGATTTTGTTAATGATAAAATTACAATTGATATATTAAAAATAAAATGGAATAAAGTTAATGATTTATATAAATATAAAATAATAAAAGAAATATGTCAATTAGGAGAACTTGATAAAAATATATTAACTTCTAGACATGTAAAAATATATGAATATATTATTATGATTTGTAAAGTAAATAAAGAATATGAAACTGACTATATTATATATAAGTTTTTAATATATATTTACATTTATTTGATATGTAATATAAGTCAATATATTATAAATCCTGAAAAAAATAGAATATGAGTATGATAAATTATCTATGGATCATTTTACCTGCAATAGTTATAATTCATTTGTAAATAATACTAATAAAATAATAAATATATATATTAAAAAATATCAAACTATATTTATATATAAAATATTTATAAGTTTATGTAAACAATTTCAACACATGGTGCTAAATATACGAATCTATAAAGATATTTATATTGATTTGATAAATTATTTAATATTTTCTTCATATATAACACAAATTACAGGTGTTATATTTTTACTAAACATATCTGAAAATCATTATATTGAGGTAGTTAATGAATCAAGATTTGGATTATTATTTAATAATAATAATCTAAATTATAATATTTCAGATTTTCCAATGATTTTTGATAAATTAGAAAAATTATTATTGCTATTTTCAGAGAAATTATAAAAATTTCAGAAAAATTATAAAATATTTATTTATAAAAAAAATCTTATAAATGTGTTTTTTATAAATAAATAAATATATTATATTATTAATGACATATA